>Ga0302271_10000512_pt1 | contig 38091 bp, 13 predicted proteins | sample III_Bog_N1_1_FD_198767 | JGI IMG/M metagenome (GOLD analysis project Ga0302271, IMG submission 198767) | Peat permafrost microbial communities from Stordalen Mire near Abisko, Sweden - III_Bog_N1_1 | ecosystem: Environmental > Terrestrial > Soil > Wetlands > Peat | place: Sweden: Abisko... | reverse complement strand
CTTTTTGCATATTTCACTATTTATTTGAATGCCTGCTGCAAGCAATTCTATGTAATATCATGAAAACAATTAGTCTGTTTGCTTGATGAGTCAACTTCACTTTTAAAAGTATCAAAGTTAACAACAACAAAAAAGTCTTCTAAATAGCTTTAAATCACTCAGCTCTTTCTCTGGAGCTGTGGTTGACTGTTATAAATATGATGGGAAGAAAAGTAGATCTCAAAGTCAACTATGGGGAAGAAGTAATTAAAGTGAAAATTTTGATTAAAAAAATAAATAATCAAGAATCTTTTCTGTATAAAAAAATGCATAAGATTTCATTCGAGTTCACTTTCCTATTGGATATTCAAAATAAAATAAATATCTTACATTTTCTAAGATGATTTTCTCAAAATATAAAAAAAAAAGCACTTTGTAAGCTCTCTCTCTCTCCTTTTGAGCAATTAAGGACCTTAAATCTACATTACCCCTTGTTCTATTCCTTTTTTGCTCATTCCAGCAACTCCAAATTAATCTTTTGTTTCTTGTATAAGTTTGGCTTTTGAATTCCCAATGTCCTTGAGGTCTTGTTGAATTACGGTGAGCTCACAAAGCAATATGATTATTTCTCTTTTGCTTGTTCATCTTGGTCTTAACTTGACCTCACTGAGCGACTACTTTCTTCTGTTTCCAGTGGATTAATTTTAGCAGCAGAATCTCCTAGTAATTCGGAGGACCTTCTGCTTTCCAACTTGGGCTCACAATCCTCTTCCAAATGCAGTGCTCCATAATTCAGCAATTTACCTGTGATTCCATTCAGCTAAGTAGACGATTCATATGGCTATTATGGATTGAGAACCTGTGTGTGCTGCAATTCAATTGGCTTTTATGTTTGTTCAAAAATTACAGTTTTTGTAGCAATAGAATTTTTAGCTGTTGGGACATTAGTAGAAAGTTAATTACTTGCATTATTATTGAATAGATTGATGGTTACAGTACTTTGAAGGTCTCTTTTAATTTAAGTTGAAGAAGATCCACAAGATGGCACACTATTAGGCAAGAAGAAAGATGGCTTTGTGTTGTTGTTACTATTATTTTCATGCATTTATTGCTATTTCTCGCATTAATTTCCATTTAGAGAAAACTTTTGCTCTGAGGACAGCAAACTACCGGCAGTGGTATTCGGCAATTACTGTGCTTACTGCTTGCAGGCTTATTAAGATTAAGACTGATAATGGTATGGCAGAATTTATTTGTTTTCCTTATCTGCCTACATATTTTTGTTTTGATTGTAAATACCATTTGTCTTTTGCTAAGTTAATTTCTCCTGTGAAAGCTGCATTGGGATGAGTGCATTCGGTGTAAAAGATCGAATTGAAGCTTGCAGATAAGACTGCGATATCGGTAGATTCATTGAAGAATTATAAGGGGTATTTTCAGTCAAAATATCATTGGTTATATTAAACAAAACCCCAATGTTTTCAGAATTTGTCATGATTTTAGATAATTCTTTCGTTCTTGCTTCTGGTGCAGTAATTAACAAACTTGACTGTAATTGTGATTGAGTCTATTACTGATGATATGATGAAACTCCTCCATAAGACCCAAACGTCTAAGGAACTGCTATTCTTTAATTACTTAACATTTTTAGAGGATCAATTTGGACAATATTATTGATATTATCACCAGGAGTCGCAGTAGTTGTTGTGGTTTAAATTCTCCCTGAGCTGTGAATGCCTTTTGGGTGTCCAGCAACACCGATTGCCTACTAACCAGCAACATTCTACTGGGAAGTACATAGTAGCTGATTATTCTAAATCAAACAAAAACAATATGGAAAAAATTTCACAACGCGATATTCTTTCTTTTTCTTTCTTTGAAGGTATGTTTACCTTTTGTTTCTCAAGCATGAGGGAATTCTTCAAGGGAGATACACTAGTTTAATGGGGCTACTGCTACTGACTTTGTAGGATGCTTTGAGAAAATGTTTATTAGAATCTCATGTTATCTTGTTCTATATTAGCTGGAATTGGTGTAGTTAATGATGTGGGCGACGATTAGTATTTTGAAATATCTTGTTAAGATTTGAAATTTTACTAGATTAAAGGCTGCTAACTTTATGTTAATTACTATTCTCGTTGTGATGACTAATAGTGGTATTATTATTGCTGACTGACCTAGTAGGGTTGCTAAAATTGGTACTATTATTATTATTATTGATGTTAATTTAGCATGGATGAAGATGAGACAGATTAATGCTGTTATTTTAAGAGTTATTCAGTGAATGCCTAGCCGCTATTTTATTTTGATTTCTTACTACTTTTAAGGCTGTTATTACTGATGTTAATGCTGGAGTAATTCCCATTTCTGGTGTTTTCATCTATTTCTTAGCTGTTTTTAACATTATTGCTCGCTTCATCAGGACAAGTTTGCGTTCTAAATGGATATTACGTAGATGATACATTTTGCTGTTGACCACCACTTGAAGTCATTTCTGAGAGCTATTATTTAAGTATTTCTACTTGTTTTTCGAGATCTAACTTTGATTCGAGTATTGATAACATTTCCAACTACTACTTACGTATCTTCAGCTAGTTTAGCACAAAAATGTTATTATTATGTGATTGTGGAAAAGGTAATTGTTAAATCATAAACTGAATAATATGTACCTCATAGTCTAAGTGCATGGAGCTTTTTGAAGCTAGTTTCAAGAGTAGAAATTTTAAATTCACTTTTTATTCTTGATTCGTCTGCAAGACAATCCTCATTTTCTCTCGAATTTCTTCGTTTTCGTGGATAGATTCAGCTAGTTCTGAGATTGCAACCTATTAATTATAGAAGCTGCTTTTTCCTTGCGATTGCTGAAGTATCGCTAGCTACTGATAGTCTCCTTTCAGTAGTTGCTCTATCTCAGACAAGCTACTTGCTAGCTAATGACTTTCCTCAACGTTTTAAAACAAATCACTGCAGATACGCTCTAAGAACTGTTCTTAACTCCCATTGATCTCACTCTCCATCTCGCTTCCTCTTAGGATGATACTACTTGCACTGCTAGTTCGTAGCTTTTCTTTGATTTCAGATATTTCACTCATCAATGTCCGCTGTTCTTCCTTGAGTTTCCTATTCCAAAAATGAAAATGTTTCTTCATATTTAAAATCGCCAAGGCAACATGCAACAAAGAATACTAAATTAACTTCTTATGATACTTACTCTTCAGTCTAGACAGCTGATAGTTTCACCCATTAATCCCTGCTGGTTCGAGTGGATAAATATTATTGCTAGCAAGCATCTCCTCCTACCCCTAGATCTCTATTCTTATAGAAACACAACTCAGTTTGGAGATCTCTTATCAGCTATTTCTGCTGCAGATAATCTAATTCCTGCACTACGTTCCTGCTAACTCGCTTTTTGATATTAGTCGCTCGTGAAGCATAATTCAAGGTATTAATAGTTTCATCAAGGCAGCTAGCATTAGACGATACGCAAGCGATCATTACACTCTTTGTATTCCCACCTAAAGTGTCCTTTAAGATCCTCGTCAGCTTTGAATCTCTGTACGGCACGTGCATCCCAACTCTTTTCTTCTCAGCAAGAATATTTATGCAATTCCCCAGCGCTAAGAGACTCTTATTTATGTTTGATCCCTCTTATACGCCCTTACCTTGAGTTCCTTAAAAAAAGCAAGAGATGTTTAAAAATAGTAAAAATTGTTTCAATAAATCTATTTTGTACCTATTTTATCTGATTTTTCACTGCCAGCTAGATCTATGATTGTCAGCTTTGAGGTGATGATTTCCTCGATTCCAGTGATTGGATCAATTTACCGTTATGAGACGTGCAAGATAATGATAGCATGTGAGCGAGATGAGAATTAATTTGCTGCTGTCGCTGCAAGCGCTCTCCTCTCATTTCCCTCGTTGATCAATTCTTTTATCTATGACAAAAAAATGCATTAAAACTGTTATTTTTTGATGTTTAAAAATATCAAATAATACTAACCAATCAGTTTAGACCTATCGTCTACACTTAATCACATTAAACTTCAATATTTACTTAAATCACATCTGTGATGGCATATTCTTTAAGATCCATGACTGAGATATTTTTAGAAACTGGATCTTCAAAGATTGTTAGATTCTTGTTTCCTCCTACCAGACTCGGATTCAGTAGATCTCTCACTGTTTCATTGTAAATCTCTAGAAAACTGAACTTAATTGTAGTCCTTCTCATTTCTAAATTCCCTAGAAGATATTCGACTGCCATCTAGCACACACCAATATCAAAATCATAGTTGATGTTGCTAGATTTCTACAATCCTCCATTTCCACCGAAGATTGTATGCGTTTTCCCTGATCCAGTGATGCCATACGCGAAAACAGTCGCATTGTATCCTTCAAGGATCCCAGCTAATGATGGTAATACAGCTCGATTGAAAGTCTGGACATTTGAAGAGGTTTCTCCTAAAACACCATCAAACTAATAAGATTTTTCTCTTCCTTCAATAGAGCGAAAATCAGGGCCACTTACAGTAAGTATTCCATTCTCTTCATTAACTTTAAACACAGATTATCCTGATAGTTATGCTACTCCTCCAAATTATTGCGTCTACTGCTATTGTAGTTATGGAAATTATTATGATAAGATTTATGTTGAAAAAGATGTTCCAAATGGTTGTTATTGATTTTTGTTTGGAATCGGAGATGAAGATGAACTTCCTCTGGTAGAGTTACTCAACTAATAAGTCTGCTATGAGAAATTAGTGCCATTTGGTTAGCCTAATTTACACCTATCCGGTGATCTCCTACTTTATAATATTTCATCATTTCTAACTGGACGCACTCTCACAAAAACTTAAAAATTCTTCAGTTCCTGTAGACTTTCTGAGAACTCAGAACCTTAAGTTGTTAGTAGCATCTTATTTTTCTTTATTTGTCCTTTTTAGTGCTTCTTTGTGGCTTAGGGTTATGGTGCTAGTTTTGGAAATAACAAGGAGAAACAGTAACAACAAAACAGTATTTAATAAATTCTTCAGAAAGATCGTTGTTAAATTTGAAATGCAGGATATTACAGATTTCTACTGATTTTAGAGTCCAAATCAATTTGATTTTTTTGATTCTCTCTTTATTATTTTTGGGGGGGGGGAGGGGGAAGAGGGAGGCTAAAGTGAATTACTAATAGCAACATTTATCAAAACAAAAAAGTAAATGCTATTTGATTATTTCAAAAAGTACACAAAGATAGAATAGATTTTTTTTCTTTCGATTGAGCAATTGATTTTTAAAAAGATTTCATAAAAAACTATTATAGTAATTGGATAGCATCCCATGCTTTTTTAATTCCATTTGTCCATATAAAATATGCTAACAAGATAATAGATGTTATTTTCACAAGAGGGTAGGGATAAAAAATGAGATTAGCTCTCTTGAAATTTAAATAAACGATGATTGAAATTTAGCATAAATAACAATTTTGCGATTGAACTTTGAAATTGAAATTGTTGCAACCAAAAAATAATGAAAAACTTTGAATTAAAATCTAATTTGTAACATATTATTCTCTTCATTGAATATGCTTATAATTTTAGCTTTAACTTAAGATGCACAAAAGAATAGAAATTGTTTCATCCAACATCGCTAATGAGAAGTGGGTTTCTACAAAATAAAATTTCCCAAAGATTAATAATAAGAATCCTCAGTTCTTAAGCAGTTTAGCTTTCTCAAAGAGTTTCTCAACGACCTTCTCCATTTGGTTATTGTGATCTAATGCGTTTTTGAACAGATCCTAATGGTTTTGGTGGAAAAATTAAAACAAATGATTGAATTCTTTTTTTTCAAAAAAATGATGAATTAATTTCCAACTAAAAATCACCCAAATATTAACTAAAATATGATTTATTATGAATCGCTAATATCCAATTACATCACACTTCACATCGTCGAATAGAATCAGACATCCAGTGCCCTGATCAAGTGTTCCATCTATTTTCTTGTCCAGAATCAATTCAGAGAGCCTACATCACCCAAAAGAAAATTTATAATTCTTAACATATTATTTTCTTTTTCGTTGATTTTTTCAAATATTTGAGTGCTTATTTAGTTTACTTTTATTAGACTTATCCTTCAGTTAACCCTATGCGATATGCAATATGAGTGATTTATACTCTAGTGTATGGCTCAATAGTCTTAAATAGATTTGATTCAAGCAGTTAGTCATACAGCTAATTCAGCTGAGACTTAATAATAGCATCGCCTGTTATCTATTCAGCATATTCGGTCACAAGCAATTAGAATTTCTGCAATGACTTCTATTTATATGCATCTCCAATGAGCTTCATTGCTGTAAGATCTTTTCCTGCATATTTCAAGCCAAACTTTCCATTCAGCAATTAAGCAATATCATCATAGTTGCTAGTCATGATCTTGCATAGGAGCATGTACTTCAATGCTTTCAGTGCTTTTGTGGTGTCTTCTAGAGAATTTAATGCTTCAAATGACTCATAGAAATAAGAATACCTAGAAATACATAAGTATTTTTTGAGAAAAAATGCAATGAAATGATCTTTGCAAGCTAATAAAAAGATATTTACGCGGTTTTATAGTCCTTGTCTTCAGCTTGGAGGATGCCTGTCATGAGGTCAATATCAGCTTGAAGTGCAGGAGGGCAGTAAATTGAATTCGAGCAAGCTCTTGATGCTGTCAGGGATGCCTTAGTAAAATAATGTCATTTGATTCATGTTTGTTTATCCTTTATTTGAGATAGATTTTCATATTTCTCACAAAAATAGTGTAAATTCTACCTTGGCCTTAGCAAAGTTCTCAAGTGAGAACTAAATCTTAGCTTCAATAAGTTATCCTTCCACTAAAAGATGCTTGTCATCAGCCTTGCGAGTTTCCTTCAAGATTCCTTCAATGAGAGTTAGAGCTTTTGCATATTCTCCTTGGGTATGGTAAAGGATAGCAAGTTTAACTTAAACCCTATGTCTGAGATATGTGATATTCTCTTTATTGCACCATTCTACGAGATAATTGCAAAGTTCAATTTGCAGGTTCTCAGTAGAAGGAATTGTACTAACAGTTTCTATTAAATTTCTGATGACTTTTGCAGCTTTGGCTTTAGGGAACTAATTGATGTCACTAATGCGATCATAAAGCAATGAAGCTATCTTCTATGGATTGCTGAAATCAAAAGTTAAAGAAAAATCAAAGAAATGCAATAGGATTTGAATTATATTTGTAAGCGCATAATAATGTGCAATTTTCTTCAAATAAAAGTAAAGAGCTTCATATTGAATCAGCATCTACTCATCTTTTTAAAAAATTCCATACTTTTAAGATTTGTAGAGAGAAATGAGATTCGTGAATGCTTTTTCTTTAATTCGAAAGTTGTCATCAGTCTCTCGTACATCTTATGCGATAATATTAAACAATGCATTCTCATAGACAAGAGGTGCTGGAGAGTTTTTCAAAGATTCCGCTAAGGACTCTAGTTAATCTAGATTATTACTCATTTCTTGATTTCGTTGTCTAAAAAAAATCTTTGAAACCTAACTCTTTAATTTAAATTGTTTGTCTTTCACTTTGATTTTTATTTTAAAAACACAAAGAATTCCATGTGTTTATTTCAGATGTAGAGTCAAGCAAATAGATCAGAGAGACATCTAAACGATCTTATCAATATCATTTCTGCTCTTATTTTAGAATGTCAAGCATCCAGGAAAGAAAATATCTTTGAAAACTAGAATAATTCTTAAAAAAGGCGAATTGTTGGCTTATCTACCAAAGTATTTAGTGTTAACTCCCAAAAATTATCTGAACAAGATTTTTTTTTAAAAAAAGTAATCTGAATTGAAGGAATTATTTTTCCTCAAGGTTCATTAGGTGTACTATTGATTTAATTTGGGTTATTAATTAAATAAACGTTACTTATGGAACCCATGTTGATTCCTAAGCCTTGTTTATGGAGGAATCTACTTCAATACAAACAAAATTATTGCGAGTGTTATTATCATTTATGAGATAGACTGTTTGATTGTTACTTTTGATTTCTTCAAAAGAATTCTTTTTTTAAATATCCTGAAACTTTCTTATTGTTTTATGGATGTCTAATATTAAACAACTCAGTTAGAATCAATTACATTTTCATAAAGATTTTCAATAGATTTTTAGTAATATTTGAGAATACAAAAATGATTAAGATAACATATTAATTGCATTTTAAAAGCTGTGCCAGTAGATTTCCCTTGATTAACAAAGTACTCAAAAATTAAAAGAAAACAATTTCAATAAATGAATTGTTTCGTGATTTTAATGAAGGTTTTATTTAAATTTATTGGTTCTACCTTATTTAGAATGTGCCATTTTATTTCGATTGAATTGTTTTCTTTATTGATCTCGAAGGATTTATTATGAGTTAAAAACTTTCTCTTAAGTGATACTAATTATTCTATCTTAAGCAAATTTCAAAACACTTGAGAACCTACTATCATGTTCATAAAGAAATCTAGAGTTTAATTTTGAATTATTAATATATTTTGGATAAAGGGAGGGGGATTCATAGATTCTTTTTGATTACAACGAATTTAAATAATGAAAAGTTGCAAGAGAAAAAATGACTCTATAAAAACTAAATTTGAAGATTGAATTGAATGAGATCTTTAATGCGTTAAAAATTAATGAAAAAATACAAAAAAACAGGTTTGATTTAATCAAAAAAATAGATCAAATTGTGAAATAAGTTCATAGAAACTTATTGAAATTCACTGCTCACTATTGCTTAGCAAGGTAGCCAGAGCTCTTCAAGCCTCTGTAAGACACAGATTGGGTAATTTGAGAACCCGAAGAGGTGACGACAGTGGTGGTGCTGGCAAGCTTAGTTTGGAGACCTTCGAGCATAAGTGTGAAGTGATTGTGCATAACAGTGATGTTGGCCCATTCTTCGAGGACTTGGATGACATCAGAATGGACGGCCTTAAGGTTGTAGTTCTCTTGTTCGCAGATCTGGAGCTTGCGGGAAAGGAATTCAATTTGTTGAGTGAGATGGACGAGTTTCTCCTCGAGAGCTTGTCTGTCTCTGAGGGTGGATTCGAGGTCGGTGGCGTGCTTGGATCTCTTGGTAGATTCGTCACCGAGGAGGGCCTCAAGTTCAGCGATACGCTGTCTAAGAAGAGCATTGTTCTTTTCGCATTCTCCGAGCTTGATCTCGATGCGCTTGTATTCCATGATGGCTATTTCGTATTCTTGGATCTTTCTACGAAGGGCATCGATCTCTTGGTTCTAGGCGTTGACGGTCTCAGATAGTCTTCTGATTTGCTCCTAAAGTCCTGGGACTTGGCTAGCGAGGACCTGAGCTTGGTTCAATTCTTAGGTGAGTTTGAGGATGATTTGCTCTTTCTCTTGGAGGATCTATTGGTATCTCTCGAGTTATTGAGTGAGATATTGAATCTTGCCCTCCAATTGTGGAACCTAAGCTGCAATCTTGTTAGCATTGGCGAGGTCGGCTTGAAGTTTTTGAATGGTGAGGTCCTTCTCTTGGATGATTTGTTGGAATCTCTCGATTTGAGAAGTAAGGAATTGAATCTTGCTTTCGAGTCCAGGAATGGTGCGGACTTGAGCATCGAGTTCACTGACCTTTTGCTTGAGAGCAGCAATTTCTTGCTCATAAGCAGAGATCTTTCTGCTCATGAACTCGATTTGCTGAGTGAAATGGACGAGCTTCTCCTCGAGGGCTTGTCTTTCCCTTCCACTGTTATCGAGCTCGTTGAGGTGCTTGGATCTCTTGATACCTTCTTCGTTGATCAAGTTGTTGAGTTCCTCAATCTTCTTGATGAGGAGAGCGTTGTTACGCTCAGACTCAGCGAGCTTAGCTTCGAGTTGCTTGTATCTTAAGACAAGCATGTCATAATCTTAGCATCTTCTCTTGAGCTCTTCGATTTCTTGGATTCTTTGAGCGTAAGCTTACTTGAGGGCATCGAGCTCTGCTTGGACGTTGACACCTTGTTAGACCTTGATGGTTAACTAGCTGATCTGTAAATTGAGCTTAGAGATCTCCTAGTCCTTCAATTGGAGAGCTTATTGGAGACTTTGGATGGTTCTCATGAGCTCTTCCAAGTGGGCCTTGAGACCGTTGATCTCTTGCTCCTACTGTTGAATCTTATACTCATATTGACGGCAAGTCTGAATCATGCTGCCACTTTCTCTGAGGAGGGTCTCAAGTTCAGCGGTAACGAGGATAACACGGAGAGCATAAGCTTCATTGGAAGCAATGAGTCCCTTGATCTATTGATCCTTCTGTCCGTTAGAGAGCTCGAGTTGAGAAACCTTAATGGAGAGTTCACGGACCTAGGTGCTAAGTCTATCACGGTCTTGGAGGAGTTGTTGGTTGATACCTTCAAGTTCCTTCTTGGATCTCTTGAGGGATTCGATTTCTGCGCTGGTGGTGTATTGTAATTGTTGTAATTCCTATTGGAGTCTGGCAATCTCTTCATTATTTTCAATGTACACGATTTGTTCGACCTATTGAGGGGTAGAACCTCTAAGTTCGATCAATTCCTCTGAGAGAGCTTTGTTCTAGGTCTCAAGTCTAAAAAATAAAATAATAGTAAGAATAAGACCATAAAATATTTTAAAAAGTCTGAAAGTCTATTGGGGTTGCTGCACCCAAGAAATATGAAAATAAAAATATCTTACACTTGGATTCTAGATCTAAGAATGTTGAGCTCTTGAGTGTTGCTGCTCTCGACCTTGACGATCTTCTCGACGTAGATGGGGTTCTAGGTGGAAGACTTGGAGATGTAAGTGGGAGCCTAACTCTTCTAGATGGTGGAGACGTTGACGACGTTCTTGCCATAGGTGGAGTTACGGATGGGAGACTCACTGCGGTAGACGAAGGTCTTGGATTGTCTGTTAGGAGAGTTATTGGTGTTGTTGATGATCTAGCTGACAACTTGGTTGGAGTTGGAGAGAGTGATCTAGTGGTCAGGGGTGCTCTAGTCAATGAGGGTTCTCTAGGGGGTGGATGAGGATCCACTTTGTGACTGGTATTGTTGGGAATATTGGAAGTTCTAGGACATTTCTTCTTTTTTTTATTTACCTTTTATTGGGTGTTTTGGATATCTTTTCTTTTTTTATTTTATTATTTCCCTCCCCACACGAATCCGAAGGCGTTTTCAAGACTTTTTTTTTACTTTCAAATTAAGTTAGACGCAATACAAAGGAGTCAAACATCAAGAATTTACCCACGTCCCACCTATTATTTTCCCTTAACCTTTTTAGCACATCTCCATTCCTTTTCATTCTCGAAGAATTGAGCCCCTTACTTTTTCATATTGTCCACTATCATTTTTTAAATTCTTTATTTAAAACTACCTTTCCAATAGACTCAATTTTTAAATCCAGCCAGCCTTGCTTTTCTTTATTCTTCTCTTTCATAAAGAGATTGAATACTCTCCAAAACCCCTCTATGATATTTTTAGTCATTTTTTTTGGTTATTTTTTTCATTTCACCCTCTAAATATCCTCAAACTTCATTTTGCAAAATCCAATTTAACGTTTTACTTGTCATTTTAAAAATATCGCTTTGCTTTTAAAAGAAAATACATAGAAAAAAGTCAGTTTTATTACTCAGAAATAAAAATAATTCTCAAGCTTTTTTCACCAATTAAACCAGATTTTTTAATTTTGATCGCTAAGATCATGAATAATCCTTCCCACAGACACGTCAGTCTTTAATTCCAAGTGATTTTAGCCTAATATATAATAGCCGCTTTGCTTACAATAACCCTGATAAATTGTTCTTTTTTAGTATCTTTTCATCTTTCTACTTTTACTTTGGTATTTTGTGTTTCTTTAATACTTTTTCATTTTGTTAACTTCAAGAGCATGGCTTCATACCAAAGCATATATAACTCAAAATAACTTCTCATTTTCGAAATCACAGTATATATTGTTAAAAACAAAAATACAAAAATGTAATAGAACATTCATGATTATTTCAGTAAAAAAAGTAACTTTTAAATTTCGAAATGAACGTTAAACAACTATTAAGCTCTCAATTTTTATCTTGAAGAATTATTGCTGATCATTTCTTCTTGCTAAACCTAACTTTATATGATCGATATTAAGGGCTTTATCTTCAAAAAACCTCCATTTGCGCAGTTCTCTAGCTACTTACTGAAAAGAAAAATACAATAAACGCATCTGAAAAAAAAGGTGAAAAAATATCTTTCTATTTTTCGATAAGGAAGCTAAAAAAGCAGTTTTAGATAATAACTTATTTAAATCAAGCCCAGCCTAAAAACTTCCCTACCCTATCCTCATAAATTAACATCAACTTTGTGGATATCTTTTGATTTAATTCACTTTTCAGTTTATTTTGTTTTATTTCTACGATTTAAATGATTCGATAGCATCTCTAAGAAGCATGAGTGTCTGTTTGTTGATTTCTCGCTTGGCAGTTTATTATCCATCAACTTAATAATTATCCTTTGACTGTGATTTTATAGTATAGAGTTGTTTACATTTTAGCTCATTTTGGTTAGCGTTATCGAAAGGAATAAAAAAGGAATAGCTAGCTTATCGAAAAAAAAAGCAATTGAATATTTCCTAATCTTGCTTCGAAGTCATAATGTTAAGCTATTTTCTTTTACTAGGATTACATGTTTCAGATCAAAAAACTGTAATTGATTTTTTACCTATTCAATACTCATTCTTCCATTAAATTTTCATTGTAGAATTAAAGCTACATCTAGCTTCATAATTAAGCGATACAGTCAATCATTGCCTAAGCTCATTTTGCTTAGAAATCAAAACACATCCTTATTTTAACCATATTTTTATTTTTCACTAGGAAATGACCTTTTGGATACTATCCAACCCGTTAGCCTATTAAACCACATTACGTCTACTTGAAAGCCCCACTAATTGAAATAATTTAATGTTTTTCACTGTCACACCGCTGACACAATTATTCTGAGGCTTTATCTATTTTTAAAGTTAGAAAAAGTTATTTCTGAGTTAAATGTTTAAAGCTTGTAAGCTTCTAAAAAAATAGGTAAAATGAACCCATCAGCAAGAAAATAAGCATGATAAGATGAAAAATGTATTTTATGGAAAGGATATGTATTAAATAGGAAAGAATTTAGCTCTTCAGATGATTTTTAACTTACTAATCTTTCTAGCTTTTTTTATGAGGATATTGCGAGCAAACAAAAATGAAGGAAAATATGAAAAATATCTGAAAAACAGTATGAAAGCACATAACTTAGCAATGGATTCTGAAAAGAGAATCATCATAGGTGAAGATCCAATCAATGAGAGTAGTTTTTTGAAATGAAAATGAAGGAAGAGTTATTGAAAAGAAATTGCTTTGGTTTCCATTAAATAAAATTTATTGAACAAAGATAACAAAAAAGCTAAATTTATAAATCAATGTGTCAACAATGAAATAGAATGGGATGGACTGCGCTAATCCCATCCAAGTTAAAATAATCTTCATTCAAATATTGAAAAAGAGAGGAAGGAAATTGATCCAAATAATTTTTATCTATTAAGATAATTTTGTGGATAATTTCAACTTAATTGACTAGAATTAATAATGGCTTCTTGAGGAGTTAACAAATAATAAAAATGAAATCAATGTTAATTATTTGAAATTATATAAGGCAAATTTATGAAATTACATTCCTTTATTATTTAACTAAATTCTTAATTTTAAGAGAGTCAAATATTCTGCTCTTGTTAGATAAAACTAGTGGCTAAAACATTAAATCAGATATTGATTGTTAGATTATTTTTATAATTGATGTAGCTCACAGATAAGCATGAGTCTTTGACCATTCCACAACATAACCCAACTTAATTAGGCTGGCTGTTCGATAATCTAAATTATTGCGGCTATTATTGATATTAAGAAGGAACTTCAATAAATAGAAAGAAAGTTATTATTATAAAATTACTTAGATTTCAATATTGTTGCTATTAGATATTATTGAAGTTGAGTAGCTTAGATTTGACATGAATATGATTCTTTGGGATTGCTAAGAAAAGATTTATGGATTAAGTTCCAGGGAAGGATTGTTTCTTGTTTGAAGAAAAACTTCATTTCATAGGATTATTAGTAATATTTGATGGATATAAACTGCTTTGAGTTAAATAAATGATTTTGAATTGACTGACTTAATTGTGGTGGAGAAGGAAAGATAAAAGAAGAAGTTATTAGTCTGAAAAAGAGAAATGTCTGTAAAGATTTCAAAAAGATAAATGTTATTGAGAGAAAAAGACATTTTGACTGTTTGTTTTTATGTTAAGTTAGTGTTGGATCAAAAAGAGTATTAAATAGATGAAATCTCAGAGCGGATGAGTGATCTATCTGTTAAAAAAGAGAGTCTTGATTTGATTAAAAGAGGATGAAAAACATGTGTTTTTCCGAGTTGCATACAATTGGCTACAAAGAAAAAAGATGCCTTGCAGATCAAATAGTGGAGATTTAATGGGTTTCTTTGAAAAGTGTTGCTTGAAAAGGGATGTTTTCCAGAGGCCTAGCTCTGGTTGTTGCTACTATTCGCCTTATTATTTAAAAAAAATATGTTTCTTAACAAAATGAAAGATAATTTCAGTTCCAAAGGCCTACTATTAATCTAATGGAACTACATGAAATGATAATTATTCACACAATTAATTCGTCCTTATGATGAAGGAATCAGCTCCTTCTTGAATTATTTTTAAGAAGACTATGCTACATATTCTGATTAAAATTTTTACTGTTATTTTGTTTTGCTTGTTTCTTTCAAGAATTGAGCTACGAACTTACAATACAAGTATCTACAAGTGCTGTTGTGCCTAAAAGTGCTATATCAGCTAAAGGTTAGATTTATTTTAGTTGGCTTAATGTAATTAGCTTACACAGTCTATTTGTACCTATTTTTTATAGGAGAGGAGTATGGATTTTTGCAAGTTACTTTTTTGTTTTTGCGGAATATTATTCTGACTTTTCAGTAAACTGCAAAACTTTCTTCTTTAACAGGATTTTGCTAAATACTGAATTACATATTAAAGAAGCTAAAAATTTTTGGGGTATACTCAATACTTGTCTATTGAAGTTTTGGATGAGTTAGTTTGATGGTTAAAAATGAAAAATTTGTAACCGCTATGTCATTTGATTTTGTTTTGGTCCACTTACAGAATTCGCAATAGTTCCTCCAAAAAAGCATCTTGTGAATCTGTAATTTAGATTTCTGTAGATATTTATATTTGTTACTGTTGCTGCTAAACTAGAGTTATCTCGTAGAGCTAGCAAATTAGTAGCTTCCTCAAGTATTATTTTGTATTTTCAGCTTTTTTCTTATGATTTTTAAAGCTATTCTCATCTTTCAATATGAAGATTATTCAGATTATTCCTGTTTGCGAATTAAAAAAAGAATAATACACTTTTGCTGAGATTTGAGTCAAAAGGTTATTATATTATGACTATTAGATACATCCCACGATGAGATATTTTTCAATTATTTTAACTGCAAATGATTAAAAATAAAAAGCAAGAAGAATCTTCGTAATTAATAATTATTTTTTATTTTTAGAACTTACAAATATTACTATTCTTTTTGAAATATTATATATCTATTATGGTTCTGTTTATTTTTGTTTGGTGATCTTAAATGTATCTTTGTTTTGTGAAATTGTTTAGATTGTTAGATTTTGAAAGGACAATAATTTTGCATAAACACATATTTCGTCAATTATTTTCTAGACAAACTACCTGAAAATCACAATTGTATTATCTCAATTCAAGTTATTTTGATAATTAATTATCTGATTATCTGTTGAGAAAGTATTGTCTTGATATTCTTTTATTGAAAATTAAACTTAAGGTAATGATACAGGAAAGACTAAAAATCGTTTTATTTCATAAGAAAACTCCTAAAAATCCTTTCAAATCTCATCATAATTAGAGATCATTCAGCTATAAATGCTTTTCTTTTTTTGAAAAGAATGTACAATTAAATAGAACAATTTCAGAATCGGAAGTACTTTATTAGCTAATTAAATATCTTCTAAAAAAGTTCTCAAACGAGTAAATATTTAACCAAAATTGCAGGAAGTAAATAAGTCCCTTAGGGTGAAGTTTATGGGATAAAAGAATAAATTATCTGAAGAAAACAAATCCCATAAAACCTTCTGTGAAATTCCAAAGTCAGTAAGCATGTGAAAAGTACAAAATCTAAAGATTATTATTATGAATACTTGATAAGTAACATCAGAGACTCCGAATTAGTTAATATTTAGCATGTTTCTTTCTCTTAGTCCTCTTTATATCACCCTTAGTAATCATTATAAAAATAAATAAATAAATAAATAAATAAAAAACAAACAAATAAAGTCTTTTCTGCAATAATTCTTTGAGGAACACCAAATGAAAACTGCAATCATACTTCTTCTAGCACTCTGCACTCTAGGCAGTATCCAATCCTCTTTCCTGAGAAACACTCCTCCACAGACACTCACTGTTATCCAATGTACTCAACAACTCCCCTTCGATGATCAGGATCACTCTCACGGATTTATTCCACTTCTGGGAAGTGAAAATGGAAGTAAATCTGCTTACAACACTACTGTCTTCCTTTGCCACAATAACTTCACGAGTCTCTCTGTGACTTGGAATGTGGACGGTATCACAATGGGATCTAGTTATAGCGCGTGCAATTCTCCCCTCGAACTTCAAGATGTTGTGGAAATCTACCTTGGGCTTCCATAGTCCTACATGAATTCGTATTATGAACTCTAAGTTAGCCCTAATGCACTTGGATTCAATGCTAACATCACAAACGTCTCAAATAGCTGTACTGGGCTTAATTACGACCTTCTTCCTTGCTATGTCAATGGTGTGGTTTATATTTCATCAGGAACTAGAAAAGGATATGAAGTCTATGCTGATATTCCCTTTAAAAACTTAGGCGTTACTGGGCAAGTCAACCATTTGAAAGCAAACATTTTCAGAGTTAGTCTAGATAGCACTGGACATAGGGACTTTGCAGCATGGAATCCAACTTATCAGACCCCTCATTGCTTCCATGTACCTTCTTAATTTGGAGATCTCTATCTGATTTGAGAAACCAAATATCCAATGAAAACTTGAATAATATTTGTAATGGTATTCTTATTTTTCACTAACAACTTATATTAGATTAAAATATCTTATGAAAAAACAATAAACATAAAATAATAGCGCGGAAAGTAAATTTTACTGAATTGATAAGGAAGATTTAAGAGAGAGATCAGAACATTGAAGTATGGGAGGGGTTGTATTGAAAAAGAATCAGAGAAACAAGGTATCACTTAATAATAAAGAAATATTATTAAAGCAAAAATTTTTGATTCTGGGTTGATTTTTTATCTTAAATTCTTAGAAGAACCTTACAAAATTAGTTTTCATACGTTTTCCTAATCTCAAAAATAAATTCTTAATCACAACTTATATTTAGGTAAATAGAAACATAAAGAATTGTTATTTGAATTTAGAATACCCTTCTAGCAGTTTAAAGCATAGTCTTTGCATAGTCTTTGTTCAAAAAAAAGTAATTGCAGCATGTTTTTTGTTTTATCAATATTTACCCACTTTTTAAAGATGAATAAAAAGTTGAGAGAGATATCTTTTACCATAACTGGTTTAAATTTCTTTAATATTTGACACTGGCTATGTTTCTCAGTAGATACAACTTATTTAATAAATCTATCTGAAATGATGATTATTCTCACAATTAATTGATGTTTATGCTGAAGGAATCAGCTCCATTTAGCATTATTTTGTAAGAAGACTATGCTACACATTCTTATTTAATTGAATCTGTTTTCTTTCTTTCTTGTTGTGAGCTAGTTTTTGTTTCTTTCAAGAAATGGGCAAAGAATTTTTATACAAGTGTCTATTGGTGCAGTAGTGTCTAAAAGGGTTATCTCAGCTAAAGGCTTAGATTTATTGAAGTTGGCTCAATGTAATTAGCTTACACTGTGTTAACCACATTTTGAGGAGATGAGTATGCATTTTAGCAAATTTAGTTTCTGTTTTTGTGAAATATTATTCAAACATTTTAGTAAATTGTAAAACTTCCTTCTTTAAAACATGATTATTATTGAATACTGAACTGTGTTATCAAGAAACTGACAATTTAAGAGATGTTCAATATTTGTCTAGTCTGTTGAAGCTCTGGATTGTGCTACTTTGATGGTTAAAAAGAAGAATTTGTAACCATCACATCATTTGATTTGGTTTTGGTTTTCTTCCAGAATTAACAATAGTATCTCCAAGATCATCTTGTGAATCTGTAAGGATGATTCCTGTAGACTATTTTTTTTATTACCGTTACTGCTAATATGATTAATATTAATCAAGTTCTTGTAGAGCTAGCCAATTAGTAGCTTCCCATAGTATGTTTTTGTTTTTGTTGCATTTTCACTATTTAATAGTGTTGTTTTTAAAAATAATTCAAATAATAATTATTTTTATTTTTAGAACTAATACCTATTATTTTTGTTTTGAAATCGTATGTCGAAAAACCTGCTGTTTCTTGTTTTTTAGTGATCTTAAATTTATCTTTGTTTTGTTTTATTGTTAGATTGTAAAAGGAAAATAATTTTACTCCAAAATAGTTCTTTAATTATATTTTTAACAAACTGCCTTCAAGTCAAAATAATATTATTCTAAATCAAGTTATTTAAGACTCCTGCAAGTCTTCTGAGTATTCCTTCTTGCAGCACAATTCCTTTGATTAAGTCAATTTTGATTACAATTAGTATATTCTCCCTTAAGTTGCTCCACTTTTCTGGTTGTATTTCTTTACAATCTGCATCTTTGCACTGTGTTTTGAATACATCTATTAGCCATCATCAAATCAATTAGATTTTAATTCTGATTGTATTTTGAAAAAGTTCTGTTTTATTTTATTAAAGAAATAGTGAACTTAAGGCAATGGAACAGGAAAGACTAACAATTCTTTTATTAAATATAAAAATTTCCTAAAACAGAATATTCAATCTAATAGAACCTTTTCAGAATCGAAAGTACTTTAAAGGCTAATTAAATTCCTTCTAAAAAAGTTCTCAAATGAGTAAATTAATTAACCCAAAATTACGAGAAATTAATAAATTCCTTAGGCTGAAGGTTATGTGGTAAAAGATAATTATCTGAAGGAAACAAATCCCAAAAAAGCTTCTGTGAAATTCCAAAGTTAGTAAGCTTGTGAAAAGTACAAAATTTAATGATTATTTTTATGCATACTTGATTTATATCATCAGACTATCAAATTAGTTAATAGTAAGCCTGCTTTTTCTCTCTCTTAATCTCTTTATACCCCCTTCAATAATTATTTTAATAATAACTAAAGATTGTTATTATGAATACTTGATAAACAACATCAGAAACCCCGAATTAGTTAATATTTAGCCTGCTTCTTTCTCTTAATCTCTTTATATCACTCTTAGTAATCATTATAACAATAAGTAAAAAACAAACAAATAAAGTCTTTTCTGCAATAATTCTTTGAGGAACATCAAATGAAAACTTCTATCATACTCCTTCTAACACTCTGCACTCTAGGCAGTATCCAATGCTCTTTCCTGAGAAACACTCCTCCACAGACACTCACTGTTGCCCAATGTACTCAAATCCCCTTCACTGATCAGGATCACTCTCACGGATTTATTCCACTTCTGGGAAGTGAAAATGGAAGTAAATCTGCTTACAACACTACTGTCTTCCTTTGCCACAATAACTTCACGAGTCTCTCTGTAACTTGGAATGTGGACGGTAATTCAATGGGATCTGATTTTAACACATGCAATTCCCCCCTCGAACTTCAAGATGTTGTTGAAATCTACCTTGGACTCCCATAGTCCTACATGAATTAGTATTATGAACTCTAAGTCAGCCCTCTTGCAGTTGGATTCAATGCTAACATCACAAACGTCTCAAATAGCTGTACTGGGCTTAATTACAACCTTCTTCCTTGCTGGACTTATTTCACAGCATCAACTAGAACAGGATATGAAGTCTATGCTAATATTCCCTTCACAAAATTAGGTGTTACTGGGCAAGTCAACCATTTGAAAGCAAACATTTTCAGAGTTAGTCTAAATAGCACTGGACATAGGGACTTTGCAGCATGGAATCCAACTTATCAGACTCCTCATTGCTTCCATGTACCTTCTTAATTTGGAGATCTCTATCTGATTTGAGAAACCAAATATCCATGAAAACTTGAATAATATTTGTAATACTATCCTTATTATTCACTAACAATATATAATATTTTAAAGTATCTTATGAAAAAACCATAAACACCAAAGTAATGAGGAAAGTAAATTTTACTGTATGGATAAGGAAGATTTAAGAGAGATATCAGAACATTGAAGTATTGGCGGGATTGTAGTGAAAAAGAATCAGAGAAATAAGGCATCACTTAATAATAAAGAAATATTATTAAAGCAAAAATCTTTGATTTTGGTTTTTTATCTTAAATTCTTCGAAGAACCTTACAAAATTTATGTACATTTGTTTTCCTAATTTCAAAAATAAATCCTTAATCACAATTTGTATTTAGGTAAACAGAAACAAATTGTTATTTGAATTTAGGATACTCTTTTAGCAGTTTAATGCATAGTCTTTGTTCAAAAAAAAGTAATTGTAACATGTTTTTTGTTTGATAAATATTTACCCACTTTTTAAGGATGAATAAAAAGTTGAGAGATATATATTTTACCATAAATGGTTAAGATTTCTTAAATAGTTGACACTGACTATGTTTCTCAGTAGATAAAAGAGCCATTTAACCATTTATCTTGATAGATTTATTATCTGGTGCACAGTAAAATAATAAAAAAAAATTAAAAGATTTTCTTTAAAGCCCATCAAGAGAATCAAAATGAATGAATGAATCTTGAAAGTATGATATTAATGCTTTTCGTTATGACTTTATTCAAAAAAAAGCATGCATATTTTCCTAAAAGCAGCTTTCTCTAGTTTAATGAAATATTTTTTCTCATATATTTATTCGTCAATAGGCTAAAGTAGGCATTTAATTGTGTTCTTTTTATTGCCTTTTCTAAAATATTTAACTCCTTAACAAAAGATTGGTTAACTCTACTAAAAATATTATCCAGTTGAAGCTAAAGACGATACATGGATAAAAATAACACAAAAATATCAATAAAACCAAAGAAGAATAGAATGGCTCTGCAATAGTTATCTATTTTTTAAGAGAGAATAATTCCTGTTTTAAAATCTTCTCCTCAATTGCATTTCAATAGAAATCAGTATCCCTATCCTTTCTCGATCTTTTCTTTCCAGTTCGAATAGTCAGGCTCATAAAGGAATTGATTGGATCCAGTGAACAGCAAATCTACACCGAAATAAATAAATATTAGTCAAAAATGCTCAGCAATATGCCATTATTTTCATTCTTTTCCATTTTAAATATGAAATCATAGTGGAAGCATTTCAAATGATCTCATTCTGCTTTGTTAGTTACCGACAATGAGAACAGTTGAAAAGATAATAGCTCCAGTGATCCATCCATTAGCGATTGCTTGATCTTAAGTATTTGCGAAGAGAACCCAAATTGCGACAACTAGAATTGCCCAAAATTTTTATCTAGAATTGAACATGCCCATTTTGTGCTTGCCTTATTTATTTATTTTCTTCTAATGAATAAAATTTCCTAAAACTGTGATTCTTTATCTTAACAAAATAATCTCCTCCTGTGGTTTCTTAAGGGGTTAATTTATTTTATCTTTGTCTCATTCATTTGGGGTAGATCTCACATAAGATTAATTTATTAATAATAGTAGTCAGCTGGCTAATACACATATTGTATGAATAATATTTTGGAATTATTGTAACAAAATCTCTCTTTTTGTTAGAATTTATTTGAACGTTTGAAGAAAAAAATGTAAGATATTTCAGAGATAATATCATATGTTAATGTTATTTTTATTTATTTTGTGTTACTGATTAATCTAGAAAGTTAAGGATTTGATATTTATTTTTTTATTAGTGTATTTTTGCAAAGGATTATCTACATGATTTCTAATTTAATAAAAAAAAACCCTTGTTTTTTTTCATTTTTCATTTTTATCTTCAACAAAAAATGATTCAAAAAAGAGCTGTTTTCTATTTATTTTAAACTATTTTTGTTTTTTGAGATGTTCTTATGATTCTTTGAGTGCCTTCTTGCACTTTGCTTTTGAAAATAGCTTTATTATCAGCTTTTCAAGCATAAACTTAAAGATTAGATTGATCCTTCTAAAAGTTGATTGATTGCTTAGCTAATTATTTACCCAAGAATCTTCTAGGAATTGCACTTCAAGCTTATGAAAATGAATACAGGATTCATTCTAATTTTTGGTATTGATCTATTTAATATTTTTTAGAATCTTAGAAAAAAGCAGATTATTTTTCTTTTTTATCTAAAGATCTTGATAAAACATACAGACAAACATAAAAAAATATTTGTTTCTAATAATCTTAAAACACATTTTTGCATTCAATTGTGAATATAAAAAATGAGTGCAATGAAAGAAGAAACTAGCTTGATGACAACAGAAGCAACTGAAGGCTTAGAGCCAGAGTTACTCAAAAAGAATAAGACAAACACAGAAGTTGAAACTACAATTAGCCCAACAATAACTGAATCTGTTGCTGTTGGTACCACCACAGATGCCTAATAAAACCTTGCTGATGCTGAGAGCCTTTATGAAATTATCTCTGGTATTGCCAGAAATGCTGAACGATAGTAATAAATGTTACACATAAAAAAACGAAATACTCATCAAGATAACTTTTTTAACAAATTTGTTGTTCCAAAGCATTGTAGATACTGAAGGGGAGACAAAACTTCAATCAATTCTGGAATACAAACAAAATGCTCATCGTCTTGTTGTAAATGAAGAACTCCTCCCAGGGTAAATTACTTCAAAAATATTTATTTGAAATGAATATTTCAGCTAAAAAATATTTGTTTCTCCAGTCAGCGAGAAAATCATGAGTTAACACCAGCGATATTCACTAAAAAAACAGCATAAATTCCTAGACAAGGGAAGAACATGCAAAGTTGGACAATCGCATTTGAAAACTACTTAAACATGGTTGCTTAGCTTTATTACAAGAAAAATTTCAATATCAGAGAATTACTTATCATCCCTGGTGAAACTAAGGAGACTCAACTGCAGAATCCATTGCCTGGAATAGGAGAAAAAAAGAAAAGAGGCAGGAAAAATGGATTTAAAACGAATGCAACAACAGCAAAGGAATCTACAATTCTTAGTGAAGATATCTCAGGGAAAAAATCTGCTGGAGGAGCAGGAAGAAGAGGAAGACCTAGCCTCAATAATTTGAATAATCCTAACGCTAATAGTAGCGCTAATAGTCTTGCAGGAGAAGGTAATAGAGTGGCAGGAGGAGAGAGCTCATTAGTAAGCAAGGAGGAGATATCCCTAGGGATTTTAGATTATCTAATAAATCCTCTGAAGACTGATTATGTCTTCGGTAATTTAACCCGGTTTATATCAATATTTTTTAGAATTTTTGTCAAATAAAAATAGTCCAAAACTCATAATCTTCTTTACATTTTTTGCTAGAATTATGGAGCCCAAAGGAAATAGCAATATTTGAAAGTGCCATGTGCAAATTCGGAAGGCAATTCGGGTTCATTTCTTCTCTGGTAAAAGATTTTTTATTTTTTGAAAACAATCTCCAAAACTAACTGCTAAACAAAAACTGAAAATTTTCTCTAGATAGGTAGCAAGACACACAAAGAAGTGTTTGAATTTTATTAGATGTGGAAGACAACTTCACACTACAAGACATGGAAATTACATAGAAGCATTAGTAACAGAAATAATCACACTCACTTGATTTGATGTTTTAAATGTTGTAAAAGTGTCCCCTGTAATTTCTTTATTTTTCTTATTACCTTCTCAAAATCATTATTCATCATTAAACCCTTATGTTTTTGTTTTTTTCACTAATTTCTCCAGATATTTCTTTGCTTTTTTGAGATTAAAATCACATATGAATTTACCATCATTTTTGAATTTTTATCTAATTTCTCAAGCTGCTTTCTTTTTTATTTTCAATCAAATCGCAAATAGATTGCCTAATAGACCGCTTTGATAGCTATTTTCGTTAATTAATTCTGCCAAACGAACAAAAATAACTAAAAATATTAATTAATTATTTTTATCATTTAAAAAAAATAATCACATAATATGACTAAAATGACACAAGAAGAGCAATACTACAATAGATAATAACAACAATAACAACAGCCGTAGTAATAATAGCAACAACCTAACCAGCAAAGTACTTAGCTTCCATTTAAAACTAAAGCGCTTAAGTTTTTAATCATTTTTGTTTTGAAAAAGCAATGGAAGCAGGTGTGGAAGAGCAACCATAGAATCAAGTTTTCTCTTATTAAGCACCATGGATTATTTATGCCCTTGGGTTTTCAAGCCGTCCTGGATTTAATTATCGCATTGGAATGGGCAGTTTCCTAGAGGAAGTTGATAATCAAGTAAAAAATAACAAACAATTTAAAAAAAATGAGAGACAAAATGAAGCAATAAAAACAGAATAATTATTTTTGAAATAAATAATATCTAAAAATCATGAATGAGAGTCCTTAAGCTAAACAAATGAGCCAGATGATTGTAAAACTCTTCTTTTCTTTTCTTTTTTTGGATTACATCAGATAGAGATCATTCAGCTTAACGAAGAGAAGTAATGCTTCGAGAAGATATCCAGTTTCGATCATGAGTATCCTCCAACTAAACTCATTTGGGTCCCTGATATCGTAAAAATAAATAATAAGAAAAATAGAAAAACAGACAAAGATTTATTTTCAAACTTCTAGTACAAAAAGTACACATATTTTTCCTGCTTTTTTTTTCTCTTGTAACAGAATGGATAATACTCAGATATTCTTGCGACTTCAGGAGAGTTTCTTAAAATATGGGAAGTCAAAGATAACAACAATGTTGTATCTAAATGTAACCTCATTAATGTAAATATTTTTGGAAATCAAATACAAGGCCACTTAAAGATGAGAAGGAAGAAGATTTTTTAAAAAAATTTATTCATTTGAATATCCAAAAATCAATCTTGTTTTTTGTTTTTCTCAGCCAAATGAATTCTCAGCACCATTGACTTCCTTCGACTGGAATATCTAAAGCCCCAATTTAATTGGCACTGCATCGATCGATACAACATGCACGATTTGGGATATCGAAAAAGAAACTGTCTTTACATAGCTCATTGCTCATGATAAAGAAGTCTACGATATAAGTTTCTCAGCGGATAAAAATCTTTTTGCTTCAGTTGGAGCAGATGGAAGTGCCAGATAATTTGATTTAAGGTATTGTGTTTTTTCCAACAAAGATTTTATTTTTCAATTCTATTTTTTTGAATAATAAAATCTAAGAAATCTGGAGCATTCCACTGTATTATATGAAACTGAGAACAATGCACCGTTGTTGAAACTCGCTTGGAATCGAAATGATCCTCATTATGTTGCTGTTATTGAGATGGATTAGTGTCATGTAACACTTCTAGACACAAGGTGAGAAACTTAATTATCTATTATTCATCTGTGATGTTTATTGTTTTGGCTTTTCCCTTAAAAGACAACCACTAGTCCCTGTCTGTAAATTTAACAACCATAAAGACTGTGTGAATGCTCTAGCTTGGGCACCATAATCAAGGTAAAAACAACACAAAAAGTCATTCTAAAACAAAGATAATTTTATAAAAACTGCTAAACAAATATTTTTACCCTGCTTGTTTGAACAGTTCTCATATCTGTACAGTGGGTGATGACTAGTAGTCACTGATCTGGGACCTCACTGAGTTGCGCTCTGAAATCACAGGTAAAAAATATTAGATATTCACATATCAGCAAGATCAATCTCTAAAATAATTAATACCCGTTGACATAATGATTCCGTATTGATTTGTTTCTTTGAACTCTAATAACAGACCCATTGCTAGAATACAAGGCTGATGGAGAAATAGCTAATGTATCTTGGTCTCTTCTTTAGAATGAGTGGCTTGCAATTTGCTTCTAGCAGAACCTTTAAATTCTCAAAGTTTGATTCTTCTAAAATAACCAACAAACTTGCCAAATATTGATTTTGGCATGCTTAAGATGATCTTAAAGCACTAGGCACACTAATAGAGACATCCCAAAAAGCGATTACAAAGACATTAGCTATATTTTTCAAAAAAAATAAGATAAATAATTCATAAATTATTTTCATAGCAAAACATATTTTTATTTCTAATTTTGTCAACCCATGATGCTACTGTTTGTACATGCACCAATGTGGGTTATTATTTCAAAAACTGACCTTCATTTATCTCATTTACTCAAAGGGTACCTGCTTTTGATAGTTTTAATCCTATTTAAATTTAAAAAAATGGGATAAACATAATTTAAACAATTTTCCTTCAAATACAAGATTTCAAATAATCTCCAATGAACTAATAATAGTAGATATCATAATATGTTTAAAGATAGTTCATAACCTAGAGTATTTCAACTTTCTTTTTCTTGATAAATGTTATTAATATTAATATAAATCCATTCTCTATGAGATCATCTCTGCGATTTCATTTCTGGATAAAGGTGAATAAAAATTTTATTATTTTTTTTTAAATCTATTGCTCTAACCTCTACTAGGTAGAGGTTGACATGAAGTAAAATGGTATCAATGGCAGTTCCATAAAAGACAACTAATTCCTTCCATAAAAAAAGCTGAAAATAGATTTAGAAAAAATAACACTAGTAAATGAACATTCAGATTATTTACAACACAACATTAGTTAGTTTATTTTTATTTAACTTTATCAGTAAACATTAGTAGCACCTCAATATTTAAATTGTTATTTTTCATTAGGTATCTTAAGACACTGCGTATTTATCTTGCATACGATCAGAGAACCCTTCAATTCTCTGGAGGTTTTCTTAGTAGGCTCGTTCGAGTTTTTCTCGCTGTTAATTATTTCAATTTCCAAATACATCATTTTAAGTAAATAAAGCTCCAAGATCAAAGACAAAATATTTTTTACTTTTGAATTAACGAATCTATGGACAGCATCCCTCATTGTGATATGATCTTTTTCAGGTAAGGTTTCCAAAAAAGCCTTGAATTCATCTTATTTATTAAATATGAGACTATTCATTTGGAAGAAACACTCAAAATTTATTATTGATTGATTGTTTTGCAGTGAAAAACTTTTCAAAAGATTATTAATTAATTGAAAGTGGATTTCTGAATCAAATAATGTAATAATAAGATAGGGTATTTAGTTAAATTATCAGCTATTTCAAAAACAAAAAGGTGATAAAATCAAATTAAGGCGCAATATTGTATTTTTGTATATTTCAAATTATTTTTTTTTAAGTTACATCTAATTTATAAAATAAACAAAAACAATTATAAAAACTCATTTTTTGTTGTTGGATTAAATTATTATGCTTCTACGCTCTAAAAAAAATTATTTTTATTATGACGTTTATGAATTTGGATCCATCATAATGAACGAATAATAAAGAAACTCAAAGGGAAAAATAAAGAGTTTTTACTTACCAGATACAATTCTTTAAAAGGAAAAAAACTAATGTTTATCAGTCTCTTTATCTTTAACTTTTTTTGAGTGACTGTAATTTTAGTTTTTTTCTTCACTTTCTTTGTAGCTTGAACTGTAACGAAGTAATTTTTACAAACAAGAAAAATTTTGATTATTATTAATCATAGGAGGATATTTTTATTTCTTGATTTCCTTCCTCCCTTCTTTTCTTTGTTAATTCAAAATTTCCTTGCTGATAAGGCACAACAAAATTTCAGATAAATTGTATGTTTAAAAAGGGAGGGAAATTAGTTTTTTTTGATGTGAAAAAGGGAAGAGAAAAATGGAAATTACAATAAGCAATACAAATTCTTTAGTTATGGGATTTATTTGAATAGTGTTTGTTGTTTTGAATTTTAGAAAAAAGTTGATTCTGATGATCGAAGATGGGGAGTATTTTATCTTGTTCAGTTTGTAGCTACGAGGTTGGCTTATTTAGGTGGTAATACGATTGAAATATTTTCCTTTGGGCTATGTTATTATTCAGCTTCATCTGGTTGTCCACCTGTGGTGATGAGTTCAGTCTTCTCACAGATATCAACGACTTCATTTCTTGTAAGTTTTTCTCTTCCGATTTTAAGAGCATTGCAGGTGGCCACAGCGAGATTATAAGGGATTCTGCAGAAAATTAAAGCAGGGGTGCCTGCTTTAAGTTGCTTGATGTATTTTGTTGCATCTCTAAGATTTCTCTCCGCATAGGCTTGCATGTCATCCACGGTCCATCCTTTGGGGTAGAATGTTACACCTCTTTCAGAATCTTCATCTTTATTTCTTAAAATATTCACAGATTGAAGTCCTCTTCCGAACCCGATAGCTAAATCACGATCAGTTTTAGTTCCATCAAACCAAGCCCAGATGTCGCTAAGAAGTAATCCAACTGCGCCAGCCACTGCGAAAGTATAAGCATCAAGATCTTTTTCGGTTTCACATTTCCAGTTTCGTTCTGCCCAAGTAGCCATTCTGTCAGCCATTCCACTGGTCGCATCGACGACTCTTCCACGGATAGATTATGGGCAGTACATGATCCACTCACCGATACGAAGAGAAACTTCGGGAAGTTTGTTCTTATCGTCTTCAGCTTCAGTTTCATAAGTTGGAGTCAATGTTTGAACAGTCGATTCAGAGTTGTAAGTTGTGCAGACTAGGGATACTTCTCTGAGCATTCTTGCTTTGACTTCGTTGCTAATCGAAGGATGATCTTCGATTTCATCAATTGCACGTAAGCACAGATAAGCGGAAGCTACAGCTTCTTGTGCGTCAGCGCATAACTTCACGATTGGGATAAAGAAGGTACGAGAAGTTTCTTTTAACACATCCAAGGGTGTCTTAGTCCATTTTTAAGTTGAAGTAGCCATTTTTAGTAAATAGGAGATGAAATTAAAGGAGTGAAAGTGAAAAAGGAGAGGGGGGAATTGTTTTGTTTCTTTTTTTTTCGGAGATTGTTTTTAATAATGTTATTAAAGAGTTAGGTGGCACTCCCCGCTTTTGAACCTTCTGGCTTTAAGAATATTATTAATATTGCGTCATTAAATTATTGCTAGGACTCTCGAATGGATCGAAATCACTTTCATCCCGTACTAATTTATTTCAATCTTATTAAAAAGCAACGTCCCCCCAGGGTTTTTATTTTTGAAAATGACAAATGCTCGAGCACTTTTAATATGAAGATTTTATATGTTTTTTTTTTAGTTCGATTGCTGATTTTATTAAAAATATGTTTGGGAGAATGCAAAAGATTAAGTATCTTTGTCTTGAAGAAGGGGGGGATACTCTATTAATTTTGTATTTCAAGTAACTTTGGACATTCAATTTTAGTTTTTTAGTTGGAGAGGAAAATTTAACTTGTCTTCAGCTGAAAATTTCCCTTCTCTAGACTCAGAATCGAGGGCATAAAATTATTAAAATTACCTGAATTTCGTCTTTAATAATATTATTAATCCCTTTTCATTTATATTAGTAGGAGTAAACTAAGCCATTCTGACGCTTTCCCCACCTTTTATTTGTTTAAATTTTAGCTGTTTGTTTTTTTTTCATTTTGAGCAGATCAAACAAACCACTTTTATCCTTTGAAAACTTTTGAATTATTTTGTCACATATCCAAGACGTCCAGCCAATAGGCGAATATACAAAATGAAACAGATAATTTTAGATTATTTTAAGTGCTTCTTGATAAGGTTTTGTAGGTAAATAGAAGAAATCTATTTGGAGTTTTAAATTTACTAATTAAACTTAAGTCTTTCAGCATTTATTATCAGTAGCCTCATGGATCAAAGGAATCCTTTGAATTGAAGACATTGATGTTGTAGATTAATTGGTCTTATAATAAATTCTGAAATTGAATTTAAATTATTTTTGACTAATTTGTTGCAGGATGGCAGTTTTTGTTTTCATTAATTTACTTTTCTATTACAATAACTTTACATCGGTGTATGTGGTTAAAATTACGTCTTCTAAGGGAGTGAAGAAATTAATAATATTATTCAAAATGTACGAAAAAAACAAATAAGCAAATGCCTTTTTCTTATTTGAATTTATCTTACAATAATACCAAAAATTTCAAGAGGAAAGTTAACATTCTATTTGGATTAATTTGATATCAAATAACAACTATGTTGATAAATGAAATAACTATAGTTATTGAAGTAGTTTTTGAAATATATTTTGATTTTTTTGAATGATAAAAAAATCTATTTACTTGTTGTAAAAGAATATTAGTCGCAAAAAATCTTAAATACTTTTGAAAGAATTTTCTTTAGAGCACACTTCAGGATGGAAATTAAGTTTGAGATACTGCAATGTCAAAAACACCTTGTGAAAGAAAAAGGACAAAAAATGGAAGCTGGCTATTATAGAGTGAAGAAATAAAGTCTTCTTTTGTGAAGAAAGCTAAGCTGTAAGAAAATGAACTTACCTAAATAAATATCAGCCATCTTCTTGGTTGAAATGAATTAGGTTATGGATAACAAATGCTTTCAAAAAATCCAATAATTATTGATATCATATGATTATTTTTTTAACTGTGTGCGTCTGGATGATTACAGGAGGTTGAGTAAAGGTAAGTTCCATAATTTTTTAAAGTTCAAATAAAAAAACAATTATTAAAAGAAAGAAGAAAAAAACTTTATCTAATATGCATTTTACAGAAAGAATATAATAAACTAATCTTTTTTGCTTAAGGAAAAAAAAATGTGTTCTTTAGATTTATGGAAATATGCTCTAGAATAAATTTCATGAATCTTAAAGAATGTTTCACAAGTTGATTAAAATGCATTTAGAAACACTTTAGCAACGTTTCTAACAGACAAACAATTCTGCGATCCTTAAAAACAATTAATTCCTTTGGATTTTTGTATCTGTATTTTTGAATTTATTTTTTATCTTTGTGAGCTGATCTGCTATTTTATTGTGATTATTGTTGATTTGGATGCTTGTCATCAATTTCATAGCTACTATCTTCTTTTTTAATTATTTACAAAATATCAAATCAAAAGAGTTTTAAAAAAATATTAATTTTAATCTTCATATTCAAAGTTCAAGAAAAACAAAATAGAAGTACATTTTATGGAAGATTTAAGCTAGAATCATAGAATAGGACTCAGTGATAATAAGAAATTTTTTTAAATAGACGGAAATAAGCAGAACACACCACTTTCAAATAAACAACTAAATCATTAGACAACTTCTTCAATGCGTAAAACTTGGGAGAAAGAATATTAGAGTTACTCAAGAGAACGTGAAGAAGGAAGAGCATAACTGTTAGAAAGCAGGAAACTTAAAATTATGGCAAGCAACTAAAGGGAGAAAAGGATTGCTTTTGAAGGGAAGACACCAAATGAGTTTGTGAATCAAAAAATTGCTAGTAAAATGGAATGGTGGTCAAAACCTCCTTATGAATCGGATGCTAATCTTGATAAAAATGATTTAGTAGTCAATAAAATGCCTTAGCCTAAGTAATAAATCGTATAATCTGGTCGTTTAACAGTTCCATCTGTGAGTTTATTTAGTGGAAATATTAAAGATGTAGTTATTAGAGATTGTGAAATAAATCCAAGAAATGAAGATAATAATGATCAGAAATATGCATGTAATGTTGCATAGGTGAAGAGAGTTAGAAATATTGAAGAGCTAATTAGAAAAGGTTAGGAATCGGAGAATAGAAGAGCTGAAACATAAAGAGCTCTAGCTGACCTTCTTAACAGTGGACTCAATCTAGATAAATAACAGATACTTGCTACTCTCTAATAAAATTATTATTTGACTTAACAGAGATAATAACAACAGGATTAGGCTATTGCAGCTAATCTTGTTGAATATTCAACTAATATGGGCACAAACTAGCCTTCAAGAGATGTTCTTTAACAGAAAATTACTCCATAGACAATAGACCCTTTATAAGTCCCTTCAGGATCTATGGCAAAGAATGAAAAACCAGTCAAAGATCAACCCTAAGAAAATAATAAGAGTTAGGTCAGAAATCAATCCAGAGAGAAAGATCCAATTTCTCATGGATAAACTATCAAAAAATCAGCAAATTAAGCTAAAAAGAATCCAACTCAAATGAAGCAATAGGATAAACTATCATTGAGCAAATCAACAAAAGGTAAATCAACTAATATACTCAAGATAAGTTCAAAGCAATAGTCATAACGACCTTAATCGAGTAAAAAAGCATAAACTTTAGCTTCAAACTTTTAAAAGGGATTAAAAGCTAAGACTGTAAATTGAAGAAGAAAAAGGTTATTTTTCATGAATAAATAGTATTTATTAAATAGTTAACTTATTATCCATAAAAATACCTGTCCTTATCAGAAATATCATCTTAGAAGTATGTGTGTTTATGTATGTGTGCGTTTCTTAAGACACATAATATTTACAAATTTATGTTTTCATAGATTAAAATAAAATCAAAGTTCATTCAATTAGGTTGCTACTATTCAGCTGGTTGATCTTAATCCCATGGATCGACTCCATCGTTGAACATCTCACCCTTCAAATATAATCAAAGGGGGAAAAATTAATCCACAGCAAACAGAATTTTCAAGAAGAAAAAAAAGAAAAATATTTTTCAGATTTATTTAAAAAGTTCATTACATTTTCTTGATTTTCTTCTTCCATAGCTAATCTAATATATTCATTTGAAGCAAATCTATCCCAATCGGAGTAATCAGGGTGTTCGACAATCTCGTTTCGGATTGCAAAGGGATCTCGAGTCTCAAATGAGACTAACTTATTTAAGTTTGTTAAGAAATTGAAGAAAACTCCACATTATTTTTGTTTAGCTTTAAAATGCTTGAGTTCAAACTTAATCTCGTCCTCTGGTTTCAATAAATCAACCCTAAGAAACCAAACATACCAAAAAGAAAATTAAGGAGATTGTGAATATGTTAGTATTGTTTGTACATCTAACAAACGATGTCTTCAAAGAGGACAGTATCGTGATTTAAATACTCCAAACGTTGTCTCTACTCGTCGAAGAAGTAATTCATCTCATAGCCACTAGATTTTGAAGAAAATAAGTGAATTATCATTGCTTTAACTTTTGTGATTTTCATAATTAGTTTTTTGAGGTAATTGTATTTCAATATTTTACGCAATGATCCCATTCTCATCGAGATCGATAACTCGGAACCAATACTCAATGCTCGGTAAGGTTGTTTTATCTTCTTCCGCAAGCACAAACCCTTGTTTTGATAATAAAATAACCAAAAGATCAACATTTGTATCATCATCAGCATATTAATTTATCAAATATTTCTACAAAATATTCTCCAACATTTTTCTTCTAAAAAAAATATTTACAAGAAAAATCTTCATAGCTCATCTTCGTTGGATCAGTAGTCTTGAATTTTCTCGGTACTTAAGCAAATATTCTATCAACAGTCTTCCTAGATAAAGCATGCCCAGAATATTTGCTAAATTCTTCTTTAGTTATTAGGAAATCATGATCTTAATCGAGTTCCCAGAACTTGCAGTAAAGCACATAAAAATGCTCATATGAAAAATATTCACGAATCTGCAGGAAAACAAATACTCGATATTATCAAATCAATAATTGATAAACATAAAGTTAATAAACCATATTACCTTATTTATATCTTCTTCAGAATCGACTTATTGAAGAATTTAGAATAGATTGCTCTTATTGAATTCAGTTAGACTAATTCGGCCATTATCTCGCCGGTTCACCATGAAGAATATTCGAATTATCACAGTATCCGCTATTTTAATACACAGATACACAGTTAACTCTAGTTCAAAAATTCAAAATACTGATCTACCATAACGGTCTTGAAATTCCGGTGTCGCTCTGAGAAATTCAAGCCCAGGATGTGTGTCCAATAGTACTATTTATTTTAAGAAAAATAAGAAAAAAGTTTAATCAAAAGTTTGTTTATTTTTCTTTTGATAAATCAATACCTTTCATGAGTGGTAACAGATCTTCTCTTTCTATGTAATCGCTAGAAGCTTTTTTCAACACATGGAAGCATCTTTCTTTTGGATTCTTAAGCTGCAGCTCATTTTTCCAATAATTTAAAAATGCTGTTTTCTAAATTTTCCCTGTGTTCTACTTGTCGATCTACTGGAACACAAGTCCACTGAAGAATCCTGGTAGCTCCAGCAACTAAGTAGTGAGTTCTTTCATATCCTTAGATTCAATTTCATTCTTTTTCCCGAGCAGCTCTGAAATGAGTTTCTGAAGAAAAGAATTATTTTAAAATCTAACATATTTCCAAGTATTGTTTTAATCATTTAAACAAACAAAAAGTTAATATTTCTCTACATTCTATTCTTCTTGCGCAATAGGATCGATGATTGGAAGTTACTCACCAAAATAAAATTAAGGAATTTCATCATAATTCGCTTTATTCACTACAACGCTCTGCATCTGTTTATTCAAAAAAAATCAATAAAAAAGAATCATCCAACAAACAGATTTAACTTCAAATCTTGATTAAGTATCGTTAAGACCCGAATGTATTTTTCATTTTCATGTAACTAATGCATTTATTAAGCATAATGAGCAAATAAACCCCATAGAAAAGCTAAAATTATTTTTTTACAAGCATGCTATTGACCATCATGGAAGATCCCATATTTCTGACAGCTTTTCCTGGTGAATTATCTGATGCCTTTCGAATTTTGCTGTCTTTGTCTATAGGCGATCGTGGTGATGTCTATGGGTGGGTGCTTTTTTGAGGTGATTTTGAAATTGGAGACTGTAAAAGAAGTGTGGATGCATTCATGGAATTCTAAAGTGACATTTTCTGAGAAGTAAATATTGGAATAGGTAGCATAGATTCAGTCATATTAACTCCTTTCTTAATATCTTGCAGGATATTTGTGATAGCTTCGCTTGTGCTGGGTTGACTCAAGAATTTCAAAAACAAATCCTAAAAAGCAAAACAAACAACATTGATTTTTTCATAGCAATTCAAAAACAAGAAAATAAAGGATAAAAGAATTACATCAATCTTCTGTTTTGCTAGCACATAGCGGACATTTTAAGTGTATCCTCCACTGTTTCGCTGGCTATCACTGAGCTTTCGACCTTCTTACATTTCTGCTGTTTTGATTGAATCACTTCAAAATCTTTATTGTTTATGGTGTATTTTTTGTTGCTGTTATTTTTATCTATCTCAATAGATTCTTAGTTGTCACTGCTGCTTCTGCTATGTTTAAATATCTTTTTCTGTTGAGAAACACGTTAACTTAAGATGTTCTGGTCGTAGGATACTTCTCCGCTGTTAGTGTTTGAAGATGATTTATCCAGTCCGTTTACAAGTGGGATAACTTATTGTTTTTACAAATATTATTCTTTTTGTCTCTGGTAAAACTCTATCAATTTATCTGATGATATCTTCAAATTCGATGGAAACACTTCCCAAGAGAGAGAAAGAAGAGAGATAGAGAAAGAGAGTAAAATAGCTAAGAATTATTATTCTTTTTGTTGTTAATTTCCCCATCCCATTCACTTTATCGCTAACAAATCAATAGTAAAAAATAATCACTCCTTTTCTCTACTGTTTGAAATATTGAACTATCTTTAAATAATTTTCTCTTTCTTTCTCTTCGCTGCAGGAATTTCACACGATACTGCTAGAGATCTTATTATTCTGGATTATTTGAATTAGTTATTCATTTTTAGAATATATTTACAAAATCAAGTAATTCATTTCTTTCAAATTACCCTATTTCTAAGTAAATATCTAAAAATATATCTAAACAAAGTGTAAATTTCTCTTAAATGAATACTAGCAACATATTTAAATAAACGTCTTTATTCGATAATTGTCTTATTTTCTTGATTAATTCTCTCTCAGCCTCTTTTCTACTTATAGGTGATTTACTGAGGCTACATAATTTGTCCTGCAAGCTAAGATATCAATTACTGCGGTTAATTTCCAGAATTACTAAAATTATTGTTAGAGTTGTTATTGTTGTTGCTGTTTGCTATTATTTTACTATTTTATTGCTGAGGAACATTATTCATATTTTTATTCAAACTATTCTCATAAACTTGCATTTATTTCTATTGCTAACCAAACTCATTATTCATCAATGGATGGCTATTTGAGTTGTTCAGTGAAATATTGTCTTCAGAAACGATATTTGTCGAAAGCTCATGCGTATCTAACATATCGCCCATGTCTCTGATGAAACACGTTACATTGCTCTCAGCAACCATCAACTTCTCTTTCAATTCTGCATTTTCCATTTCTGCTTCACGTACTTTTTATTCTAAGGATCTTACAGCCGCCTGCTATTGTGGTGTCTATTTTTAGACTGGAAGAGGTGCAGGATTAGGTAGATTACTGATTTCATTAATTTATTTTTGAAGTAGTTGAACTTACTATTCTTTCACTCGTAGCTTCGATACAACATCGATTTCTTTGTTCTTCAAAGTAAAAATATACTAATCAGCTTCTTGATTTTGATTGCTAGCTTATTGTAGTTCTTAATCCTTCTTGTTGAGGGTAAGCACAAATTCTTTTTTGAATTTTTCATGCTCCGCTTTCAGCTTTTGTTCGTGAGTTCGGAGAGTATTCACGAGTTCCATTCTCTTTAGACTAAGCAATAATTACTTCTTGACTAATCTATTCATTACGCTGACAAGCCCTGAAACGCCAGTGTCGATTAGTCTGTAGATCAACTTAGATTGCAAGGATTCTGCTTCTCCCCTGGTGAGACTAATTTATTGGATCGCTTTGAAACCTGCAAGCTTTCCACTTTATTCTCTAGTAATTTTTAAATATAAAAAAATAAGTTTAGATTCTCTAAATAACTAGCGAACCTAACGCTGCTAACAAACTGCTTTCTTCTTATGGCAGCACTGCTAGATAGCATGAACAGAACTATTTTTAATTTATGTTACCTTTTTTTAATGATATTTGAAACTTTCGTCAGCGAAGTTTCAAGTTTAATGAAGACAAGTTGATATTTCGTCATTATTCCAACTGTTTCAACATGGATTAATTACTATTTATGCTGCTCTTCTTGTTTCTTTAGCATCTTCTCATGTGCCTTTAACTCTTGATTGTTACTTTCTTACTGCTTTTAGATCAACAAAAATAAAAAAAAGCATGAATGCAGTTCCTCAGCCCCGCCTTTTGATAAATGCACTTAACTAATAGCAAAAAATAAATTATCTCACTTATTAAGGAGGTGTTGAGAATGATCCAAGAACCTACGAAGGGAACTTGCTTCCTTCAGATGTTGTCCCTGCAAACAGAATCCCTTCTACTTCGTGAGGCTCCATTTCTTAAGGTGATAACTGCAAATAACTTATTTCGTCAACATGATCGATTTTAAAAACAAAAAATATCATAAATGAGCTTGCTTGAGTCATCAAATAGAAGGCTTCCCGAAGAGGGGGAAAGGAGAAACTGAAATAACTTCTTTTCTTTCTTTTTTGCATGCTAGCATTTTAAATATCAAATTGTTTTCTTACAAGTTTTGAAGAGTATTTGGAATGCTCATCCCTCTATGTAGATTACTGCTGCTATTCAGGGAATCAACAAAAGATGTCAACTCAATGTCTCAAATGCTATGAAAAGTTTATTTTTAACATTTAGAAATGTTTTTGTTACATATTTGATGTTATCCTTCTGTTTTTTTATGTTATTTTCTGTATGAAATAGTTTTGTTAATAACTGCGTTAAAGTACTGCTAATCATTCTGCTGTTATTGTATTTCCCACAGCTCAATCAGATTAATTTTATTCAAATTCACACATTTTCACAATAGATCTCAAAAAAAACAACAACAACTGTTCCATGCCATGGGAAGATATGTATGTTTCAATTTCTTAAAGATTGATTAGAGTTTAGATGGTCTCTCCTTCCAATCCTTTCAATAGTTGAACTTCTGGCAGGGTGATAACTCATAAAAATATGAAATACATTAGCTATTTCAATTACAATTTCGGTAAATTTAGAACATTTAGA
>Ga0302271_10000511_pt1 | contig 38189 bp, 19 predicted proteins | sample III_Bog_N1_1_FD_198767 | JGI IMG/M metagenome (GOLD analysis project Ga0302271, IMG submission 198767) | Peat permafrost microbial communities from Stordalen Mire near Abisko, Sweden - III_Bog_N1_1 | ecosystem: Environmental > Terrestrial > Soil > Wetlands > Peat | place: Sweden: Abisko... | reverse complement strand
AACAAAAGAATATCTCTTCAGTTTCTTCTTCTATAAGTAAGTAATTGATTGCAAGGAATTGAGGTATTAAATCTCAACTTCATTACTTTTTATGGCGGATTAGAAGCTCTTCATGAGATCTTGAAGGTTGAGGATAAAAATTAATTTAAGAAAAGGATCAGTGCAGATGAGAAAGATAGGATCAGTGCAGACGAGAAGGATAGAATAAGTGCGTTTGATAGTTGCAAAGTGGATGATAGTAATTTTGAATAAAAAAAAGATTGATAATGTTCATTGCTAAGTGAAAAACAAAAAAGAAACTTAACAAAAAAAAGCAATTATTAGAATTTGATCACTGTAAGGATGTTTAATGTTTTAATAGTCTATTATTAGCGTTTCTCCCAGGAGTTATGTAATAATTTTGGTTGAATGGGAATGCCAAAATTTAATAATTATTCGAATAATAAGAATGCTAAATTTTTTGTTAATTTTGAAAATGAAAAGTACAGAATAATTTGAGGAAACTGTTCATATTAGACAAATTATTCGCCTAATTTCGAGAAATTCTAGCTCTAAACATTAAATTAATCGAAAAGATTAAAATCTTCTGAATTCATCATGATGGACAGAATTAAGGAAATACTAAAAGAATCTCCTAATCATTTCTAAGAAAGAAAGAAAAAGTCATTACCATACAAATAAATCTAGGAGGAAATAAGGTTTTGATTTCATGGGTTATTTGCAACAAAAAACGCTCCTCCCTTCTTAAATTCAATTAATTGTAAGAATGAATGTATTTCTTTAGCGGTTTTAAATGATTTGCTAGCCTTTTTTCCTCAAAAAATGAGCTTGTTAGATTAATTAATAGATTTTTTGTTATCAGTCTCTATACAGGAGCTTACTGTTTAAATCTTGGGAATTGGACTTCAATATTTGCTGCACGATATTTTAAACTTTTGTATTTACTTTAAAAAAACTAAGACTATCAATTCTCAATACCACACTACATATTCAATATCAGTCTTTAATGCCTTTTAACAAAAAATAGTTATTAAGTTGATTAAGAAAGAATCTTTCATTTGAAAATAAGAATTGAAGAAAAATTAATTAACGAAAAAATTCACTTTTTAAAAAAATTTAAAAGTGAGAAAAAAAAGACTGGATTCTATGTGCAGACAACGACCCAAAGCGTACTTCAAAATCAGCTCAAGAATTTTTTGAAAAATTAGAGTGGTTTATTTCTAAAAAAAATCATAATCACCTGGTAATTAAGAACAAATTTACTAAAATCCTTTACCAAATACTTCAACAAAAATAATAAAATGAGTAGCCTTGCTCAGAGAATATTAGAAAAAGCTAAAGACTGCAACTTCAGTTTGCATTCTTTTGAATAATTCCTCATTTTGATGAGCACTTAAAAGAAAGAGTACTCTGATTTCAGTTACAAAGCAAACGGATCTTCCGCGCTTTTGCTGAAAGCGAAGAAGAAAGGAACTGAAGATGTAGCTCTGAAAGTAATCGAGTGTAAATATCATGAGTTTGAGATTAAGACAATCAAAAGCAGAAACGCTGTCTTGAAATAACTGGCTTAATAAAGTGACTATTTCGTGAAAGTCTATGATGAATATTTCCTTAAATAAAGCAACATCGCGTCTGCTGAATAATAGACATCCAGTGAGGGTCAGGATATGGCGAAGACTGATTATTTCGTGATTGAAATGGAGTTATGTCAAGGGAGTCTAAGTGATGTCCTAGAGAAATTTCAACTTGGAAAGAGTAATCCAACTGAAAACTTCAAGATATCCTTAGCCTTTTAAATGCTTGACGCTGTGAATCTGCTTCATTAAAGACAAGTCACCCTCCATAGAGATATTAACACAGAAAAATTCTTAGTTTCATTTGCAAGCAAGGATTCTATAATAGGGCTGAAACTGCTGAATCTTGGCCTGACTCCAAACAAAGATCTAGAAAACGACTTTTTTCCATCAAAAGCTATTGAATAGGACATGGTTTAACTTGGTCTAGTATTCCTTCAATTAGATAATCTTACACGGTTTGATCCTGCTAAAATAAAGAAATCTGAACTAGCTGAACTGCGAGAAGGGAGGATCTTCGAAAATTATCAACTCAACAGGGACTCTTTGCTTTTTTAAATTGGCTGCAAATTATTGAAAAAATCAGAAAGATTGAATGTGAATCAGAATATGATGAATATCTGTGCTGCTGAATTACTTGAATCTTTAAGCACAGCCTCTTCATTCACTTGTCCCAACAGATAATCAATTCTTTCCCTTGATTTTTCAGCGAATTCAATTGGAGATGAAATAGAAAATACCCTATTGTGTCCCCTTGCGAAACTTACTAATTTATCAAGCATTGTAATCAGCTTAAAAGAATACTAAATCAGTGAAATTGGAGCACTGTATCTTTTCCTCCCTCTCTCAAATCTCAAGAACTTATCTAGCCTATCACTCAACCTATCTTAAAACTTTATTGGTGAAATAGGAGCATCTTCTCTGCTATCTCCCATAGCTAACCTCATAAATCTATCAAATCTTATATTTGAAATCAGAAGCAATTTCATTGGTGATGTCGGAGCTTAGACACTTCTATCCCCATTAGCTAATCTCATTAATTTAATAAGTTTATCGTTGATATTAAGTAACAATAAAATTAGTAATATTGGAGCAGAGCGTCTCTTACTCCCAATCACAAAACTCATAAAGCTATCAAGTTTCTCCTGTGACCTTTCAAATAATCAGATTGAAGAAACTGGGGCATAATTTCTTTTACAGCCCCTTAGAAATCTCACAAATTTAGTGAACCTATCCCTTAATTTAGATAACAACTCTATTGAAGAAACTGGAGCTGAGAGTCTTTTATCTCCCCTTGCTCATCTCCGAAATCTGTCAACATTAGTAATTGATCTTAAAGGTAATAGAATTAAAGACATCGGAGCATCAACCCTTTTTCTTCCTCTAGTGAATCTTATTAATTTATCTATCCTTTGCCTTAATTTATCTATGAATCACATTGGAGAACTTGGTGTAACTTCTCTCTTGACTCCTTTAACGAACCTTAAGAATTTATCGAATTTAAAGGTGAACTTAAGGCGCAACAATATTAAAGATACTGGAGTCAAATACTTTTATAGTTCTCTCACTGAGCTTACCAACTTATCTAGTTTAGAACTCGATCTATCTATCAATGAAATTGGATCAGTTGGAGCAGAATCATTGCTAATTCCACTCAAAAATCTCATTAATCTCAAAACTATTTCGATTGACCTTTAAACCAACTCAATTGAAGGAAAACTATTAAAGAAATCTCTCTTATATCCACTTGCCAATCTCCACAATCTCTCAAATTTTTCACTGATTGTTGATTACAATCCCCTAGGAGACGTTGGAGCATCGTCGCTCTTAGCCCCCTTTGCTAATCTCACCAGTTTAGTAAAGATCTCAATCAGTTTAAATTCAAACGACTTTGGAACTATCGGCGCCTAATCTCTTTTGTCTCCCTTAGCTAATCTCACTGGCTTGTAAGATCTATCACTGAATGTAAATAATAACGAAATTGGAGACATAGGAGCTTAATCTCTCTTGTCTCCCTTAGTAAATCTCACAAATCTATCCAGCTTTTAGTTGGAAATTGTAGACACTTAGATTGGTCAACTTGGTGCATAGTCTCTTTTAACCCCTTTAACTAATCTCAAGAACCTCTCAAACTTATCGCTCAATTTTTCTCATAATTCCATTGGAGACATCGGAGCACAGAATATTATTCTCCTTCTGAGTAATCTATCATAACTTTCAACGATATCTTGTAATCTGTACAATACTGAAATCAGTGATATTGTGGCATACTCTCTTTTACATCCCATCTTGAATTTAGTTAATCTCTCCCGCATTTCACTTAATCTCAAGCGCAATGCTGGGCTTCATAAGAAAATAGCACATCTTAACAAAGAATATTTTTAATAATAAATAACGAATATTACATTCTTAGAGTGAGAAAGTGCACAAAAATAACCATAAAAATTAAAATGATTCATTCTGGAGATGAAATTCACTTGACTTCAGCTCATAATCCCCTTGTTGTTTCTGTCATCACCACAGTGTGCTATTTAAACCATTTATTTTTACTTCAAAGACTCCTGATTATTTAATAATTTTTCTTGCCCTATTCTAAGCTGCCTGATCACCTTAAGATCTCCATAATTTCCATTTAACCTTTGTATTTTAATGAACTAATCAAATCCCTTCGTTGGATATCATATCCATTGTAAGAACTGTGATCGGTATGTAGACTGTTTTGTTGGTTTTAATGGAGCGAGTTTGTTTGAGTACAAACACAATATCTGTTCTTTGATCGATCAGAAAATATCTACCTTCGTTCTTAATAGATTTAATTACCCTAGAGCTTTCATCTTTGAGGGCTTATTTCACTAGCAACAGAACTTAGTTCTTGACAGAATTATCCTACACATTAATCTGAAATCTCTCCTAAAGTCTTTGTTTCCAGTGTTCGTTGTAGTTTTGATAGGTTTCTTTAGAATGTACTGTGAATTGAGAACTACTTGACAGAGAATCTAAAGCGTTTATTGAGTGAGACTGGGTATTGAGTGAGACTGGGTATTTACTTATGAGTGATAATGGGCTATAATTTTCATAACTATTTTGGTGTTAGGGATGAATTGAGGGTGCATAGAGTCTTTTGTTGATTTTTTGTTGCTAACCTGAATTTAGACACGATTTGGGTATTTTTCTTATTTTTTTGTGAAATTCAATACAGAGGTTTTTTTCTTTTTCTGGTTAGCTTAAGGATAAGCAACTAGCCTCAACAATCATTTACTTTTAAGATTATTCCAGTTCTAAGTCCTCTGCTTCTCCAGACAGGTTTTTTGTCAGCTATTTCTTTGTTATACTTTAATTTTCTTGTTTCTCCAGATTACCAGCACAATCACTTTCATCACCATCTAATCCCCTTTTACTCTCAAAATATTTCTTTATTTGTCTATTTTCATGTTCGATCATTCCCTCCTACAATAATTAACGTTCCCTACAATCTAATTATTATTCTACAGGATTTTCGATCATCTATCCTTGAATCTCCTCATCTTTTCCATCATTTCCCTTCATCTCTTTTTCTTCTTAATTCTCCTTACCCAGAAAGTCTTCTTATTTTTATTTACTTTCACTTTTATTGTCTAGAATATTAACACCTTCATCTTTAAATAATCCACAAGAACTAACTTCCTCTTTATCATTCCCCTCTCTTAACTCAGAATGTATTTCACTTATCACGAAGCAATTAAACTCACTTAAAGCATCTTGAATTTCACTTTGGAACACATCTAATTCATCTTCTTCTTCCTCTTCAAAAAGATTTTATTGGATAACTTATTTCAAGTTATTCATTTCTGTTTCTCTTTTCTTTTTCTCTTCATCTCTTTTAAAAGCTATGACTACATCAGCTGAAACAGGTAACTCAATAAGTATCAATGATTTAATTGCATTGTCAACATCAAATTCCTTTGTCTCAAAACTAACCCTATTTTCAATAATCTCCTTGGAAAAATGCTCTTTGGTCATTTCCTAATCAGTATCCAGTATCTTATCGTATTTCAACAGATAAAAGATAGCTAACTCTACAATTAAAGGATCTTATTCATCTATTAAACTCTAAAATATCTTACTGGAATCAAATAAATCAACAGTATTATCAAGTGGTTCATTCGATAGCAGTTAGCTTTAGTAACTTTCCGTTTCATCAAAATGCACTCTCTATTCTAAAATCTCCCTTCCTGCCCATGTTTTCATGGACAGAAAAGCAAGCAAAATTTCCTGAATTTACACTCTCAGTTTATTTTTGTTTTTGCTATTCATTCTTTGTTCCTGACCTGCTCTCATCTGCAGCCCTTCTCTCTCCATAATGCCATGTTTATTCTAATTCCAGAACTCCAAGATATCCTCACATGAACATTTTTCTTTTGTAGCTAATTAAGCAAAATATTTAAGTCCTTCCTGTGAGCACCCTGCCTTAAATAACAAAAACCTCCCAATTTTTTCCAAGCTCGTGTTCTATTGTTTCCATAGTTTCACATAGCTTCCTGGTATTTTCTCAGTTAAGTTCTTGACGCATTCAATGAATAAATCTGATTTCACTGACTCCACTAGCTTGATTTCAAAACAGTTATCTCCAATTTCTTTTTCTTCTTTTATGACTGCTCCAACCCATTCATTATCTCTCTCCACAAATACCCTTGAATTATCTTGCCCCTTAACCTTTCCTAAGTTCCATTAAAAAGCCATCAATACCAGTCTTAGCTCGTTTTAGTTTATTTTGAAAACAAGCACTTTGGTCATCTATTCACTCTCAACTTCTTAAGCACCCTTCTGTTCTTCATCATTCATGCTTCCTGTGAACTACAAACTCTCTCTCTCAAACATCCTTTTATCAGCATAAAAAATAGCCTCTTTTAGGTTATCAACCCTGATAATCGGCAAATGATCTCTTGCTCCAAACTTCAAAAAAGGTTCCTTAATAACTATCCAAGTTCCTTTCTTGATTTTAATCTCAGCAGATAGATTGTAAATGCCTATTCTGAGACCATATCCTAATGCATCTTACACCACCATTTGATGGCTTTGTAGTCTCACAGAATTTACAATTGTCTTCACAAATATAAACACACCGTCATTCATCCCAAACTCAATCTCAGACATAAATCTAGAAAATAGCTTTCTGTGATCCCTCTCTGAAAACACATTTAGTTTTTTTGAAACATCGTTTAGTTTAAAATGCTCAGTTTGTAGCTTCATATCTTAAAGTTCTTTTAATTAAACCATGATTTCATTGTGCGCTTTGAGAAGATAACTAACCTAGCAACCGTTTCTAAGATAATCAAATGCAATCTCGAAAGGTTTGAGAGATTGCTCAAACATCTGTTCTTTTATTTTTTGATAGTGAGCCTCTCCCATTTATATTCTTGCTTCAATCATTTGAGGGTTTGCTTCCATAGCTTCTCTTGTGGTGATTATTTTATAGTATTTATAATACATCTCTTTCTCGTACCATTCAAAAGGCACATCCCAAGTGATGTTTTCTTCTCTTTTTATCAGTTGCAATTGTATTCCTTTCTTAGGAATAAACATCCATGTACTCTCATCGGGTAGGATTAATTTCTTGAATTTCCCTTGAAAAACTGGAATTGTGAATTAATAAGACCACACAGTGAATCCACTTTTAGTTATTTCAACCTTGAGATTCTCACGATTGGTCTCAGAGAATGCACCAGCACAAGTACTTGCAGACCAGCAGAACTCAATGTATTTTTAGTTTAGCAGAACTTCAATAGTAGATTCAGTTTGACACCAACTGAATTAAGCAGGGATGTTTTACATTTTGTTTTTATTTGTTTTATTTATTTTGTTTTTGGTTTAATTATTATATCTCAAAAGAAATACAGATGCAGATTAGAAAAGCAGAAATATATTCAATTAAGTTAAAATATATTACTAAAGTATCCAAAATTTGAATATTCTTAAAAGCAGCTCGAATTTAAAAAACAAAAGCAATCGTAATATCTAAGATTAGATTGTGGTAATATCGTTCTAGTTTAATTGATATTGAACTGTGAATCATAAGGAATGTAGGCTTGTGAGGTAAAAAATCTTAATTTAAATCCTTGAAAAAAATAGATCCAAGCAAGCATTCAAGGCACATATTGACACAAGGAAATGCAATAACAAACAAAGAGGATAACAAAATCTAAATGTTTAGGCAGATTGTAGCTGTGCTTCTGTTTTTTTTGACTCTAAAATCATTTAAAAATCATATCCTTCGTTAGGACTGTGATGGGTACATAAATAGTTTTATTTGTCTTAGCTGAGTATGTTTTTTTAAGGACAAAGTGCATTTTTGTTAGTGGATTGCATAATATGAATCTATTGGGCTGTCTTAATGACTATTTTAATGTAGAATTTGGATTATTCAAGGTTTGCTTAACTTCATTTAAAACCATCTTTTTAATGGATTCATTTGAAGCATCTATTCCAAACCTGTCTGCCAGCTTGGCCTTCCAATGCTCGTTTAACTGTTGATGACTCTCTTTTGAACGTATCGAGTAACTAGAAACAATGTCACTTTGCTAGGAGGATTTTTTTAGTTTTTCAGGTTAAGGAATAGGTTAGGAGGCTTTCTCAGTACATTTTTAGTTTTCAGCTTCTTCTGATTCCTTCTTGGGAACCCATCTCCAACCAGGATTACTCCTCTTCTGATGAGTCTTTATTTATTTCTTTTCTATCTTTACATTCAGTGAAAGTTGTGAGTTTTACTGATTCTATTAGTTTTTTCTTTGATTTCCTTCATTATCATTCTTGAATACTTCCTTCTTATCAGTCTCTGCTTGGACATTTATTTCAAATTACTTTTCAGAATTGTTGTACTCTCTTTTCTATTGTCCTTATTCTTAAATCTAAATTCCTTTCTTTTATTTTAATAAACTGTCCAGTTAATCTTCCTGTTTTGTCTGTTTTCGAGTAAAATCCTTTCTTTGAAGGGTTTCTAAATCCTCTCTAATTTCTTCTCCATTTTCATCTTCATCTTCTTTTTCCACTATTATCTCTCCAATTCTCGATTCCACATCACGAATCGATTCCCCTTCATCAAATTCTCCTAAAATACTTTCAAAATCCTAATCTTCATAGCAAATCAACAATTCTTCATCTCCTTCCCCTTCCACAAGCATGTTATTAATTTCATACTTTTAGTTTTTAATTTTCTCAATTTAACTTATCTCCTCATTTCTTTAAAGTTTGTACACCACATCTGTTGAGACGGGTAGTTCCACAAGATCTAAAGATTTTAGAGCATTTTCTAACTTGAATTCAATATTTGATTTACTAATTTTGTTAAGAACTACAAATTGAGAGAATTCTTCTTTAGTTTTGAGGCTGCCATTTTTATTTATTTCCCCATACTTTAGAAGGTAAAACAGAGCATTCTCAGCTATTGATTAATCATCCTCATAGCGGAGGGCATTTGATATTTTTCGAGAATTAAAAACATCAAAAGACTTGCTTTTTTCAATAGAATTGTATTTATCATATTTTTGGAAAATTTTCTTCTAAGAATAATCTTTTATTTCGACCTTTTTTTTAAAAATCTCATAGATATCAGAAATTTCTTAAATCTATTAATATATTCGCATCATATGTCTATTCCTGAGTTGCTAATCCTTCCTCGTATTCTCCTTTCCTTTCTTTTTTTCAAGGCTCCCGACATCTTGAAATATGATATCTTTCTGAAGGTTCCAGAAGGAAAGAGCTTCGTCTATGTTTTTTATCCCCAAAGAATTTTGATAGAAGTATTTCATCCCTTTAAAAGACATTCCTGCTTTGTGCAAAAGAAATTAAGCTACTGAATCTAATTTGAAATCCCCAGGCCTCCAAAAGAGAAGAGTACTTCCAGGTGTTTTTTCAAGTAAGCGCTTGAGGGATTCTATGAAAAGTTCAGATTTCACAGAATTCACAAAGGAAATCTAGAAGCAATTCTCTCCGATTTATGTTTCTTCTTTTATCACTGCACCGATCCAGTCTCCTTCTTGCTCGACGAAAAGAGTATTATGTTCTTTGGAAATCTTAGAAGAATTCCACTCAAAGCTCATTAAAATAATTCTCAAATCATCTTTGAGTTCATGTTCAAAAACGATTGCTGCAACTTATTCCCCGTAAATCTCTTGAATGTTTCTTTTAGTTTCTGCATTTACGTTATGAGGAAACACTAGCTGTTCTTTTTGAAACACATTCTAATCAGATAAGAAGATGATATCTTGAGGTTTAGTTATGGTAATAGAAGGTAAACGATCAATAGCAAAATGTAAATATGGTTCTTTGATAATCATCCAAGTTCCTTTTTTAATTATACCTTCGTGTTTAATATCCCACATTCCACATTTGACTCCATTTTCTAAGGCATCATTGATAACAAGATCATGCATTAAGACAAATGAGGAATCAATTGATGCTTTGACTACGATAAAGAACCCCTCATTCACTCCATATATGAGATCAGATAAAAACTTAGGCTCTTAGAATTTAAGAAGGTTATCGTTAAACAAAAGCTTCGTCATTTCAAGACATCCATCCTGATACATGGTCATGGTACTTCTGATAATAGGATCAATACTCATCAATTTTTTGTGCAATTTTAAGAGATGCTTTAGTTTGGCTCCATTTCGCAGAAACTCAAAACAATTTTCAAAAAACCAATTAAAGTGTTCTAGCATCCCTTTTTCTACTGTTGCAAACTTCTCCTTATTCATCTTTTCCTTTGCGAAGATTACATTGGGATATGAATTAATTAAGGTTTTTTTATCTAAAGCCTCAAACTATTTGACATAAAACTCTTTCTCTGAGTTTATTTAGAAACTCTCCCAATGAAGCCCTGGTTCTTCCTTTATCATTTTCATCGTAATTCCAATGCCAGGATCGAATTCGCCTCGGGTTTCTAGATACATAATAGGCCACTCTAATTCTACAGTAATCGGAATTGTAAAGAATTTCGGAAATTCTAAAACTATTTGTGTTCTTCGAGACTAATATTTTAGATCACAGAGAAGTAAAAGATAGCACAAACCGGAGAGACCACTTGCATGCCAACAGAATTAAAGATATTTATTTGTTATCAGCAAGACAACCTCGTAATCTGTCTGGCTCCAAATAAATGATTCTGGAATAATGCTCCTTTTGCTCATTTGTTCGTAAATTGAAAAATTAGAATTATTTCTTTTCTTTTCTTTTTTTTCTGATGATAATAATTATAATAATAAAGTTATCCGAATTCGCTTGGGAAGGAAGGAATTTAAGAAAAAATAATTAATAATTTCTAATAATTCGCCTAAATAAAATAATTTACATATTCTCCTACTATTCAAAGAAAAAAATCATTTTTAAATTAACACTAGACACAGACACATAATCACAGATCTATTATTCCCTCTCTTTCTTCATAATTTAAGTTTTCCATTCATCGGTTTTTTAAATATATTAGCTGGAGGATTCGTCTTCACTTTGAAGTTGTTGTTGATAATATTCTTATTGATTCTTAGACTACCTGCATTCGCGCTAGGACTGCTAATGATATTTGGGGACATTCCATTGATGCTTTTGGTATTTTTAGTATTCGCAATTGGACTAATGTTAATGGTACTAATATTTGCGAGATTGTTATTGAGATTACTGCTGAATGGCTTGATAATTGGTGTGGAATCACTTTCTTCTGTAGTAAGCTAGTTGAACGAAGGCATGTTTTCGATGTGCAGATATGAATTCCTATTGAATTATTAGAATGTCTTAGATTAATCATCTTTCTACGCTGAAGGAGTTTACTATTTCTCTAGTACACTATGGCCCTTGTTTTTAATGACTTTCAATCCATCTGCTGTAGTTCCTAATAAGACTCTGAGCTTGGATACTTTCTTCTTGTAGTATCGTTTGACTGCTTTAAGTTCAGCATTTCTAGTCTCAGCTGTAGCCAACCATTTGTCATATTAATCCTTAGTAGCTAAGCTCTTAATGAGTAACATGCAGATCACGGTAACCAGTAGTGGTCGCCATAAGAGAATGTTGATAATGAGAATGAAGAATTCACTATTTTTAAAATAACTGAAGGTAAATTCGATCATCGACGAAGAATCTGCTGAGAAAGGACCACAAATCCGTGTAGGTTCGCTAATGAAATAGAAGACTTTCTAATTGATAGTGGAAATGAAGAAAAAATGAATAAAGTTCAAGAACAGTGCAAATAAGAACATTCTCAGGAGTATTCCGTGTGTTGAAGAGTTAGAAATCGGTAGGTACTCTGGTAATCTAGTTGATTTTCTTGTGAGAAGCATATTATGGTAGAAATAGAAAAACATAACTATGCATCCTAAGGGATAGATTATGAAGTTATATGGACTATTCATGAGTAATATCATATTGGCAATGACGATTGGTTGAGTGTTATGGATGACTTTGAACTAAGTCATAGTCTTGCCGATATCGTTGACCTTCGATTTCATCAATGAAACTATGCTCAAAACATGCTGTTTGAGAAACAAAGATATGCAGATGTAAGCTAAGTACAGGGAAAAAAGTGCATGTCCAGCGGATTGTTAAGGGCAATCGTAGAAATGTTTTTAATAGTCTTAGTCTAGTATTTTCAGCAGGAAATTATCGGATTAGTAAGTCACAGAAGATCGGAGAAAAGCGTAGAAAGCGAAGGTAAAAACAGAAAAGATGTAGATGAATTTCTATTGCTGCAAATAGAGCTATGTGTGAATCTTATGGACTGATAAAGGTTTCAACAGATTAATGATTATGAGCTGGATGAGTTCTACGTAGAAAGTTAGGATCAAGGATAATATGCACTCGTTGAGAAATGGAGAGGAAGTGATTTCTCTTGAAAAAATAACTCCGTTATTAAGGAGAACTGATAGAACTACACTGGCACCAATGCCAGAGATTATAATGGCATAAGCAACAATATCTCTGAAGATTTCAATCCAAAAATTTTAATCTTCTTCTGATTCATCTCGGTCAGTTTATTTCGTTTCTTCTCTGAAATAATTGTGAACTTTATGACTCAACGAATACAGGAATCTAGTAAATGCCTGCTAATTTGAGACTTTCCAGTTATATTCGCAGAAAACTAAGCTAAAACACTTGAGTCCTCTGGATTCCTGCATGTCAGAAAGTACGTCATTTTTTTAGAAATGCAAGATTTTGTAGTATGCCATGAGAATTAGAATGAGGCTCACACCAATGAACAGCACAGTGAAAAAAATCATCATGTTACCTTCACCTGAAAGTCGATGAATCTAGAATATCCCAAAGCCATAGGTACTGAATTCATTCGAACCGTTTATCTTGTGAGAAAATTTTAAACGATCAGGAATTTAAAGCAAAGAAATTAATAAAAAACTCACAAATGTTCATTAAAATCTTAACTAATATAAACAAGCCATTCAAAATTATTTCTATTTTTATTTGGGGTAAATAATAGTCCTTTAAAATTCAAATTTCTGGCAATTTTAGCATGGTTGGTGGGAGCAAGTGTATGTGAAATTAGATGTTTCTACAAGTCCTCAAAATTAAGCGCTGCTACTGATGAATTGTTTCAAAAATCCAATTTTTTTTCCCTAAAATATTGTTTTCTTAGGATTAATTTATGCCTGAGAATACCCTCCCCTAAGAGTGTTTTACAAAGAGTGTGAATAAAAGTGGTTACAAGCAATTTGATGATGACGTAGAGGAAGATGAGAGTGCTGAAAAGATAGAAATTTAAGCATGTAGTGATGAGCTTAAAGTGATGCATGATTTTGATACCTTATTCGTTGACTAGCTCGTATACTGTGTTTGTTAAGAAATGTTCGAATTATATGATTTCTACGAAGCGGCTCCATTTTTCACTGAAAGCTAATAATGAACAAGAAGTGTAATTGTTGTTTCGTTTATTGAAACTCGATGAAGGATCATCTTTGCCTTCGGCTTCCATGGTTATGCCATCTTGGGTTTCTTTTTTCTGCAGACGTGAAGCTACTTTTTCAAGTGCAGTTTACTATTCATTTTAAGTTTATCTTAGCTGCTTGTTGTGGATCTCAAGTAGAGCTATTTCCCTTTCGTGATTGTCACTGAACGGCTCAGGTGCTACTTAGTTTAACTTTGTGGAAGTTTTACCTCCTTGAATCCCTATTAAGGATGCACTTGTGATGTTGCTGCTGTTGGTTAAAATCAAGTTCATAGATTTTCTGTCTTAATAAGACCCTGAAACTGGTGTAGTCTCAGCTTAAGAACTAGTTGAAGTAAAACCTGGTGATTCCCAGAATTAGCTTTTTCCTTTTTATTGAGAGGATGTTTATTTTTCAGCAGAAGGATGGTAGATTGATCTGTTTGAGCCTGGAAGTTCGTTTCTGCGAGTATTTGTAGGTACGATCATCATGCTTTAAATAGGCCTTTTTAATGGGGCATGTTAACGAGTGTCGAATTTAGATTTTTGTTATCTGGTCACTGTCTCGAAGAGCAGCGGACTATCTTGAGGTTTAAGCACTGATTTCTTGGCATGATGATGATGGTGGAGATGAGGGTGAAGCTATTGCTTTAGGATATTGAAGTCCTCATCTTTGGTTCTTCTTTATGACTTACCTCTGGTTCGAAGAATATGTGATTCACGCTTCTTTGTGTAGTCTTTTCGATTCGATGTAGGAGACGAAGAGGACGACGAGGAAGAAGAAGATGATGATTGTGAGGAGTTTGATGAAGATGAAGATGATGAAGAGGAGGATGAAGAAGATCTATTTTCTTTTGAATGCTTTTTTGAGTGGTGGCCCATTCCCAATAAATTAGCTGGATGAAAATTAATTATTTCGGAGGATTAAAGCAGTACAAAGAGATTACAACTGATAGATTGCGTGAATCACCTTGCAATTGAGGTGGGTGTTTCTATTAAAAGTACAGAAAATAAATGTAATTTTAGATGAGGGGAGGAGATAATAATAATTAAAGTTTTTTAATAAGTTTTTATGGAGAAATGTATGATGAGAAATAATGGATTTTTAAGAGAATTTTTTTAAGAAATCGAAGTGGCAAGGGTTTTTAAGAATTGAAAATCAACAAGATTAGGGATGCTATTAGCTATGAGAAAGGATGCTATTCAGAATATAAAACAGTAATTATTAAGAAATGTGAAATAACAATTATTATTTCAACTTGATTGATTGGTTTGGTTGCTAAATTCCAAAGTGTCTTTAATTAAGCAACGTAAAATGTTAATTTAAATATAAATCTATTCAAAGACAAAACATTGAAATTAATGCATGAAGGACTAAGAAAATTATGAAAGGAAAAATGAAGAAAACAATCAAAAAAGGAAATAATTAAAGCAATAAAAATATTAATTTCCTATTATTTGTTTTTTGCTAAAGATTAAATCAAATAAATAGAATCATTGTGTGAAATTTCTTCCTTTTTGAGGGTTGGGTTATTGTCCTTATGACTCACATATGGGAAATACAGTGCTTATGCGCATTTAAAATAATATAAAGAGCGGACTAATACAAATTAATAAACCATATAAATTATTAGTATATCCTTGACTGACGCCTTTCAAATGTAACAAAACTAGTTACGTCAACTTGAAATTTGATCTGATCAGAGGATTAAAGAAGGCAAAGATTCTTAAATGAATATTTCTTGATAATTTCTAGTTCGCTTGAAAAAGAAATAAACAAAAAACAATTAATTGGAGAAAATTCTTGAGAGAATTCTTAGAATGCTCCCTAATTTGAACAATGTTGAGAGGATCTCTCGTAAAGTGTGGCGCATTCTAGGATAAAACCCAGGGTAAGATAATGGCTTTTTTACTTGTCTTCATTAGTTCAACAAATGAAATCTTTTATCAACATAGGTTTTCTTTTCTTTTTTTAGACCGTTCACATTGCAGGGCACAAACACTTATCTGATAGGTGAAGGGAAACAAAGATGCCTAATCGACACTGGATAGAATATGGAAGGATACAAAGAACTATTACAAGATGTAAGAGTTTTGATAATTGTTTTATTTACGCTTAGGCAGGCAGATTAGTATCTCTCATTTTATGATTTTCATTATTTGATTCTAAAGCTCTTGAAATCAACTGGGAGTGAGATCAATCAAGTGTTAATAACGCACAATCATATTGACCACACATTAGGAATCATTGATATTCTTTAACTTAACTAGCCTTCTTGCATTTTCAGAAAATATGGGTATGATGAAGTTGATGCTGCTTTAGAAGAGCAATACAATTTCAAATACGACACCAACAGTTTCTAAGAAAATGAAATCATCAAAGGAGAAGACTTCACATTGCAAGTAAGAGAATCTGGCTAGGGCCTTTATTGAGTTTAGCTTTCTTTTTTTATTTTGTTTTTGATTTTCTCAAAATAAATATGATTATTTTAATTTAAAAGGTGATCCGTACCCCTGGACATTGCTCGGATCATGTGTGTTTCTATTTGCTTGAAGAAAAAACATTATTTTCAGGAGACTTTATTCTCTCTGGGACAAGCAATGTCATCAGAAATCTGAAGGACCAAATGGAATCATTTAAGAAAACCTTGCTACTTGAAGTGGATAATTTACTTTCTGCACATGGAGCTGCTGTCATTGGGAGATAGCTATCCATGCAGATGATTCAAGATTAAATGGCTCACAGATAAAAGAGAGAGGATGCGATTGTTAAAGTGTTATCGCTGAAGAAGGAATGCACAGCTTAAGATATTTTAGAAGTTGTTTATCCTGGGTTGCATGAGAGCCTAGTAAATGGAGCACTTCACAATATTTCAGTGCATTTAGAGAAACTCATCTAAGATTTATTAGTTATCAAACATGGGGAGAAGTATAAATGGATAGAAACAGACAAGAATGATGGTAGTAATGGTATTAAAAATAATCCATTGCTTTGATGCATGTGATATGTGTGTTTTTATAGTAGGGATTATGGATTTTTTTAGATATGATAAAAACTTAAATTTATGTTGTTTTCACTTGCAAAATGAATGAGAACAATGACATTGATATTGAGTTGTCTAATTGATTGTTGCAGATAGTTATGAATTTAATAATCAACGTTTCTAAGAATTACAATGATAATTAATCAATATTGCCTTTAGATTTTGAAAACAATAATTTCTAAAAAATTACAAAAAATCTTAAATCTTTCTTCACCATAAAAATTATCTACATTGAATCAATGTGGCGCAGAGAGGAAACCGATTGGAATCGTGACGAAGAATATCGTCGTAGTCTCGCTTATTCTACTTACAACTTAACACCAGGTGTGATCGAGCATGATCGAATTCAGCGTCAGTTTTTGCTTAGTCGTAGCACAGTTGGGTATGATTTAAAATAAGACATGCAATTTCCAAGTGAAGAATACCAATTCAAACGACACTACGAAGCATATCCTTATTATTATGAGAAATTCTATGAAAACTACCCTTATTCCCTTCCACCTGAGAAATCCTATGCATATTAATATAATCATGATTTTATTATGAATAATACAAAAACTGGAGAAATTACATCAAATCGACCATTTTTAGATAACAAACCACCTAGAACATACACAAGTACGTTTTAATTAATCTATAAGGATGGAATTGTTGCAGAAGGAAAAGGGGAGAAGAACAATCAGTAAATAGGGGATTTTCATCCTTAGAAATAGCAAGATTTGTAAGTATCAGGAAACAAAAGACAAGGTAATCCTCCTCCTCCTTCAGAGGGAATTCCTTAAGGAATCACACCAAAGAACTACTATTCCTTTGATAGATATGAAACGAAAAACACTTCCGATAATATAATATCCTTATAAAAACCTATTACTAAGATTGACTATCCAGAAACTGGAAGTCTGTAGAATAATAAATTTTATGCTGAAGAGAGTGATAAAAGACTCTAAAATTTACAAGAATGGAGAGAGTTTAATTAGTCTAAAACTCATATGGTGCATTTGTTTTCAGAAATGATGGCTTTTGAGAGGGAAATTGAAGATCTGAGAGTGTAGATTAACTTGTAGTAGGATTTCAATGTGTCAAAGTTCTTCGAAATGTTCGATGAAGAAAAGAAAGAGTAAATCACTCCTTTTGAACTTGACAAAGGATTTAAACATTTAGGGGTGTTTGCAGAGAAGACTGAATTGTATTTGCTGATTGCGAGATACTCAGAAAATGAAGAACCCACTGATGCGTTAACAAAGAAGGAATTCATTAAAGCTATCGAGCCATCGAAGTGTGAAACTGGAGATAAAGAAAATAGAAATGGTTAAGAGAATGAGTAAAAAAAAAATAATGAATAAACACAGAAACAACATAAGTCAGAATAATAAGAGGAGTTTAATCTCATTGGTAGAACAAAATAGCTGGTTGTCCGTTTGTTAAAGATGCTAGTGCGCTAAGAGACTACTATTCAGCATTATGCATAAGAGATAATCTCTAAAAAATACAATTTAGCTGATTTATTTAGTTAATTCAAAGGAAAGCAAGGATTGGGAGGAGTTTTAAAAGAAGAACTAGCAGATTGGTTGAGGGACAATAAGATTTATGCGAATCCTTCTCACTTGAAGAGATTCTTTGAAAGGTTTGATAGAATATAAGCGAACAGCATAGGGTTTTAGTAATTTGTTGAAGAATTAAGTCTAAAGCAGCCTGTATTTCCAAAAAGAAAAAAGTATGGTGAATGAAGAGGGAAAAAGGTAGATTAATAGAGGAGTGATAGATTGGAGTAGGAAGTACAACACAAAGTTAAAAAGGTTAGGTGTTTTAGAGTCATGCTTTGAGATTCGCTTCAAAACAATAAAGAATATTGCATTTTATAATGAAATTGTTTTTTGTTTTCTCTATGTACTTAAACAAATAACAAGATTAATTGAGATTTTTATAAATTGCCTTTGATTTCCTTAATCCAGTGCTATTTAGCTTGTTTCTAAGGCTTATCATACAGCTGAAAGTAAGTTTTACTTACATTATCCAGTTGCTTTTTGAAAGATAAATTAAAGATAGCCTTTGATGATTTTTGCAGTAAATTATGATTTTGAGAAATTACTAATTTCTTGAATTAATTTCAAGTAAAATAGCAAACAAACGAACTATCTAAGCTAAATAGCACTACACATGCAAGGTAAACACTATTACCAAGGGTTTAATCCCCAGAGACCTAGCTAACTTTCAAAGTAAGCCAGAGGGAATTTGGAAACAAATAGTAGCAGAAATGGAGAGGATAATCTCGCAAAGGAAGATTTTTTAGCTTTCATAAGCAGATTAGCTAAGAAAAATGATGTAAAAGATAGTGGAACTGCTAAAAATAAGCAATTGAAGGTTCTGTAAAAACTATATTAGAGAAATGATCTAAAGCAAAACTCAAATACAACTGCTGTGATGACAACAACAATGAGTGATTGTAATTATGAAATCGAGGAGGACACAAGGGAAGATTAAGAGAGTGATTCTGTGAATTCTTCAAGGCAACCATTAAGTGGAAGTCAAAGTTATCGAGGAGGATAAGTTTAGACAAACTAAGGAAACCTTCCATCATTTAGAGGGATTCAAACACTCATTGATTAGCAGATAAGTGGAAAAAATAAACACTACTAGTTAATAGGTTAGTAAGCACCTTCTTAATCATTATCTTAGTTGGCTATGAACAAAGGTTAATAGACTAACAATGAAAATAGCTATTAATATTACTTTTGTAACAATCCAAGATTATCTCAAAAGGAGCAAAGGAGTCCTCCAAAGAAACTAGAGTCTCCTTTAGTGTTTGTACCTTTTGAAGCTAGAGAAAGAAATGCTTAACAGGTAGTAAGGCCAAAAACATCATCCACTCCATCAGTGAGTAAGATATCTTAGATGAAATTTTTCAACTCGAAAAGAGCACTTCAAAGTAATACAGGATAGTATTCGGATAGAAGCAACAGTGGAACGCATTAAGCTACATCTACTACTGCTAAAACTGCCAGGGAATTGGATATTACCAGCTGGAATAATAGTTTCCATCGAAATACTAATATTAGTAATATGAAAAACACTATGGAATTAAGTGGAAATATAAATAAAACTAGTTGTTATTTCTAATAGAAGAAAGGATAAAGTAATGGTTGTTATCTATAGCCTAAATTAGATAACTTTTTGGTTTAGCTACGGGGCGATGGAAGGAATGAGGAAGGTAAAGGAAATAGTTTATTTGTGGAAGTATAAAATCTTAAAGTTTAGAGAAACCATGTTGAAAAGGAAAACAAAGGAAGAAAAGAGAAAATAACTATGTTGGAAAAGGAGATTAAGTAAATGAAGAAGTAGCTTAGATCTTGGGGGATAAATGATACATATGAATATGGTTAAGAAAAAGGATGTGAACAGAATGGATATCGAGCTTACGATGAATAGTTTAGACAACTGGAGTTACGAGATGAAAGAGTAGACAAAATCTATGAAGATCCAAATTTCTATGAGTTAAGTTTTAAGAGGAAAGTCAAAGAAATGGATGGGATAGTTAATGGATTAGATGAGATTATAAGGGTTTAAAGAGATATGATGAAAAAGCAAGAAGTAGATAGAACTGATTTGTAGGAATTTGAGATAGCATTATGTGAAAGATTTTGTAATCTTTTAGAAACTTAAATCAAATGTTGTTCAACTGATGGTACTGGTGGATCTGCTATTTAGAATGTGAAAAAGTTAAGTGAATCATACAAGCAACATTAAAGCGCGTTGGATAAGATGAAGAACTCGATAGAAACTATCAAGAAAGAAATAGAAATTCGCAAAGAAACAAATGTTTCTTTTGTTCAGTCTATAGATCGAATCATGAAGGATAAGATCACAAGGGATATTCAGATCTAAGATTTAAAACCAAAAGTCGAAAGGTTGATTAAGATATTCAAGGAGATACAAGCAAGTAGGAGATTAAAGTGGAAGAGATAGAAGTAGTAAGAATAAGAATATGAAATAATTGGGGTTGATTTAGGTAAGAGTGAAGATGGTGTTACCAAAGAAGGGGAGATGGATAGTAATAGAAATAAAAGAGAATCTGCTGTTGGTGTTTAAGATGGTTAGAGAAGTGATAGATCAAAGCGATAATAAGAAGGCGAAGAGCAGTAACTGAAACGATAATAAGATCTTCAGGATAATTAGAATATTTCCTAATAAAACTAAAAGAAAGCCTCTAAAAAACTCGATCAGTTCAGTTACATCAATAACTATAAAAAATCGAGCAATCCTCTTAGAGAGAAATATCGAGCTGGATAATAAGTAGATTAGATTCACAGATAAAGTGATGAACTTAATTAATTGAAATTGTAGTATTAAGTTTTTAGGGGTACTTAGATAATCAGGGAATAACAAAGTAATCGCATTATTAAGAAGTTATCATAGAAGATAAAGGTACTCAAAGAAGCTAATATGAAGATACTGAATTCGATTACGAAAAAACAAAAAATAATTATTTAGTTTGAGAGGCAAAAGGAATATTACAGAGAGTAGGAATAAGCAGAGTAAGGGAATGGGAAAGAGATTAAATAGATAGAAGAATAGGAGGGAGATATTTTTGAAAATGAGAATAATGAAGAAAATGATATGAAAGATTAGAAATATAGTACTTTTTAGAGTTAGCAGCAACGAGAGTAGAAGTAGTCTCCTCTAAAGATCATCAAATAGTAAAAAAAATAGTTAGAGAGATAAGAGTAGTTTTTAGTGGAAATATCAAAGAGAAAGGATATTTCTGAAGAAAATATTCGAATAGAAGATGAAAATATCTCACAGATATCATGGAATTCTTTGAATGCAGAATGTGGAGATCCAAGTTAATCTCAATGGGAGATGATGGTGATAAAGTGAGAAGTTAAAAGAAAGAAAAGGATTTAGATGAATTTTGTTAAATATTTATATTATTGAAGAGATGATTTTAAGATTGATAAGAATTACTTGTTATGTTAAGGCTTGTAATTGATTGCGGGGGGAGAGAAGGTTATTTAAGGAAGAGAATGAAAAAAAACAAATCAACAATAATATTAATAGTAATAGCAGCTCTTTCCGCATTGATCAAACTATGGATGAATACAAGCAAAAGATGCAAGAGAAGTTCTTGCAAGAAAATAAAGAGCAACAACAAAAGTAACACAAAATTAAAGAGAAATTCTTGTTTTTTCTTCTTCTTTAGATAAAATAGGGATGATGTTACATTTTATGGGTGATGATTGATCATTTTTTTGTTTTATCAGAGGTCTTTTTGGATCAATGTTCGGTCAGAAGAATGAAGGTCTTTAACAGCAATAATAAGGATAATCATATCCTATGGTTGATATGAGTAAATAAAACTAATCTTATCCTACCTACTATCCTCCGGTAACTACCATAATATCCAATACTCTTTTATTGATACTTTTCAATGTTGATATTTCAAATTCCTATTAGGTTTCTTCATTTCAAACTCTTTTGTGAATAATTTAAACATCTTATTTAACATTGTATTTGTAATTTTAACCAAAAGGAAGGGTAATTCATGACATTATTGTTAATAAAACTACTGATAACTCGAGCTGACATAATTAAGACAATAAGAGAAGCAACTTTGTTTTTGATTTTAGCACATTTTTAGATTTTTTAACATATCATAAATGTTTCTGGATTTTTATTATAGATAACAACCCATCCTGCCGACTCAAACGAATAATAATTACTCATAAGGTAATGTCAAATAAAGCAATGAAAATAAGAACATGAGCATGTTAAGAAGGGGCTCTTTATGTATAATTTGATAGTCTTATTTGTTGTTGCTTTAAAATAAAAGGAGGGCAATATGTTCAAGAGGGATAACAGGATTATTCACAGAACCAAGCAAGCGGAAAAGGTTTAAGCTGCAAATAACGTCTTAAAGAAGCATATTAGCAACTCAGCCCAATAGGAAAAACCATCGCTGTCTGCAATGGAATCCTTATTTTTATAATAATTGTGTTGCTTGCTACATCTTGAAATAATTAAAAAATTAGAAAATTACCAAAAATTGTACAAAAAAATATCTTTTTTTGGGGTTACAAGACATAAAATAGCTTGCAATGAAGTGCATAATAACTTTTCTAATCTTATGGAAGTGAGATTTGCTGATTTTTATTCTCTTTCTATTCACGATATTCTCTCAGATGATATCTTCATAATAGTCATAATCTTCTTCAAGTTTCATGGAATCTACTGACATATCCTATCCATGACTTACTGAAGCACCGATAGTATCATCCATACTGCTGAAAAGAGGGTTTTTCTGAGTTTTATTATTATTCTAAGTAGAATTTTTCGTTTAATCCTTGGAATTCTTATTATTAGTATCTTTTTTGCTTGCTAGCTTATGTTGATATTCCTCTTCATCTTCAGATAATTCTTCAAACCCCATAGATTCCTCGATTTCTGCGTTGTTATTGTGATTTGATAACCCACTTTCATTTTTCATATTATCAAATTTAGTGGATGAATATTTGACTGCTGGAGCTGCTGCTGCAGAGGATGGTTTCTTAGCATTAGAAGCAATATTACTGTCCTTCCCTGCAGTAACCGTTGAGCTAGTGGATTTAGATGTCGAAGTCTCTGCTTTTGAATTCTTAGAAGTTGCAGGATGATTGCTACCTGAATTACTATTATTCATAGCACTTTTAACAAGTTAAACTAAAAGTGGTTGTTTAACATTCTTATCAGCGTTTATTTAAGCAGCAAGTGCAGCTCTATTTGCAGCTTCTGATATGTTTGATTCACTGGAGAAGATATTCTCAGTGTAGTCCATCTCATAGTATTACAATAGCTCCTTGACTAAAACCAATGCGAGTTTAGCTTCTTCGGTTTTGAGCGCTGTTTGAAGCTGTCTGTTCCCTAGGAACAACGGCGACTCTTGTTTTTTAGCTCCACCGCCAGAGGAAAGCATATATTTATTAGTCTTCTCTCCTTTAGATGATGGCTGTTCATCGTTGACTGCATTGAAAACGACTTATCGTAGCATAGCCTTGACTGTAGATAATTATCCACTTGCTTCAAGGCTCTACATTACCATTTCTGCTAGTTGTTTTTGTTCTTTATCGCTGCTCATGTTTAAAAAAATGAGAAAAAAGAATTGCTTTTTGCTTGGGGTAATAGCAACTTAAAGAATTTCAAAAAATATTGTTTCTTTTCTATGTCTTAAACAGTGGGAAATCACACTGGGCAAATAGATTTACATAAATAGATAGGGTTTCGATCAAAAAGTTGCAGAAAACTACAGTTTAGAAAGGAGATACCTTGATATGATGGCTAAGAATATTTATGTCTCCATTTTTTAAAGGATATTTTCATTTATTGTGTAATGGGAAATAATAAGAATTAGCTTTTTTATTTCCAGAAACATAAAGAAGGTTTCGTTTGGGGTTATTGGTTTTTATTATTATTCAACAACATCTACTAAACTACATCTACAATACGAACTCTTATATAATATGAAAATATTTAAAGGTGAATATTTCCTCATATTTTGAAGGATGATATTGAGCAATCACTTCCTGAGAATCCTGCATAGCAACTACATTTCCCTAGTCTGCATACTCCTCTACCAGTGCAGGAGTTAGGACAAGCTGAGGGAGAAAAGCAGAACCTCAGAATATCAGGACATTAAACAGTGCCTTTGTTGGGAATTGAAACAGATTTTGTAGTTGATGTGCAGGAATATTCAGTCCCAGCAACTTTGAATTTGATTTAAACATCATTCTTGAAATCACAGTAGCTCTCTAGACATAATGAACTCACAGATGTGTATTTTGCAGCCTTAGCAATATCAGTTTCGAAACATCTTGCAGAAGGACCAAATGATCCTCCTGAATTTTTAAACATTGTCTAAGCATTTGCATCTGGGAATGTGCAATGCGTGTTGCTATAGCTATCCCAATATTTACATTTATCTGAGAGTTCATCTGAATTAGAACAATACCCACTACCTGTGTAGTCATAACTGCAGCGGTTCCCTTCAACCTTGCAGAATTCTTAGGAAGTAGTTGGGCATGTGTATGATAAGAAATCACATCCTTCATTGTACCCCCAAGTGAGTGCCCCAGCCATGTAGTCAGTCATTTTATACCATCCAGAAGCTGTAAACATAGCGAATGTGAATTTAGAGAACACAGAATCATACATTTATGATCCTGTCATGAGCTCATTACCGAATACCTTACGTTCCCAATGTGCTCCCATGGTTCCTTCTCCGCCTTCATCCTCTAAAGGCAAGCTTGTTAGAGTCGTACATCCGAAATGTTCTTTACCGATTTTCAATACTGATGGAGCTACAACAGCTGATTTTCCATTAATTACCTTGACTGGATTAGGCTCAAGCAAGAATTTATCAAAGTAATTCGGAGAGAACACAAATGAATGTGTGACTTCATGGATGCAGATGAATATCCACTTCGCAAGTAACATAGGATCTTTAGATAATAGGTCTTCTTCAAGATGATTTAGATTTATATTCATAAATGCAACAGTCGGTCTGCCACTAGCCAGTCCGAAGGTATTCGCTTAAGGGCAATAACTAGCATAGGCAAGTGTCCCTGAGTCTTCCCTGAATGTCTTAACATAGTAGAGTAAATCTGTATTTGCAACACCAGTTGTGAAATGTTCCTTAGGGATGACTATCTTAGCAGCTCCACAAGGCTTATCTTTGTAGTAGGAATCTACTTTGATCGGCTGTGTAAGTCGTTAGACCTTCACAGATTCAGAGAAATAACTAACAATCGCTGGTACGATACTGCGTTAGATGAAATTCAATGTAGATGGTGTGTTCCCATTTAGATTACTGTAGTCCATTGTTATACGAATGCTCTTGTAGTCTTATTCAACAGGAAGCACATTACTGACATCATCTGTACCTTGCAAGGTTGCATCATAAGCTTATTCGGGTTATCCTAGAAGTTTCTCCTGTTCTACGATTTTCGCATGAACACACTCATGTTTGAAATTCATGAGTTATTAGAGACCACTTTGAGTAAGTGGGAGATAGTATTTCTTGAAGAAACTAGCACCATCACTGATGTCAATGTGAATGTTCTCCTAGTAGATCGCAAGCAGCATGGCAATAGCTCCTAGTGTCCCAAGAATTTTCAAGATATTCTTAGAATTGGTTTAAGAAAATATGTTTTGTTTTGACATTTTTTGATATTTTTTTTGTTCTGTTTTTTTTTTTAATTATTTTTCTCTAGGAGAACTAAGTAGATTGCACTATTTCTAGAGTGAAAATCTGAGGAAGAAGAAAAGGAAAAGGATATTTCAGATTGTTTCCATTAGGATCCCTAAATAGATGGTAATATTCAATATAATGGAATAAATACTTTGGTGATAGTGAAGATAAACAAGGTAATAACTTGGCAATTAAACTAGCTGAATATTTAATATCTGCTTTACTGAAGGGTATTTAGTTAGAATTAAGATAGAAAGGCTATTAAAATACCCAATAAGATAAACAAATTAACTTGCTAATTTAAGTAATTATCTGTGTATTCCATTTTTATCTATCAAATAAAAAGTTGCTTGTAACGTAGCACTAGCAGTAAAAGATATAAATAAAAGTTAATAAAGAGGAAACTTTAAAGTAGATTAATAAAGCGATAACTAATGAAATAATTTAATTATCTAATGATCTAATTAGCAACACTAAGATGGCATTAAAAATTTACATAATTATTTAATATTGATTGCTAAAAATAAGAAAAAATATTATTAAATAGATCGTCTCAGCAAATCTATTAACAAGCCTATTGAGCCATCAATGAGTTTCAACAAATAAGAAAACAAAATGATAGAAGCCATAACATGATAATTTGGGGTACTTAAATTCATTAAAAAATTATTAACGTTAAAAGTAAGTAAAAAAAAAACTAAAATTTTCTAATATTTAGTTTTATTGTTATCAGCGAAATTTCATTAAAAATTAAAGGATATGTCTATCTCTATTAAATAGAATTGTATTCCTTTTGTTAAATCATTCTCAAATTTTATATTTTGAGAATGAGAAATTTATAATATTATCTCTCTCTCTCTCTTTCCATCACTTTATCTCTGTAAAACATAATATTTTTATGCTTTTCTTGATATTCTCAGCAGAAAGAAAAGCTGAGATAAAAGATTTTAGATTTTATTTTTTCAGCCAGAAAAAAAAAGGAAACAAGACAACGTTGGTTAAGCCATAAAAACACAAAATAATAATAATAAAGTTAACTAATATCAACAATAATAATGGTTGATTCTTCATCAATTGAGTAAGATTTGAAGAATATTGTTAAAGAAGGATGGCTAGAAAAGGAATCTAAGTTCTTGAAAGCATGGCGAAGGTGAAACTCATTTTATTTGCTTTTTTGTTTGGTTATCTATTAAACTGTTTGTATAATATTTTAAAACATATTTACAAACAAAATTTAGGCGTTGGTTTGTTCTGACTGATAAGACACTCTACTCATTTAAGGAAAGTAAAGTTTATCATAAACCAACAGAAGTTATCCCGCTAAGAGATGTCACGACAATTAAATCTACTGATGATGAGATCAATAAATAATTTTCATATGTAAAATAGCGCAACAATAATTTCATTCAGTTTTGTGCTATCTAATTCAATGGTGTAACTGACTACTGTGGTTATTAGAAACTAGAGTTAGGAGTGAAGAAATTTTACATGGTGGCAAGTAGCAACTCCGAAAAAGAACTCTGGATAGGAGCGATAGGTAAATTAATATTTGTCTTGATATTCAAAAATGTGAAATTAGATGATTCAACAGTAGATTGTTTTTCTTGATTTTTAGGAAAATAAATGGTCAAGCTTACTTAGAGAAAACCTTCTTCGGATGAAGATGATGATGATTGAGAACCATTAAGCAAATCATTTAGAAGTGAAGATAATGACATTAAGCATTTTACATAGAATATAAATAAAAATAACAATTTGATTAGATGATTCATCAACTAAAACTGTGAAATAATGCGTTCTTCTCTTAAACAACAGCAATAGCAACAACAATGTCTAGTTGACTACCCGCTTTTTGTATTTCTCTATCATTTTCTATATTTGTATCTGAAAAATATGCTTAAAAAATGTTATTTTAACAGGATAATAAGTCTAACAATGAGTTTAATAATTTGTTTTTTAGCAATGAAATAATGTTCTCTTGAGTTCTACCAACGATTATTTTCTCTGGATATTATGAGGTATGTTTGTTCATTGTTAAAAGATTTATGGAGATTGCTTCATGTATTGTTTATTTGCCCTAAAATGATAAACAATACTCTCGTTCTTTTTCTGCTCTCACTTATCAATAATAATGTAATTATCCTTATTATTTGAACGATTTTCTAACAAAATTTATCAGAAAATTGATTACAACTAACAATATAAACACACATAGAGAGACTGTTCAATTTTAGGGAATAAATTTAAGATATTAATGTAGTTATGATGCTTGTTGTGTTAGTAATTATTGAACAAAGCTTAAAGTAAAATGAAAAGGGAAAAAATAGTCAAGAAATGAAAATATTAGCCATGACCATTCTTTTTTTTTGTTTTTTCATTGTATTTTGCTTCTCTTTGCGATTCACGAAGTTTGAGCCCCTTTTTTAAAAAACAAAAGTTAAGATTATTGAAGAAAATAACTCGAAGAAGGCTCATAACAAGCTAGAAATAATTTTGAATATTCCATAGATTTATCTTGTATCTTACTCTGGGATGGAGAACAATGATCTTATGTCTTCTGAATCCATACTATTTAGTGGTCTAAGCGTTTAGAAAATAAGAAAGAGAATATTAAAATCAAAAAATTTTAAAGATTTGCATTGAAAACCTTTTTTATTGTCTATTTTCTTTATTTTTTTTAATTTACTTATGTGCAGAAAAGGTGATATTCGCATAGATAGAGTAGCTTAGGGGTATTTGCAGTTTAACAGGGAACCCTTTAGTGAACATGATTTCCTTAACAGATGGGTCATTGAAAACTTCACATAAATTCATTAAAAGAGAATTTCCATTACTAAGAAACTGCAGCAAAGGTAGGAAAACTGAAAATTTCATAGGAAAATCGTCGCATACGTATAAGCTCAAAGTCTATTTTTTAGACTCTTGCTTGCTTGTTTCAGTGATTTATATATCGAATGGGTTAATAGCATCAATTCCATTAAGTTTTATTTCGTTTAGACTAGCATGTTTTGCGTTAATAAGAGAGTTAGCATTATTATTGTTACTAACAGAAATATTTTAATTTGAATTTATATTCTAATTAGAGTAGTGAATATTCTAAGCAGAGTCAGGATACTGTTACTGTTGCTATCCTAAGTTGCCTTCAATAGGCTAATCACTTTAATAAGATGCATCTTTCCCACGTGGACTAACCTATCTCAATCCATGAATATCTGAATTTATGTATCTATCATAAGTAATTACCAAAGGCACATGCGTTTTCTTAAATATCATATATCGATATTTCAATTAAAGATCGTACTTTTAGCAAGTATATCCTTAGATTTTCGAGGTGACTGCCCCGCCAAATAAAGTTTTACTAGGGGAAATAGAACTCTTTTCTATCTTCAAATCACCTTGGAAACTCTCAGATGATCCCAGTAAATCATGGATAATCATTGTTTTCTCTTCATCGTCTAGTTCTTGGAGTGGAAAGTGAAATGTCTTCTCATCCTTATGGATAACTGTTAGAAACGAGTAATCAGTGTTTTAAATGACTGGATTGTCTTAAGGAAGGTTTAAAGAGTTGAAAATCAGAGATTATGCTCTACGTTTAGCTTTGTATTTTTGTAATCCAGCATAGGTACTATCACATCTAACTGATCTACCATATTTCCATATTTTAAACGTATCTGAAGGAGCCAGTTTCGACACGAAAGGTATAATAGAACTTTCGAATTCCCATTTCATTTCGACGTAGAAATCGGGTACTTCAGATAACATATTATCAACTTCTCTCTTTTATTATAAGATTGCTTTGTGCTTCCATTCTATGAGACTCTCAAATAAGAGGCTAGCGAGTTGGTAGTTCTATTGAGATGCTACTTCCTCAAAGCAACTCCAATCCTGCCTGTCTCGAATACGAGGATCAGCGTCTATGAAAAGTAAAAATAATAAAATGTAAGGGAATAATATCAGGGAATAATGTTAATTTTCCCACAACGAATTAAGAATATTTACCATATGCAAGGAGCAGTTTGATGACTTAATAGTAACTGCGATTCTAATAAGCTAGCTTTACCGCAAGCAGCAGTGGTGTATTCCCGTTAAAGTCGATTTGATTTATCAAATGGTATCTCTCTTCATTGATGATTTCTAGTTGAAAACAACAAAAATAATCTCTCAAACAACACCCCCAAAAAACATATTAGCTTTTATATCCTTACACTGTAAGATCGCTTCTATGAATGCAATATCATTTGAGAATAAAGCTTAGATAAGTAACTCAAAAATCTAATTATCTTCTTATATATTTTTCTCTTTTTTATCAGTAAATTTATTTGTCTTTATCGTTTATGTATCAACTCTCACATCGATTGTGTTAATCGACCCTAAGAAATTCTCTGTTTCAGGGAAGTTCAGTAGATCATGATCGTTGTGTATTTGATTAAAGGATTTCTTAGATTTTGTCAATACTGAATGCTGCATTTAATTCAACTATTGAGACTAATCCATAACTAAATTTGAATTATTTTATAAATTAACATTGCTGTTCGATTAAAGTTTCTGTGATTTTAAGCTTAATTGCTTGTCAGAAAGGTATTGTTTCTTAGGTGTAGTGTGAATATTATTGTTATTTATATTCTGGATACTTGCAGTGTCATGCCTGTCAAGATCTTGATAAAATTATTATTATTATTATTATTATTATTGTTTATTTAACTAATTCTCATCTAAATTATTATTAACCTTTCTAGCATCTAATGACATCACTGACTCTCTCTCTTAGACTTATCCTTAACTGCCATTTGATTGCTAGATCTAAACGATCGCAGGCTATTCAAGTCTCTATGGAAACTACTACCCGCTTGTGGCTTTCATACCATCTTTGAGTTCAACAAAACTATGATTTTACGAAGTAACTGTAGGACTTTTTTAGAAGGAAATATCACCTTGCATTTGTTAATGCTGCTAGTGCTATTACTAGGTAGCTTTCTTGAATTATTAGCTTGAATTTTTAATAAATTAATCTTGAAATGCACTTTTTTTCTCTTCAATACTCTTCGCTTGTTCTTGTAATTTCGCTTAGATGATTTACGATTACACGATCTACCTTTATATTACATCCTCTTTGAATTATCTATGTGGGAGAACTACTTATTTGTTTGAATGGGCAGTAGCTTTCGGTGATGATAAGTGTAATCCAGCAGGGGAGGCATTCCGTCCTTTGGAGGAATCTGATATGATCGAGTTGATTTACGATCCTTCCAGGAGGCTTTACGTTAAGCTCGAAGCGATTTATTTTTAGAATTGATCTTATTGTTCTTGGAGACGTTTCATTTCGATACGGAATTATTCCTTTTTTGTCAGATAATCTTCACTGGGTTCTTTAGAGCCAGTTTAGTTTCTTGAACTAACTTTATTATTGTTATTAGCGATATTTTTATCTGTTGTCCTTCCTCGTAGTTCTTTCGATTTGATTTCATGTGTGATCATTGAGGAGGTCTAAGTAACTTCAAAACCAGCTGATACTTTAGTTGAGTTAGTCTGTAACACAGTTCCAGTTTGAATGTAGCTTTTGGTAAGTTTTTAGTCTCTAAAATACTTTTACGCTTGCTATGGGAGTAGTGTATTACAGCGGGATTTTCTTTCGTTAAATTCTTTGATTTTTTAGTTGAAGAAAGAACTCTTATTCAGGTTAAATATAGGGGAGTTAACATTGTGGAGAGGACCTATTGTTTCATTTTCGCTGACGTCGAATTCAGAACTACTGTAGTCTAGATCATTTACATTTTCTTCTGCTAGACTAGGTCGTTGTTGAGATTTCTTGGGAGATTCCATAGAGGTACCTTGAACAGAAGATCCAGGAGGATTACCTACTTTGAAGCTTCTTCCACTTGCAGAAATTCCGCTTTCATGAACATCACTATGGATTCCACTTTATTCGATGGTTGCCTTGCTATTGTTCTTGAGATTACCATTCATTTTACCATTCGGAGAAACCAAAGTGTTTAAATCATTTGGTCTTGGCTCAAAGTCTACAAAGAATATCAACAAATCAATAGGAATCAATACATGATGCTATTTCAAGATATTATTCTTAAAATACCTGGAATAGATTGCTTTAGCAGACGAGAGGGGTTAGAGAAACACAGACTCTAACCAAGTTTCTTCATATTCGAGTAGACATTCTTACTGCTCTGATTTTCTTCTTCATCTATTTGCTGAAACAGACAGACAAACAAAAACACAGATAATCAGTTAGATGCTCTCTTATTTTTTTTTCAAAAAGATTTTTATAAATACTGGAGCTTCATCTAGAAAATCAGTTAGTTTCCTGGACCCTTCAAGTCCCCCTCCATTTCCATCCATGATTCCCTCAGACACCGCTGTCCGCATAGTACAGGGATTCCCAAAATAGAATAGTCCTACGTTTGGAGTCTTCTCAAATTAAAAAAAACTATTTTCTTTTTTCTTATCGTTCTTTCTTTTTTTTTCCACTTCACAAGAGAAGATTAAGAGCACTCAGAAAGAAGAAATTTTCAAAAGTATTTATGTTTTTTTGTTAAAGAATGCATAAATATGATTGTAGACTACAATAAGAAAAAAAAAACAAATAGCAAGGAATAACACTTATTTTCGGGAAACTAATTTGCTTTTTTATTATTCAATACATTTTCATGTTTCACTTAAAAATCTACATATTTAAAGTGTCTTTGAGTAAATTCTTTTAAAAAAAATCAGAAAACACAAACGAAACTAAGTTAGAATTGAGATAAAGAAGAGTAGATAATATCAAGAAAAATATTCATTAAACAAAACATGACAATATTTTATTATGATCATCAAGTTGTTTTTTGTGTTGAACCAAAGAAAGTACTTCTTCTAGAAGAGTTCCTGTTTGATTATGGTTTCGATCCATTGTTTAGATGTGAATATGTTTGCGTTTAATCGGGAACATTCTTATCAGTAGTAGAAAGTGCTGACATAACATTGAACAAGAATGAAAATAAACTTATCAAAGATGGAGAAAAAGGAAAAACAGATAGTGAAGAAGGAGAAGAAGAAGTGTTAATAACTAAAAACGGCTTAAATTCAAGTGATGCTCCTTCATTTCCTTAATCTCAAGAGAATCTCAATGGAGAAGATTTTCATCAGAAAAAACGGTATTTTCTTGATGAATTCTTAAGCATCTAAAGTGCTAATGAATTTCGCAATTTTCCTGTTCAACTTGACTGTCAGCTCTTCCTAAAAGAAATTCTTCAAAATCGAATTATCAACTTACAGCGATTTGTCGTTTACGCGAGCCTCAAAAAATAAGGAAAGTTCTAAATCGATGATGCATAAAATTTTGGATTTGATTTTGCTCTCTACTCTAAATCTTCTGTTTCTAGCAGCAGTGAATCAAAAGGTATTTCTACTGGACACACACATTCTTAGTTTCTGCTCGCAATTGAACCATCGTTCAGTCTATGGCTAGGCTACGCAAGGATTGCACATAATGTTGGAAAGGTAGGAGATGGAAAATATTTTAAAATATCTGAAATCAGCTAATTGATTCATTTATTTGTATTTGTGTTTCTTAGAAAATGATAGTTGCTACATTGGAGCTATTAGACTCAAATGATGACATTAATCTGTTCGAGAATGCGATCGAAAAGAATTTCCTTATGGAGCACTTTCCAAAGCTGAAGGGAATACTTGATTAAAGGAAATAAGATATTTCTCCCAATGTTGGAAATGCTGAGAATAATAATAATAACACTTTATCAACTGAATGTCAAAGCTAAATTGTTCTAGAGGCTTCACAAGTTCCTATACCAGATGATTCAAGAGAGATTTAGCAGATTAATTAGCTAAAAGACACCCCTAAAGATATGATTATTAATAAGATATTGAAAGTGTTATCGATGATTCATGTAAATTTTGTATGTTTTGGGCTCAGCAAAGACTATTGAAATCAAGCAACCTGAAAAAGAAAAAGAATACTTATCTCTTTTTTTTTTTGGATTTGAAATCAACTTTCAAATGAAAGAAGATAAAGAATGGGGAAGAATTTACTTTAAGAAATTCCTCTTTCTTTTTGTTAGTCTAAGCCATTCCATAACATTTTACAGCTTGCAATATCTTAAAATACTAGTATTTTGATTTTTTATTATAAGGGTCTTGACAAATGGGAGGAATATTTTTAGAAGAAAGAAAGAAAAAAGATTGAAATCAAAGTGTGATCTGTCTGGCGTAGATTAAGTCTAATCAATTCTGGGAGTTCCAAATGTGTAAATATAGCAGAATAAAGAAATATTGATAGGATAATTCATCGCTCTGTTGAGAGGAGGTTAATGTGCAATTTGATTTGTATTTGTAGCCCATGATTTGGCTTTTTTTGTTGCAGAAACTAGACTCAAAGTTGTTTAAATAAGCTGCAAAAAAGTAGGAAATTTCTTTGAAAAATTACTAAGTTAAGCCATTTTGTAGTCAGAAACATTATTTAAACTAGTAACCTACCATCAATGATTGTATTTTGGATTTAGTTATTTGTGAGAAAACCAACTTGATTTGAGAAATTAGTGGTGATCTTAACTAAGGTGGGGAGATAATTCCTGCTGAAATAGTCTTTGGAATCAGCGAAATAGGCAATTGTTGCAGATAATTATTAACTTTGATAGGACAGATTCGTCGCTGAAAGAAAAAATATCCCCCGTTTAGGTTAATCAAGCAAAAACTATTAAATTTCATCATCGACATCATCATCAGGATCTATTAAAGCCAGATCATATATTATTAATCTCCCCCCACCAGCTATTCATTTAATATAGATTCACCTTTTCGATTCCCTTGGTTCCACCCCCTTCAATTATCATCATCTATCTTCTCATCGATTCTCTGCTTTTTTTCTATTCCTTTATTGAGCTGATTTCCTACCATTTTTCGATTTTCCAACTATTTTTGGCATTTTTTCGCTTGAAAACATTCGAACATGAGCAGTAAAAACAACAGTCGGAAGCGTAGATACCTTGATAAGCTCATAAACGATCTTCAAAATAGCAATAAAAACTCCTAATAAGATGAACCAATTCTTCATAAGACTAGAGTTCTAGCTGTGCCTTTATGTCACAATCTCCAACCAATCTACGAATTCTTTTTGATCGGCGAGATCAACATTGAACTTAACTTAGATGTAGAAGAAGACTACTACCCTATTGGCGTCAAACAATCTCCACTAAACAAATGGAGACCATTTCAAAAAGCTGAACTATTTCATAACCGCGTTGAAGTCACCATCGACGCATGTCATCCTGGCCTCTCAGAATTCGAGTTTCTCACATAAAAGCTTCATGGATGCAGTAATGCTGTTCTCAAATAACTAGGCTTGTATCTCCGAGGGTATTAGGATTTCGTGAGAAGAATTAAGTAAAAAATGATGTAGAACCCTGTGCCACCTCGATTATATGAATTTAAACTCTAGAACTTTCTCAAAGCTGCTTAGGAATTCGTAGGGAATCTCCCTGTAGATAGCTTCTATGCAGTGTCAGTTATGCAATTAGATTATACTATCCACAACACGAAAAGGATAAAATTCATTGTTAGCAAAACGATAGCAGAGTTGATCAGTGGATAGGATTACTCTGAAGCAGCTGATATACTTCTTCGAAAAGGATGGATGGAAGTATTCGGAGGTCCATAGAGGATTCTAAAAAACATTATGTTATTGAATAGACTCATGAAAGAAGGTAAATAACTGCTGACTTTCTCAATTTCGACTATCGACAAGATAAAGATTCAAGTGTAAGCTGAAATTGAAATCGTGCAGTAGCTACGTTCATACGTCGACGTCGGATTTGTCGAAATCATAAGACTTACGATCTCCCCAGATGTCATCGCTGACTTAGCTGCAACTCGAAGATCCGTTCAGGATCTACATGAGTAAAGCTAATAATCTACTAACATCCCCTACAAGCATCCTAACTTTGACAAGCACGAAACTGATTTAGCTTACAATTCAAGTTGTAAAACATTTGTGTAGAAATTTTACACAAAACAAGAATTACCAAAATACTTGAATGCTGGAAATACTAAACCGATTATTAGATCAATTTACAAAACTGAATAAACCAGTAACTATGAAACAAACTCTATTTAAGGCACTTAAGAATCTTGTTCGTTTGGAGAAGGATTCTTTGGAGCTTTTGATGGCAGCTGCTGCTCATCAAATCATGATGAATTCTTCTCATAATTGCCAACACATCCTATTGATTCTCATTTTTTCTTAGAACAATAGCCAACAGCAAAAATAACTTCCAAAGACACACAGGACTACAAGGATTTAGACAACAGACATTAAAAATAAACACATGAAGTTCTTTCAGCAGCATCGAAGACATTGTCTCCTGTTTTGACATACTCTGAAGCTTTGTAATCAAAGCAAGAACCAACCAATTACTCTAATAATATTATTAACTCCGAAGATATTCTTTCCAATAAATTCTGCTTGGGTGGAAAGAGCAGGAAATTCTCAAATACTGAAATGGAAGAAGAGTTTGAAAACCAAGAATACTTTAATATTTTCGATGATGAATCCTTGAATGTAACTGCCTAAGATCTTCGTGACTAGCAGAAGTGTATCAAGAAGCTACTATACTAGCAGTACAAAGATTCATTTCACTGAATTTTTTTGAGAGAAACAAATAAGAAAAATGGGTCTAAGGAAGATTGAATAGTTACAAAGTCAATAATTATTTCTTTGATGACAGAATGCATTACCTTAACCTGCAACGCACTCATTTTTAACACTCATCTTTATCATTCTTCTGATCTTTAAGCAAACTGCCTAGACAACAAAACCCTAAATTGAAATAAAAATCTATGATTTCACAGCAATAAAAAAATTTGAAAAATAAACTGCTTTAAAACTGTACAAATCTCCATTCTTTATTCACCTTGTTGATTTAATAATCTTATGTCTACCTTCATTTTATGATGGATTTCATTTTCCAATGATTTAATTATTTTGATACACTTCTTTTAAGGTTATCTGAATTTCAAGACTATCATTCTCTTAACCAGCAAAGATAATTTGGATTTTTCATTTGGAAAACAAATAAGATAATATCTTTTGAATAAATTCTTCTCTTGAATTTCAACCTCAATTTGTTAGATAATTTAAGAGTGGAGACTAAAGATTGATCTACAGATAAAAGAATGTAAACCAACCTTTATTAAGATGATCTATTGAGTATTTCTGCTATTGAAAAAACACAAATACTTTCTTGCTGATTTGAGTTGCTTTTCTAGTTGATGTTTCAATCATCAATCTTTATTTATTAAGAAAATTAATGAAATTGGGGAGAATATTTATTGAATATTTTAGAATTTCTTTTATATGTTAATGGATGATCATGTAAAATACTTCTTTTTTTAGAGCTTGATAGCAATGCTCTACGTTCGCTCTAAGAATGTCATACAGAGATACCATAAACCTTCGAATAATCTTGTCAACAAGAATTATCATCTAAAGATATGTAGTTTAAGACTGACAAATGGGTCTGAAAACAAAGAGAAAGATGGAAAATTTGAGATTAAATTATTAGATTTATTTAAAAATTGTCAATTTTTGGCTTGAAAAATCGATCAAAACATCTCTAAGCTAATAATAAACTCTTTGTAGTTCACAGCCAAAAAACAGCTGCCATTAAAGATGCTATGAATTAAAATGCAGATATTTATTGAGTGAATTCATTGTAAATTTCACAAGAGAAAGAGAAACAAAAAATAAGAAAATTAATGATTTATCTCAATTTGATTTACTTAAACAGTTTGTATCCTGAATTCTAGAATATTAGTAGAATCAGCTCCAGGAAAGACAGTTTCAACAGTAGAAATGACCATGATATCAATAAAGTAATCATGAAATCCAAGGAAAATAATAATTATTTCTTATCTAAATACTCAAGGAATTGAAACTATCAATAAGAAATAAAAAGAAATTCAAATTGTTACAAGCAAAATCAATAAAATTATGATCATCTTGAACTATTGAACATCAATCATCAAATCTAAAGAAGACGTTCCAGCAACACGAGCAACCTTACAAAAACTATTGTTGACACTGCTATTTCCAAGTGACAACTTCAGCATCACCTCATTTAGCGGTAAGCTCTAAATACTTAAAACAATAAATGCGAATGTTGGCAAACAAGGTTAATCTTTTCTATAAAAATAATAGATGATTGTAGATATACAACTTCAGTGAAGTTATCAGTGATTTCCAGCTGCTAATTAAACCATCATAGTATTGCGTAAAGGAAAGATAATCATGCACCAAATCATTTCTTATCCCTAACTTGTTTTATTTCTTAATTAAGGAAAACTTCAAATTTCCGCAAAGAAGCATAATATTTTTAATAATTTTCCTTATCTTTAACAATTAATATTTTATCTTCTTTATCGAATTTTCAAAAGATTTCTCTTCCTTCATA
>Ga0302271_10000510_pt1 | contig 38251 bp, 31 predicted proteins | sample III_Bog_N1_1_FD_198767 | JGI IMG/M metagenome (GOLD analysis project Ga0302271, IMG submission 198767) | Peat permafrost microbial communities from Stordalen Mire near Abisko, Sweden - III_Bog_N1_1 | ecosystem: Environmental > Terrestrial > Soil > Wetlands > Peat | place: Sweden: Abisko... | reverse complement strand
TTACATGGAGATCTCAAACTTGATAACTTTCTAGTAACCGAAAACTAGCAAGGAGAAGTCTTTGTTAAACTCACAGATTTCGACTAAGCTGGTGCTTTAATGGGTGGTTTTATGGAGAGATTTAAAGACTCGTTAAAAAAAGGCCTGTTACTTTCGCCAAACAATTGTATTATTAACTAAAATAAGAGAGGCACACTATTATATTATGCTCCAGAGAGATGGCAAAATGGAAGCACCTCAACTTATTATTCTGATTCTTTTTCCTTGGGTCTCATTCTCATTATTCTAGACAACTACCTTGTCTTTTCTGAAGATCAACTTTACAAATGTTTTTGTTCATTTACTAAGCCTTATGCTGATTTAGTGGTAGACAAACAAATTAAGATAAATACAGAAACTGAAATATATATCATTGCTAAAGGTCTACTTCATTTTTAGATGTGTGAAAGAGAAAAAATAAGTAAAAAAATAAAATAATTAAGGTAAACAATTCCTTTGTACTCAAAAAGGTAGTAATTCCCAATTGAAGGAAATAGTTTACAGCAAAGTTAATGCTTGAATCTTAAAAAAATAGATAAATATTAAATAAATAAATGCTAAGCATATATCAAGAAACTCACAGATTTGTCAAGCATTAGACTCAACTTAAACTGTCATAAAATTGGAAACATTGGAGCATAATTTCTTTTATCTCCCCTCATCACTCTCCGTAATCTCACAAGCATTACACTCTAATTACACAGCAACTAAATTGAAGATACTGGAGCATAATCTCTATTATCTCCCCTCCGCCATCTCAGCAATCTCACAAGCATTACACTCGACTTAACCTACAACTAAATTGGAGACTTTGGAGCATAATCTCTTTTATCTCCGCTCAGCACTCTCATAAATCTCTCAAGTATTTCACTCGACTTGCCCTTCAACGAAATTGGAGACATTGGGGCATAATCTCTTTTATATCCCCTCAGCAATCTCATTAATCTCTCAAGCTTTTCGCTATTCTTACCATTAAACTAAATTGGAGACATTGGAGCATAATCTCTTTTATCTCCCCTCAGCAAACTCAGTAATCTGGCAAGCATTACACTCAACTTAAACTCTAACTAGATCGAAGACATTGGAGCATAATTTATTTTATATCCTCTCAGCACTCTCATTAATCTCTCAAGCATTACACTCAGCTTAACCTCTAACAATATTGGAGACATTGGAGCATAATCTCTTTTATCTCCCCTCAGCACTCTCAGTAATCTCGCACACATTTCCCTAGGAATTAATTCTAAAAACTAAGTTCTCATAGGAAATCACTTTAAAAATATTGAAATTTATTATTACTGACTTTATCTTATCAATAAATTTGTAACAGAATTCAAGGTTCCTTTGTTTTTTTCTGTTCTTGAACTGACAACAGATTACTAATCACTGCTCTTTGAAAATGCTTTCTTTTTTATTTCTTTTATTGAAGTCATAGCCATTCATTCATAATTAATTATCTCTAAGAAGAGACAATTAAAAAATACCCAAACCAAGAGAGGCAAGTAAGCCATGGACATTTTTGGAGAAATCAATCATTTACTTTTATAATTGGGTTTGTTTAAGGAGTGATGAAAAAATATTAAAAAATAAAATAAGAAGAACTCAAAGGATAACAACACAATGAAACTGCAATAGATAGATAAAAGTTATTGCGAACACAAAATACCTAAGGAGAAAATTCTCCCATAGGGAGGACAAATCGATAGATTTTATTTTTCTATGAATCACTTGTATTTTGTCTTCATTTGATCTTGTTTCTGCTTCAAAAATAACTTTTGTTTCTAGTTTTTCTACTCTTTGCTCCCTAGAATTGCTTTCGAAGATGCTTTTCTTTCATATTGGAGTAAACTTTCTGTAATTAGACTCTTTAGTCTATTTACTTTGAGTCTGAATCATATTTAAATAAACAAACAGCCGATATGTCTGTTAAAAATGTGCTTTTAGCTTAACAAAGCGTTATTTAATGAGATGAAATGGCTTCTTAGGAGAACGACATAGGAATGTAAGCCTAACTAACTAACTTTTTTTTTAGCTGAATTCAGATTAGTATTTGAATACTTTAGTGGATTAAACCAATCAATAATTAAAGATCAACGCATTTCTCCTTCAAAAACATTGTTTTAATGGCATTTATTAGGGTTAATGTAGTATTTTTCTTTATCAAATCAACTATTGAAGTAGTACAGTTTTCTCAATCTTTCTTTGGTTCATTCTTTTCAGAAGCGAACTTTACTTACCCTTCGAGAATCAGTAATTACCTGAATTAGATTTTCATTATTAATTATTTAGAAATTTCACTTAAACAAAAATATTGATTACTTAATATCTTTTTTTCGTTGAAATTTCTTCATTTTTCCCCTTTCACACGCCTCCCACTTTGCCAAAACACACGCATATTTTTCATTTTGACTATCCCTTTTTGTCTTATTATTTCCATAGTTATGTGGTAGCTAATCAGACCTATTAATATTAAATATCTGGGGGGAATAAGAATTTAATTGTAAAATTACACAAAAGAAAAAAGAAGACCCTTTAAAGTAAATTCAATCTAATTGTGATTAATCACAATAACATATTTTTCATTTTTTCTTAATTAAGCATGTAGGAAAGGGGAAGAAGGAATACTTAATCTATTGATTCCTCTGTATTTTTCTGAATGAGTTATGCAAATCATATCAACTCATAACAAAAACAAAAATAAATTCTATTTTGCCATACAATATCAAGCTTTCTCACCAAAAAAAGACTAATTTTTAATTTTGAACCCTCAAAAGCCATCATTTTTCTTTCTTTATCTTCCTTCTTATTCTTTCATCTCAGCTTTCAGTTTTATCAGTGCAATCTTAGAATATTTCTTATGGGTATATTAGTCCATTGTCCAAGTTAAGTTTTGATTCCTTTATTGTAAAGACTATTTGTATTCATCGCTATTTTGGTCATATTTGTGTATCCCCCCATCTCCCTCCTCCCCACAAAAATACAAAAATGAATAATCTTTTGTTAATGGCTCATTTTTTTCATAATCTCCAAAAATCTAATTTTTTCTAAAAATTATTTGTGTGGATTACTCCAGTAAATTTTGAGAAAAGCACAAAAACACAACATTATCATCACGACTCAAAGATCCCCTCCCAAATAATTCAGCATAATCTTTTAAATCAATATCCTAGTTATTTTTTTATTCGGTTTGTTTATCTTCAGCAAGCAATATTTGATATTCCTCTGCCAAAAGCGAAATTAAACGAACAAAAAGCAAGATAAAACATGCTTAAATAATAACAATAGTAGAACTAAACCAGCTCGAACAGTGAGCGAATGAGCATACCAGTGGAGAGATCCACGTCTTAAGTGCCTCATGATTCCTCTAATCTTAATAAACCACATCAGTAAAATTAATAAAATAAGAATATAACATAGCAAGGAGAACATAACAATTACAATACCGCAAACAATAATCTTCTCTCTGATCCTCCTCCTCTTCTGGTATAGAACAAGCACAAGTAAACTAACCTCCAACTCACTGATCATAACTTACTACAGCCCGCAGACACCAATCCACCATTGCCATCAATAGCATCGAACAATTCATCCCTTCTTGCTTCGCCAGAAAGTAATAATAACATCACTATCATGAATAAGCTGTTTCCTTCTACCGTTAACGCTCAAGACCAACCAATGAATAGCAATAGAAGCAATAATAACAACAGCCAACCTTCTTCTGACACCAATAACAAACTCCCTAGAATTATCGATTCAGCAGGTATCCTTGTTATCCCTTCTGAAGTTGAAGGTGAACTACTCATCGACTATGTGATCCCTTTGTAGTTAAGTACTTGCAGAGTTGTTTGGGCAATAGTTGTTTCTATTTTGACATGTTTAATTTACGCTTTGTGTCTAAGGAACTCCCTCAAACTGAGGATGAAAACACTCTTCGTAAAATGCTAGCGTGTTGAATAAGCAACTCATTTTTACGTAACAAACTCTGATGGAACTGAGAGTATCACATAACGGATAAATAGATCGACTGAAATATTATAGAAACAAACAAACAAAAATCAAAAGTAATTTCACAATATTAATGTGTAAGCATATCCTCCAGTGGTAATCGATGGAGATAATAATCAGAATAATAATAATGATATTCCAGGAAATGCATCCTCCCGTCCTATGCCAGATGGATCTTCCCCATCTAAAGCATACTAGAGTGATAATAATAGCGAATCCTCAGATATTGTTGAGTTCGTGAATAGACACATGAAATATCGTTATGACCTTCATAAAACATCTTTCAAAGCTGTCTACTATCGAGCAGCTGAGAACCTCTCTGCTAGGGACATCCCATTGAAGCTAGGCACTGGATTAACCACTGAAAAAACTCTGAAGTTCTTGGAGAAATATGGTCCATGCAAAATCGAAGTACCTGTGCCTTCATTGATAGAATATTTAGCGAATGTTCTCACTGAGATTTTCTTTATTTTCCAGTATCTCTCCATGATTCTCTGGATCCTTGAGGGATATTTACTCTTCGCTATTGTCATGATATTAGCGTCTGTACTCATTTCTCTTATTAACTTCTGCTTACTAAGAGTATCCAGACGAAAATTATCTGAATTCGCTTAACATGCATACTAAACAACTGTCATCAGAGATTAACATAAAACTACCATCGATTCTACTTAATTACTACCTGGTGACGTGTATATTATCACGAATAATATGCCTATCCCATGTGACTCCCTCCTCATCAAAGGGCAAGCTTTAATCAATGAGAGCTCACTCACTGGTAAGAAATTAAGATTTATTTAAAAATAATATTTACATTCTAATTATTTCATATTATTCCCCACTTATTTCAAACAGGTGAGTCAATTCCTATTTCGAAGACATTAATCTTAGAATATCCTAATTTAGATGAGATTTTTTCAACTAAATCGATGAAGAAGCATATGCTTTTTGAGGGCACTAAAGTCATTTAAAGTCGTGGTGATGAAGTCATTGCACTTGTACTCAAAACAGGATACGCATCGCAGCGAGGTGCGATCTTCAGAGCGATGTTGTATCCTAAGACAATCTTCTTTGATTTTTACAAAAATGGGATTATATTTTTGTTGATTCTCATGGTATTAGGGTTCATTGTGTACTTTTCTATGCTCACAAAGGTTATCAGTATATCCTTACCAGTGAATCTGATAATTTATAGATTCTTCGATACAGCATAATGGATCATCCCACCAGCTTTACCGATTTTCTTCAGTGTCTGCTAGACTGTAGCTCTTATTCGATTGGGATGGAGTAATGTCCTTGCTACTGATCCTTCAAAGGTCGTTGTAGCTGGATCGATTTCAGTTATGTGCTTTGATAAGACTGGAACTCTCACGGAGGATTCCATGGAAGTATAAGGGTATGCTAATAGAACAAGCAAGGAGATTCTGTAAAAGTTTGAGGATCTTTCTGAGAACACCCAAGCTGAGAATGGTTTCCTGTAAAAATGCATGGGTAGCTGTCATGGTGTGTACCTTGTTGATGGGTTAAACTTAGGTGATGAATTAGATGTGAAAATGCTGGAATTCTCGTAGTATGCAATTGTAAACGAAGAAGAAAGCTAAAAGAATGGATGGAAGTTTACAGTGAAATAATCAAGCAAAGAAATGAATTCATTAGATACACTGAGAATCTGGAAAACGTGGGATTTTGAGAGTGCTTATCAGAGAATGGCTTGTATCGTTGAAGATATCAATAATGGACAGGTTTATAGTATCGTAAAAGGGTCACCAGAGATGATTATCTCAATGTGCGATCCGAACTCTTACACAAAGAAGAATCTTGAGGACATGCTTAAATCTCTCACTAGCTAAGGGTTTAGAGTTATTGCGTTTGCGTATGCAGCAATTCCATCTTCTAATTCAGCTTCTATGCAGCAAAAAATAGCAACTATTGATCGTAAATAAGCTGAATCAAACTTGTAATTTGCTGGTCTACTTCTTCTTCATAATCAGCTGAAAACAGACACACCTTCAGTGATATCTCAATTAAGAATAGCTAATATCTCCATTAAAGTCATCTCAGGAGATAATCTTCTCACTACGCTACATTGCGCAAGAAAAGCTAATGTTCTTCCACTGATGAATAGTGAAATATATTAGTAAAATAAAGAGGGGAATGATATCCCTCGGAAGAATAGTAGAAGTTGTAAATCAGTGTTGATTTGCTAATCATTGTAGAATGTTTATGTTGAAAATGAAGAAAACTAAGAGAAAAATAAGGAAATTATTTAAATCTTAAGCAGCAAGGAGAACATATCAAAATATGATCTTGTTGTTTCGGGAGTGTTCTTACAGGAAATACTCAACCTGAAAAAAGATGCCACAAAGATGAATATCCCCTCTTCAGTGGATTTCTCTACTATCATCTCGAACCTTCTTCAATCTACAGTTGTATTTGCTCGTTGCAAACCAGAACACAAGGCACAAATCATTTATCTGATCTAAACCACTCTTCAGCTAAAAGTTGGCATGATTGGAGATGGCGCAAACGACTGTCCAGCTATCAAACAAGCTGACATAGGTAACTACAAATCATAAATATTAAAAATCCGTTAGTGATTAGAATCATTTTTTAAACCTAGGTATTTCGTTTACAAAAACTGATGCAGCATATTCTTCACCGTTTTCGTCATCCAAGACAAGCATCGCTTGTGTCGTAGATATCCTAGCTGAAGGTCGATGCACTCTCGCAAGCATGATCGAATGCTATAGGTAACTTTTTAATATTCCCTATTATTTGTTAACATCTTGATTTCTTCTAAATCAGATATTACTTGAGTGTGAGTGTAACGAAGTATATCATCGCATGTGTTATGATCTTAGAATACAGCTACATGTCAAGTTTCTTCGTTTTATTCATCAATTATTTCGAGAGCATACCGCTACTTGTCATCTTATCACTGAATCTGCCTCTCAAGGAACTCTCACCCATTACCTTAATCTCTAATCTACTCGGTAAGCCAGCAAAACACTAATAAATAACCATAAACTCAGTGAATAATACATTCCCTCACAGCCAAATATTCCTCAACTCTTTATCTAATATTTTATTTTTTTCTCCTTTGCTAAGATATCTAGAATATCATGAGCATCGGTGGGTAAATACTCATAACTTTAGCTGAAATCCTCGTTAGTTACTTTCACTTACGACACCAGGATTGGTTTGTGCCGATCTTAGACATGCCTGATGGAAAAGATACCTATGTGGATCATAGCATGACTGGACACCTTATGTTCTTGACTTGCTAAATGATCTTCATCTTTTCCCTCATCGCTTATTTCATCTCTCATCCTGTGAAGCAGAGAATTTACACAAATAAACTACTCTCAATATTTTTATTACTTCTCATCGCATGTGCTTGCGTCTTGCATCTATCCCCTAAGACACTGAATTTCTCTGGTGTCGACAATATTCTGAAGACAAAAACTGGGTTTTTAGGAGTGCAATTAATAATTGTATTTTGCTTTGGAGTGCTGATGGTGATTTATGAGGATTGCTTTGTGAAGAGGTTCTTTGGAGCGAATAGATCGTTTTTAAGAAAGAATCTTCATATTGTAGGAGAACCAACATCAACAGGAGTTTTATTACTTAAGAATGAATGAAGAACAGAATAACTCAACCACCTGTGGGGAAAAATTACAAAAGGAAAAAGAATATTATTTTGAATGAAATTATATATTAAGTTGGTTTCTTTAACTATTGATTTATTGTCATATGTAATTGGCCGTTTCCTTTTGTTAATTAATGTGCAGCACTGAAAGAAGAAAAAAAACATAAAACCGCTTAGAGAGAAAAGAACAAAAAGGATTATTAAGAAAATTTGTTGATAAATAAACAATCATACAGAAGTACATATTAACAGTGGAAGAAGATCTGAAAATGGCTAGTGCCAACTCATCTGTTATTGAACAAACTGGGAAAAATCCAGGAAAAGAGAATAGATATAGAAATATCGAATTCAATAGCAAGCGGAAATACAGTGGAAATTTCGTTGGGAATCTTCGAGACGGCAAGGGAAGAGAGGAAGACATTGTGAGTAATGAATGAAATCAAATATTATTTTGAATATTAAAGATATTTTTTGCGGAGAAAAAATCTACAACTCTTTTTGTTTTTCATTTTCTTTTTTAAGAGCAAACGATCTATGAAGGTTACTTTAAAGATGACATGTATGATGGTGAAGGCATTTTATATTAGGAGCTTACGAAATGCTACTTCAAAGGGATGTTTTCAGCGAATCACAAAAAAGCTGGTATTGAAATATTCCCAAATGGAGATATCTACGAAGGGGAATATTTCAATGATAAATTTCATGGGAAGGGATATCTTCGGAATGGAGATCTGTTCTATTATGAGGATAGTGATAACCATGGAAATATCCAGATGGGTCATCGAAGGAAAAACTCATCACATAACGAATTAGGCAAAAAAATATAAGCAACTTATTCGTATTAAGGGGAGTTTTATGAAGGTAAACGTCATGGATTTGGGAAAGAAGATTACATCAGAGGATCTAGTTACATTGGAGAGTTTAGGAACAGTTAGAGACATGGAAAAGGAAAATTATCCTTCCCAAATGGCAGTTATTATGAAGGCGATTTTGTGAATGGAATGCCATGTGGGTTTGGTGTTCATGTTGCAGCGGATTCGTTGTAAATCGCATAGTTAAAGCCAGTAAGGCTAGAGCCTGGATAGAATGCTGGGTAAAATAATAGAAAATTTCTTTCGAGTATCAGAGCGAATGCGTTGGTGCATAACGATGACGATAAAGGTAAAATAAAGATATTTATTAGCCATTTTTAAGTTTTAAATAATTGATTTTAACTCTTTTGTTAACGTTTTTCCTAGATTTGTTTCCAGATTCTCAAGCGAATCTTGATAACCTCATAGCTTACACACCTTAAGTATCTCATCGAAGTGCTTTAGGTGATGATACTCCTGAGGAATATTACTTTGAGGGAGAGTTCATAGATGGATTCAAGCATGGGATAGGTAGATTGTATTTCCCAGATGGATCGTATTTTTACTCGAAATGGGCATTTAACATGAAAGTTGGCGAGATCATTTATTATAATTCCAATCAACATAAGCACTCGATATTTCAATATAAAAACCCAGAAGTAATTGAGAATCACTTTGAGTCTCTCCCAAATGATGAGAATGATCCAATTTATTAGTAAATCATATGGATTGTTAAGAATAAACCAGGTTATCCACCAAAAGAAAAAGGTAATTTTTTTATTAGAAAGATTGAAAAATATCATATTTTTAATATTTTGTTTATTTGATTTTTGCCTTTCTTAGATTGTTATAAATCCCAAATCGATGACTGTGCGATCAGTGGTGAATAATTCGAAGATGAGAGCTTTAGATCAGCGGAGACCAGTGTGCTTATCCATGAATCGATGCCTGCTGCATTAAAAAAATCTCTTAATGAAATTGTCTTCATTAAACTTAAAGACAATAGCTAGTTTTATTTTGAAAACAAGGATCTATTTTAGTCACCAATATGTCCGAATTCAATAGTACTGAGTGATTTCTCAGATTACTAGTTGATCGCAGCGATTGAAGCGATCACATCTTATCCGCATATTTTCTTCAAGATATTCACCCTTAAATATGATTACTTCGAGTAACACAACAAACATGATAAATACGTGGTGTGTTTGATTAAGGAACAATTTTATATTTGTAGGGTAGGATATTTGGTTTTGAAGCTGTACATTGATGGGTGCTGGAAAGAGATTGTCATAGATGATATTTTCCCATTTTTAGAAGATGGTAATGAGTCCATATTTTCTACTAGTTTCAATAAGGACATTGGATGGATAGCTCTTCAAAAAGGTAATATTTTTTGTGTTTCCTTTTCTTAATATTTTTAACTTTTTGTGATTTAAGCTGTTTGTAAGGAGCTAGGGTAGTACATGTACCATAAATAATTCCCAGAGGAGAAAACAGGCCATAAATTTTTGTAGATGCTTTCTGGACTACCAGTTAAGTCTATGCATTGGAGTAACGAACTCAATATCAATGCAGACCCTGATTAAATTGAGGCAGTCTGGGGGCTGCTAGATGACCCTGCATAGCCGTCTTGTAAGTTAGCGTATTTGCAGCCGAATATTGCTCAGGAGAAGGAATATGATATTCCAGTGAACTTTCCATATGTGATTCTAGAAGTTGTTGATGTTGCAGTTATCGCAGGAAATAACAATAATAGCAGTAATCTTATGAATTCATAGGTTTAAGGATTCTCGTCAGCATAGCAATAAGGTTCATAGGGTTAATCTCAATCGAAAGATTCAAGGTACGTTATTTTGAAATCCATTGAACCACTGTACAGTCGAATTGGGAAGAAATATTCAGGTTAAATAGCTAGTAGATACCCACCTGGAACGAAACTAGGTGATGCTTTGCTGAAACACTAAAGGATCCCTAGTGAAAATGATAAACTAACCAAAGATCGAGAGCATTCTTTAGCTGATCTGGAGTTCTTCTAGAAATACAAAGATGGCGTTACTTCATCGATCTTCGCATTGGGTAAGGAGGGATTCTAGAAAGAAAAGAGAAATAGATTATCATGAATTTCATTATTTTTATTTAATATGTTTTTCTCTTATTCTTTTAGAAATCAGTGTATTCTGCAACCTTTTCTCATCGGTGCATTTGCTCATGGGAGTTAACTAGAACTTCTAGAGTTCCTGTGAGATCAGCGAAGAAATCAATGTGTAATAAGCAGAAAGTCGATTTTTCTTCTCATTTAGTTTAAATCTCCCATCGAAGATTCTGATCAACATCGAATAATACAGGGATAAAAACGTGTAAGATCTCCCTATTAGAATCGTTTTAGCGTTAGATAAAACTGGAACCATGGCTAAGCGAGTTGATGGGATTGATGCAAATTCTTCATTTGAAGCAAATAATTACATTTCCCGTAATAAAAAAGAATTTTTACGTCGAAAATTTCTGAACAAAGTCAAAGTCAAAAAAGAATTACAAAAAATCATCAAACCTGCAGAGAAAGAAAAAGAAATTAATATCTTGGAACACAGTATCGATAGCGGTGAGAGAAATAATGAATAATCTTCGAATGCCGTAGCAGGAGCTGCTACAGGAAACAAACGAACTACAGAAGAAGATCTAGCGTATTTAAAGAAAAAATATTATAATCTACAGTATATCTTCGGAAAAGGCTAAATGAAACAAAAGAATATCTTCAAAAATATTAGCTTAAGTGAAGGGACATACATTCTCATGGTTTCAGTTGAAGGCCCTGATAAGGAGAAATAAACCGTCAAGGATTTCTAACTTCGATTAGTTTTGAGTATTTTTGGCGATAATTTACTTTCGATTTCTCGGATTCTTGCTCCGGATAATTTCATACAATAAGTGTATGAAGCATGCATTCACTAAGCGGAGAAGAAACAAGTCAAGAATAAGGCTAGAAGTGGTAGTAATAAAGAGGAAACTGTGGATATTAGATTTTAGAAGAGCGATCTAGGTGATAGAGATAACGGAAGTGATTAGATTATTATTTGCTAGTATTATCTCCATGAAGAAGGAACGTACTTGCAATTACTCGATAATAGGTCGTTTAATAAAAGCTGGAGATAGAAGTTGTACTTCATCACAGAGAATATGAAGATCTTTGATTCTAATGATAATAATAAGGTAAAATTAGATTTGGGGGGACTTTCTGTGAATTTAATAATAACGTTTGTGTTTTTGGAATTGTCATAGGTGGATGTACATTTGACTCCATAAGAATCAGCACTAATTATTATTTAGCAAGTGAAAGGATTGCATTATCATCTAGAAGGAGGTGAAGGCGTATGCTTGATTGAGAACATCTCGAAGCTAAGTGATTCAGAAGGAGAAAAAGATGATGATGACAAATGAAGGAAGAACAAAAGATTGATTTTTTTGAGAGAAAAAAAATAAAAAATTACAACTTTATTTTTGATTAGTTTGTTCGAACAAAATGATAGAAACTAAAGAATAGAAATGGATAAGGTTAACAAACATATTTATAGTTTGACTAAGAAAAAGGAAAGAGTAAATTGGTTCTTAATTTGGTTGGAATTGCAATTTTAGTGGACGATGGAGAGGAAAATTTTTAAATAAGAACAAAAAAAGAAAAATGAAGAACTAGCAAATTTGATGGTGTTCTTAAGGAAAAACTAAAGGTAATAGATAATAAAGAGAAAGGGAAGCAAAAGGGAAGGAAAGATGAGAAAGCCTTGAAAGGAGTCAGCGTTGGGAAAGTTAAGAGAGATAGAGAGGGAGGTAAGATGTTAATATGTGAAGAATATAGAATCCTTGAAAGAAATTAAGGCATACGTTGGGAAAAATAAAGGGGAGTGGGGGGTAGACTAAGAATTGAGGCTTCCAAACAAACAAAAGAACAAAAGAAAACAAGAAAGTTTGAATAAATAACGAGAGGAACTTCAAATAACACACAAACACATCGAAAGATAGTACAATACAAGAATTTCAATAGTGAATATATTATTATCATCATTATCTTCAATTGCTTCATATGAAACTTCAGACATTCATGCCAGGGCCACCTATGATCTAGCATTAAGTAACAGGGCTCTTTAAAATGGGGGAGGTTAAAAAGACAGTTATCCTGATTCTTTTTTTGTTTTTTGTTTTAACTCGTTAGATGCTGCCATTCCAAGGAATACCCGGCAGTTAACAGATACAATAATTTTAGTAGAAATAGCAGCCATAACTTTAATAGCAGTTGCCATTCCCTTAGTCACAATAGGGTAATTAGTAGTTTGTACCTAAGAAGGTCATTGAGAACTACTCATACTAGCTAACGGACTAAATTGGTAAAGGATATTCTTCTAAAGTGTTCCGTGGTAAGGATGAGCGCACTGACGAGGAAGTAGCTGTGAAAGTCATCGACATGAAATTAATGTCGAATGAGGTATAGTTGTTCCTTCTGTAGAATGAGATTTCCGTGATGAAGAGACTTTCAGCTACGAATAACTTGAATCTCTTGAAATTAGCTGATTATTACTAAACAGCTAATAATACGTATATCATAACGGATATCTGTAACCAAGGTGATCTTAAAGAATTACTAGCGAAGTATACATCTCTAGAGGAATCTCAAGCACTCAAGATACTCAAGCATCTTATAAATGGGTACAAGGAACTAGCGAAGAATCGGATAGTACACAGAGACATCAAACCAGCGAATATTCTGCTAAACAATGGTATCCCGAAATTAGCTGATTTTGGGTTCGCTAAAGACATTGACTCACCACCATATAAGTACTACTATAATGTAGGCACACCAATGTACATGTGTCCACAGGTAAAAATAACTGGAAAAAGTTTAAGAGGGAAAAGGAGAGTGATTAGAGAGATAGCATAACCATAGATTGATTGCCTGTTTTACCGCAACAATAATTCATTTTGGGATGATGGTAAATGGTTTAATATTTATCACCCCATTAAAATTGCTACTGTGAATTTCAGCTTGCAGTAAGTAACAAGAATAAGGATTTGGACATTGAAGTGATATTCAAATCCAGTAGCATTTAAAACATAAGTAATTAGGTTTGTTAATTTAACTAAAAACGTGTGAAAGCTTAGATAATAAATAGTAATCATCCCATATGTTTTAAATCTTCTCAAAAGAAATACAGCTTTTTACAAAGGAATTTCCAAGAAATTCACACAAATCTCATTATCTTTATCAACTAATGCAGTATCCAAGAAGGATCAATAATTGAGATGAAACAAGAGTAACAACCAAATGCATTATTGTTTTTCATTTAATTTTTTTGATTTCTCAAAAGCTAATCATTCAATTTTTAACTTTATCAAAAAAAAACACTAACTAAATTCAAATTTTTTTTCAATTTGATTTCCCCATTGTCTTTCTACCCTAATCACAAGGCTGCTTCATTAGAAGAAACTCCCAACAAAAATATGCATATTTTTCAAGGATTTAAGTTGGAAAAAGAATTGAGTTAGATTGCATACACCATAAAATTATGTCATTATTTGATAATGGCACATCCAAAAACCTAAACTGAACACTCCAATATCATTGATTGAAATTTTAATCAAGTTTTAAGATATTTTTATTGAATATTCAACACTCCCTCTCCCCAGTAGTGTTTAATACCTTTAACATTCAAATATCATTTTACTTTTCAATATTATTATTTAAATTGAAAATATCATATTTTTGGGGGTAAATCCACCAATCTATCTTCCAAAAAAGAAGATTGCAGAAGCTAAAATTTAAACCAACTCTTCTTGGATAAAAATCCCCCAGAAAATTTCTCTAAACTTTAACATTCAAATTTAAAATATCTTAATAATTTAGATTAATCCTATTGTTGCTGCCATTTTGGCTTATTTTTTTTTGTGTTATTAATTATTTCCTTCTTTTTCTTTAGAGCTTGTAAAAAAACGAGTATTCCGAGAAGAGTGATATTTGGTCAATCGGAGTGTTATATTATGAATTACTATTCGGTGTGACTCCTTGGAGAGCAGAAACAGAAAAGGAATTGCATTATAAAGTCTGCAATGTTCCTGTATCCTTCCCATCAAATAAATAAGTAAGCTATTTATAAATTATTCATTCATTCACTAAAATGATGTGTTATTGTCTTCTTTTTAGATTTCCAATGAATCAAAAGACTTCATCGTTGGATGTCTGTAAGTCGAGGAAAGACGCAGACTCTCATTTGAATAACTAGAAACCCATTCCATCCATAAACTCAACTTCAAAAAGGATAAACACTAACAGTAATAGAAGTAAAGTTCATCATCTTCATCAACTGCAGCTCCTTCTGGGGTATCTCAGAAGTAACATGAAAACAAAGCATAACTTCATTAGCCATCATAGCAAGGACCACTAAAAAGAGGCAATTCTAATTAGACCGTTACAAATAGTGGTGCTCTTGGCCCTGCTCCTCCTCTTGTTCCAGCTACAACAGCATCGTCTAGTTAGCCTGAAATTGGGAAAGAAAACTTTTCCCCTTCCAAAGACCCTACTAATCTCGATGCCTTCCCTTCTCTTAAAGTAAAAAAACTTCATGATTCCATATTCATATCCCTAATCCTTGAAATTTTATCTTAGCTAGCAAGCAAAACCATAAGTGAGAATCTCATCGGTGTTTCTGAGCAGCTTGGAAGTCAGCAAATATCAGAACTAACTAAAAAATTTTCTCAACCTGCTGCATAAGATCATAAGACACTTTTGGAGCAACCATAGAACTTCTAAATCCCAGCTAAGTACACTGCTGCTGCTAGCTCTCCAATGATCCCACATAGGAGCTTAGAATAGGAAGACACAACAACAATGACGACGACAAATAAGGCTATGATCATAAATGGAGGATATTAAGATAAAAATAATCATAATAATAATGACATTTTTTAAAATAACAACAATTTAGCTATTCCGCTAATTGATAATCTAAGTAACAATACTGTGAAGGGTGCTGCCAACAGCTCCCCAACAACTATGAATACCAGTAGTACACCAACTTAAGCAGGCTCAACTGCAGCAGGTACACTTAATGCGTCTTATTCTTCACCTCCTATCTACGTTGAATAGCCTAAAACTCACTCATCCGGAGATCAACAGTAAATCTACTCATAACAATAATAACCTGCATCACTGCCATCTGGGGTAGATTAATAGCCTTAACAATAAATTCCAGCTATTCCTACTTCTTCCTCTTCTGCTAATTCTCCTTAATCTTCATCATGTCAGTTATCTCGTAATGACTAGATTATCTTAGCTTAAATAAACATGTGTCGATTTTTATTTCGACTTGCTAAACTCGCTGAGGACACAACTATCCTTGAGACACCGTTACTTAAAGAGAAGCTAATCTTCTTGATAATGAAGAACATCCTTGTGAAGATCAGTCACTTGAAGACAATGAGTGAATAGCTGAACAATGCACTTTAGCTAGCAGATTGGAGAGATTATCTTAAATCGGAGAGTTTCCACAGATTTTAAATGGTTATCAGTGAATACTATTCGATTTACTCTGCAGCATTCAATGAGAAATTATCAATCTTCATATAGCAACACAGCATGCAGTTCCATAGAGATAAGAAGTTCCAAGCGATATTTGATGATAATCCATTGGAATTTGAGAGCTTCTATTTGATACTGCAATCATTTTTGAGACATTCAATAAGAGAAATCAATCATTTAACAAAGATTAAGTTGAATAGTCATAACGATACTAGTCTACCAGCTGAAAATGAGAAGAATATAGTGTTACTGGATTATTTAGTGACTTACTTCCAGTTAACAAACTTACTTTTAGAGTAGTTTAATGATTATGGGTATTTCGCTGATAATTCGAGGATTGAATAGATCGCTGGAGGAAAACCAGTTAGACTTACGAAAACACATTTCGCGTAGATTAGATAGAAGATATATTCTCTGGAGATATGAATGAAGGAAAGGACGGTGAATGAAAGACTTTGTTGATGAAATAATGAAAAAACTGATTGTTTAATGGTAAACTTTTATATAATAATAATTCCTTAATGTAAAACAATTTGGGATAATTTCTTTGTTGTTTGGATTTAGATAATCATTCAGTTGAATTAAAGATTTTTATTATATGAAATAAATGTCGTATTTGACAATACTTCTAGATTTTTTTAGCTTAGAAAAAATTTTTTACATCTTATCATACAAAAGAATTGGTGTATTTTTTGTTGTAAAAAACATTCAATTATTCTATCAGTTATTATCTTACTCATTTTAATCTTTTTATTAATATTTTAATTTATTAATTCACATAAAAGGACGTTCATTTCCTTGTTCTTATATGACGATCTTTGATTCTTATCTTATCGAAAGGTTCTTAACCAGATTCGTTTCTAGCTCGGTCTCGAAAGGTAATTTTCTGAAATGCACTGATCTAATTTTATATGGCCAAAAGGACTTTTCCCAAATAGAAATTGTCAATATTGCTTCCAGCGGTTTCTCCTTTGTGTTGATTTTCTTCGTCTGATACACAACGCTGCATGTTATGAAATCTCTAGTTATCATATCGTTCAGTTTTTTAGTAACTTCTTCAGTTTCCGAAGCATATCTGATTTTTAACGAAATTGTGAATTCAGTTGCATATCCACTTTCAGCTAGTTGAGCACCAGCAACTAAAGCCAATCTGCCTTCAACTAAATCTAGCTGTTCTGCTTTCGACAGTTTCTCAGCTAGATTGCACCTCCATTAGAGATTGAATGTTCCATGGCTATTAATCTCAAAAAACCATAAGTTGTTCAAAAACTATGATTTAACAAATCTGTTATTTGTGAACACAAAACCTTCAAGTTTCTTTTCACCACTGCTGTTTGATACGAGATTATAACAATATCGTTTGTATGTCTCTATCTAAGTTAATAAACTCTTATCCCCATTGTAGTTCTTGCATATCTCAGATAGGTATTGCTCTAAATTTGGATCACTTGAGAATACACACCTCAAACCTAACTGTCCGAGCACATATTGCTCATAGCGAATATGTGAGAGTGATTTGCTTAGAAGAAATATCTTTGATACATCATGCAGTGATAAGTAAGCTAAGAGTGATCTAAACACAGGCGGATTAAGAAGATACTGCTAATAGTCAATTTTGCTGAGAGTGTTATCATTTTGTTCATTTTTTCCATCAAAAATTCCAGGAATTCGATGAATATTAGCAGAAAAAGAGCTAATATTCCCCCATTTCGGACTGAACACTCCTCCAAAGACTGAAAAATGAAACCCTTCTGGAGCGACATATGAAAATTCAGAGCCTCCGCTTCCTCCAAATGAAAAGCTCTACCCCAACGATGTCGTAATCCCAAAGGAGTCGATAATCAAGCCTCTTCTTCCTTTAAGCTCAATAATATACTCGTTTTCTTCTAAGATGAACTCTTTCTTTGCATTTGACTAATCATTGAAAGCATCATGCTTACCCATTATATTCCCTAAAATGACCTTATTTGCAAGTGTTGTGCTTGCATATGAAAATTGCAATGCTGTGATGTATTCAGATTATTTGGAATACGCTACTGTAATCTTATTAACTTTGAAGGGCTCTTATCTGAAGACACTGGTTAGATAGAAATCTTCATAGAAGAGATCATCGCCGATGGGATAACCTATCTTGATGTCCTTGTAAAGTGGTTTGTTTATTTGCATTTTTTCTGGAAATAAAGGAATATTTGGTTGTTTTCTTGTGAATTATTTTGTTTGCTGTTGCTGTGTGTGCCTTTTTTCGAATTGTATTATTTGATTCATTGGGAGAAAACAGAGTTCGTATCTTTGAAATGGAGAAATTCACAGAGTGTCAAGACATCCTTTAGAGGAGGCTTAGTCAATGGAGAATACTTCCCTAAACTTATTTGAGAATCTTTGTCATTTCGAAAAATGGCAAATTAATAAAAAGGTGGAAATTATCAAACTCTCCCCGTAAGTTAAATTTCACTTGAAGGGCATTATTGATTTAGTAGTTGGTCAATATGTGAGTCAGATCTAATAATAAATGTATTTTTTTGTTTGCTTTTTCAACGAACCATGAATACTTTATTCAATCTTATGCTACAAAAACAATTAATTTTACAATATTGCCAATCAAACATTGATATTTCTAATGGTTAACTCATTTTTAAAAAAATTTTTGAATTAAATTATTAATTTGGATCTTAAAAAGAAAGAAAGGGTGGGATAAATTCATGTTAATATTATTATCATTCTTCTTTTTTGAAAGAGTAAAGCACTCTTGCCTTTTGTTCTATTTTTTGGATAATTCAAACAATAAAATTCGATAAAAGCACACACATACACACTAATAATAAGAAAGATGATGATGAATTTTTATTGATTAGGTAATTGAGTTTGTGCTTTCAAAAGCGAACTTATCTTACTCCACTATAATTACAAATTTTGTAAATCGGGGAGAAGTTAGTTACACTTCAAGAGGCTAATGTTTTTAAGCATTAAAAATAAGAATAAAAGTTCACAGTAATAAGCGTGGAATCAAGCACAGAGAAAGGAAGAGAGAGGATGAAGGAGAATGTTCAATATTTATCTGCATTGTTGTTGTTATTTTGTTGAAGTTTTCTCCAAAGAACTCTTTCAGGAGAAGTCGCGTAAAGACAGCAGTAGAAATAGAATAGTCAGTGCATGTTTAGAGTATGATTAAGGTTATTTTTCTGAAAAAAGTTTCAGTCTCCCAAAGATAGATAGATTGATCGATAGGAGTCCAAAAAAGATTAACAAAAAGAGATAGATAGTGATAAAGAGTGAAAAAGAAAATATTTATAAATATCCATGACGTCAAGTGAAGATAGTTCTAAAGTCAAAGCGAGCACAGCAAATGAAGATAAATCATAGCACTCTCGTTTTTCAAAGCATCAAAAGAGTCTCTTATGTGGTAGGAGACATATGGATAAAACTAGCATAATACGACAATTTCATGAATTATTTGCATAGATTCAATGATTGCTTTTGTAACGTATCATCTTAAATAAGTGTATTGCTTTGAATATTATTTCTAGGTGGTATAGCAGGTGCATGTGCTAAGACGGTGATAGCGCCATTCGAAAGAATCAAGCTGCTCTTTGTTGTAAATAACTAATGCAAAAGCAGGGCTTTTTGAAGAATATAGAAAGAGAGAAATCAAATTGGAATATCGATATAGATTTCAAGATTTCTGAAGATTGAAAGGGTTTTGAAAAAGCTGATACATCTGTTTACTTTATAGACAAGGGACAGAACGTTTAAGTACAGTGAAGCACTGAAAGAAGCCAAGTATATTGTGAAGAACCATGGAATCAAGAATCTATGGAGAGGCAACAGCGCTAATCTTCTCAGGATCTTTCCGTTTGCTTCGATTGTAAGGCAGATTATTTGTAAAATTTGCAAAGAAAGAAGAAATGGATTCTAAAGATAAACATGCAAAAACAAGTTAAAATGAGTTGATGACTATGCTTTGAGAGTCGTTGTTTATGATTAATTATTAATAAATAGAACTTCTCGACGTTTGACTATCTTAGAAAGGTACATTGCCCTAAAAAAGCAGGGAATATATTTCTCTCTTGAACACTTTAAAATTTATTTAAACAGACATATTACAATCCATTCCCAAACGATAACAAGCTGAAGAAGCAGATTCTCTTGTTCTCTATAGGATCGCTCTCGGGAGTTGTAGCATAATCGATTTGTTATCCCTTCGAATTTCTCAGGTTAGATGAATAAACAAACATAATATTATTACTGAATTATTAATATATGATCTTCTTCCTCTTATTAGGACTCGTCTGGCAATGTAGAGGGATAATTTTAGATACAGAAACTTCAACGATGCAGTCAAGACAATCTATAAAGCTGAAGGCATTAAAGGATTTTACAGTGGATTGTGTTTAGCGATGATTGTAACAAAAACCTTTCACACACACAAATTCTCCTTAGTTAAAATCTTGCTTTTTATTTCCTAGGGGGTGGTGTTCTATCATGGTTCTGGTTTTTTCTTGGTGACAAGTATGAAGGTCTATGCTAGGGAAAACTACGCCAGCAAGGTTAATAAATGGTACACAGACTTTCTCTTCGGTGCTGTCGGAGCTACCATCTCGCAATTAAGTAATACAATAAAAGCTGTGAGATAAAATTAGAATTAAATTTTTTTCAATATCTCTTAGTCTCTTATCCCTTCGATGTGATGAGGAAGCGAAAGCAAGCACAAAGTCTATTAGTCTCAACAGGAGAATAAACACATAAAATGTAAGATATCCTCTTCAAGAATTGGTTAAAGGGGGATAATTTCTTCTGTTTGCTGTCTTTGCAGGAGCTACAAGGAGATAATGCACCATTATATCAAAAAAGAAGGATACATACCAACGTTCTACAAAGGCATCACCATGAATCTCATCAAAGTAACCAAAAATAAACTAATACCTCCAATTGATAATGTTGGCATTCTTTTTTTGAAAAGGGTCCTTTATCATCTGGTACAGCATGGATGGTGAAAAATCAACTGAATAGGCGCATGGACTCGAGTTACGATCTGTGATAAATAAAAGGACCATCTTTATCGATTTTTCTTTCTTTTTCTCCCTCTCTCTCATTATTTCCTTTATTAAAAATATTTCTTAACATTTTTATGTATTTCTAAATATTTCTCATCCATTTTGGTCTGCTTGTCTGTGGTATGTTTCTCGTTGTTAATCTTGCTTTTCACTGCACACAATCACAACAGACATGTATTTTAAGTAATAATAATCAACATTTTGGTTAGCGGAAGTTAGTTCATTTTTATTCTGAAACAGCTTCTCCTTCAGCTGGTAGATCTTGATTATCAATATTATTATTATTCACTTTTGTTGTATCTTCTTCATTTGTTATTTCTTTATCAACTCCTTGTTCTTCTTCTTCCTCCCCATCGTTTTGTTGAATTTCATCATCTTCTTCATCTATTTTTGGATCATCCTTGTCATCGCTCTATTTGAGTTTCTTCACTGGATTCTCTTTTGATTCAGCTGCTAGTTTCGAATAAATACAAAGATATTTAGCCAATTCAATAGCAAAATACACCTCATTTCGTAAAAAAGATTACCATTGAGTATTCCTGTGAGATGAGTATCTGCAAGCTGCTTCACTTACTGCAACAACTCGATAACGTCAGTTAAATTCTCTCCAGACTTATCGAACAACACCACTGGATCCTTTTTCTTATCGAAACTGTACTCAACGTGAACTTGCATCTCTTAATGATATCTTTATATGTTTCTTTTTTTCAAAAAAATAATCTATGCAATATCTTCCCCTTTTAGATTTTAATTGAAATACCTAGAAGATCTCAAGAAACTCAATTATTTTGTTAATTAAAAGACGAATTTAGGAATTTAGATTAATAAACACAGAAAACACAAATTTACTGCATTAAGGATATTAAAACCCAAGAAATAAATAAGGTTCATCTCACTGAATTGATTTATTATAAAATCCTGTTTGAGTTGATAAGAACTAATCTTATTGCGTCATGTTTATTGTTTGATCCTGAAAAATTAATTCATAAGTGCTCTAATATTTTTTTCTTTTTATTTTCCACTTTGATTTCAGCATCAAACAAAGAACAAAAGAATTATAAAAACAAATCAGAATCAAAAAAATATTATTCACTTAAGATTTTAAACCCTCGACATTTACAAACATGGCTGATACAACTTCAACTACAGTCCCTCCAATCACACTGTACAGCTACTTCCGCTCATCGACATCGTGGCGTGTTCGCATAGCTTTGAATCTCAAATAGATTCCCTATACAATCGTTCCAATCAATCTACTCAAAAATGAACAGAAATCAGAAGAATTCACTAAGATCAATCCTAATCAAGTGAGACATTTTAACTTCTTGAAAATTTAAACAAGAAATAGATCTTGAACTCCTTGAGATTCATTCTTTTTTCTATTTGAAACAAAAACTAGGGTGTTCCGGCATTGAAATCTGGAGAACAAGTGATCATCGAGAGTTCAGCTATTCTGGAATATCTAGAAGAAGCATTCCCAGAGACAGTCAAGTTATTACCAAGTGATCTCGTGACTAGAGCATAAGTCAGAGGATTTTGCTAGGTGATTAACACAGCCATTCATCCACTACAGAATCTCAGAGTCCTCAGCAAGATTGAAACAGAATATGGCAAAGACAAAATCGAATGGCTTAAGTTCTGGGTCAACAAAGGATTTGTTGGTAAAAATGACTACAAAACAAAACTAAAATATTTATTATTTTCTAATTCATTTTTCATGCTATTTTAGCACTTGAGGAGCTGCTTCAGAAGACTAAGGGCAAATACTGTTTTGGCGATGAACTAACTTTAGCGGATATTTTCCTTTTCCCATAAGTTCAAGGTGTTGTGACTCGTTTTGCAGTTGATTTGACACCATATCCAGCAATTGCTGAGGTTATGAACAATCTTAAGGATATTCCAGCATTTGTTGCAGCTTCACCAGCAAATCAAATTGATAACCCTGATTATGTTCCCAAAGAACAAAAATGAAAAAAAGAAGAAAAGAGGAATGAATAAGGAAAAGAAGGAGTCTTCATAAGAGATTTCTAACATTAATAAGTACATAAATTTTATGTTTTAGTAAAATACATGCTAAAGAGATTTATCAAATGACTTTATCAAATGGAATTATTAGCAAAAAATCAGAAGAGGTATAAACGTAAGGCTAAAATCAAGAGAGATTTTCATAATTTCAAAGCTTGTTAGCTATTAAGAATATCAAAATTTTGTGAGAAAAGAGACAGAAACATAGAGAGAGGAAAAGAAAACAAAAATTAATTAAATCCATCAATCAGACACTTTCTCCATAAGCTAAAAAAATTTCTTATTTAAAATGATAACTCGCAGTGAAGCAGCTCATAACTCAAAGCAGTAAGCGACTGTGTCTCACAATATCAGCAATTCACTGAATCATAGAACTAACAGCCAAGATAATACCAACACATTTTCCTTGGATGGCAATTTCATTGTCCCCAAAACTGAATTACTTCCAGCAATTCCTTCATCTTCTGCTTTAGCCCTTACAGGCTAACACTAGTAATTTGATAAGAGCATCAATGAAGATCTTTATCCGAAACTCTAGAACATTGTCTCGACTGTTAATCTTTCAGTTAAATTAGATTTAAAATAAATCGCCTTGCATGCTCGAAACGCAGAATACAATCCTAAGCGATTTGCTGCAGTTATCATGCGACTTCGTGATCCTAAGACAACCGCGTTGATATTTGCTTCAGGGAAGATGGTATGCACTGGTGCCAAGACAGAAGAAGACTCCAATAGAGCTGCTAGAAAATATGCAAAGATTATCTAAAAAATTGGTTTTCCTGTGAAATTCAGAGATTTCAAGATTTAGAACATTGTTGGATCTACTGATGTTCGTTTCCCTATTAATCTCGATCATTTAGAGTAAGACCACAAGAAATTTGTGCAATACGAGCCTGAGATCTTCCCTGGATTGATATATCGAGAATTCAACACGAAGATCGTACTTTTGATATTTGTATCAGGGAAGATCGTGCTGACTGGAGCTAAAACAAGAGAGAATATCAACAAGGCGTTTTAGAACATATATTGGGTGCTGTATAATTATTAGAAGAAAGATTATAGAGGAGCTGCGTAGAATATGAATATGGCGGCGAGTATGAATAAGATTAAGAATTGAAGAAAAAAAAGGAGAACGTGATAAAAAGAAAGAAAGAGAGAAGGAGAGAGTGATTGAAGCTATTGCATCAGTAGAGTACAAATACATCAAATGAAATATGAAAAAAATATTTTTTTATTTTCCCCGTAAATCTTCGTGTGTGCATTGCCCAACAGAAGAGAGGAAACATTGTATGAATATTAATGTAATATCTATTTTTTATAGTCTTTCATCGATTGGATTTCGTTGTTGCCTTCTAATCAGTAATATTACTACTAATACATAGGTTACTGAACTTACTGGAATCCTTGCTATGGGAAGCCAATCATATTGTTGTTAGGCTATTAGAATCCAGGAAGAAGAACACCTTAAGCCATTTAGATTTACATTTACTATGGCTGTGGTTGTTGTACATATCCAACAGGTTGGAATCCAAATTGATTTTATTATTGTGGCGGCACTACCATTATTGGCTACTGGAAATACTATTATTATTACTGAATCTAAGGCTATTGATACGCCTAAGGTATCATCACTGGTTGTTATTGCTATTACACTTATCCCAATGGATTATTAGGAGCAGCTTAAACATAGCTAGCTGGGTGGTTTTCAGGTTAAATCGGGTTGACAACAATCGAAGCACCATTGCTAATATTATTTCCAGCTGCTGTAGCTGCTTACTGCACTTGTAACTACATTTACAAGTATTTTATCCTCTACTCATTTCGTTCGAGCTGATTCAAAAAGAATAGTGCTTCCATTGCGGCATGTGTATTGCAGAGTTGAGTTCTTAGGGATTATTACGCATTCAATAAGGAGTTTAATTCATTGTTAATAGAAGCTGGGTTGTTATTTAGAAGAGGTTAGTTTTAAAGTGGCTGAGCAGGGAACACTTGATATCCACCATTGTATTGTTGTTAAGGTGCTTGAATCATCATGTTGTTGCTCTGTTAAGGGAGATATCCTTGTTGCTAACGGCGCACTGACAAAAAATGAAAAACCATTTGTTGAATTATTTTTATAACTTTATGAATAAATTTACTAGTTGGCATTCTATTGTATGGGTTATTGAAGGGCATTGCCATCGGCGATTGCATTAATTAAGGCATAAAGAGTCCTCTATTGTTTTAATTCAACCCTGGTCGATTTAGTGCATAATTCGAGAGTAATAATGCTGTTTGTTTTCTTTACATCGCTAATTATTAGCTTTGTTCATTTCCAATCTTTTGATCTTTAAGTTTCTTCTGCCATTCTTCGATTGCCCGCATGGCTGTAATAGGGTTTGTTCTCTCGTAGTCCTAAATGAAAAATAAGAAAAAGTTAATGGGAGAAGTAAATGGTATATTGTTGTTTGTTTTTCCTTTTCTTTTTTCTTATTTATATTTTACAGTCAAGAATTGATATGAATACGCACTGTACTCTTTAATTGGTTATGCCTATTTATGTATGATGCAATCCATACATTCTCCAATGGCTTCGAAGTCAAACACCCAGAAAATAATGGAGAGAACTAAGGCAGCAATTGTCATTCCATTCTATTTATCGTACAGCAGTTTCTCAAATACCAGATTACCAATCTGTCGAAATACAAAGAAAGCAAGATAAATTACTATCATGCAAAATGCAAAAATCCAGTAAAGAAGACTGGCTTATGGTCGTATGCTATTTTACATTGAAAATGATTATAAACAGCTCCAAGAAGAAATCTGACATCGCATATGGGAGTGCTTGTGACAGCATATCAGGAATCGAGCAGATTCTCAGTAAATAATATTTATCTATCCAATAAGCGACTATGACTGTTCCTAGTGATACATAGATAAGTAGGGGATATGCATAAGCATAAAACGATGCGAACATAAGAATCTTGATGATTTTGGCGAAGTTCTATGCGAAATCGAATTTATTCCCTTCGAAAATCCTAACCAAAAACAAAAATGGATGTTTATTCATTGAAGTATTATCTATTTATTACTCATGCGCTTTGTATTATGGAGTATTCGCTTATGCAGCTGATCCAATGGATTTCAATTGTTTTCGCTTGAGCAGCTTCATAATAGTCCATGGATTCCACAGATAACTGAATAAGAACACAAAGTTCATGAGCATAAGGAAGTTTAAACTCGATAGGAGACCACCAGAAGCGTAGATCTTACTATCCCATTTGATACGCTTCACAATGTACACAATGATCGTCGTGTTCAAGAACTAAGCCTGAGGATAATAATAACAACAACAACAGTTCAATACAATAAGTCTGTAGAATATTTTCTTTCTTTTATTTACGATTCCTGATTTGAGTGCGACTGCAATGTAATAATTCGTTAATGTCTGATGCTTCTCAAAGAGTGCGAACTTCTTAATCATTATACTTATCCCACTGTTGATGAAGAAAATACACAAAGATATTGCAAGCCCTAAAATTTAAATCCACGCGCTGTCCACACTCGTTTCGGAAAGTTTGTTCTAAAAGGAAAAAGAATTCAAAAATAAGTTAAGTTAGTTCGCTTATGCTCGATGGATAAATATGTATTTTTATCTATTTTTGTTTACTTATCCTATGGAAATACCATAGATGATGAAGAAACATCCAGTGAGAATGGCAGTAGATAGGAAATACGTAATCAGCATGCTTCTGAACCTATCCCAGCGAGTATAACAGAGATTCTCCCAATATCTTCATAAAATTCAAAAAAAACAAAAATATTATAATAAATGAGTATTTCTTTGTGAAATTTAGTGTTTTTCTGTACATATCTGTAGGTTCTGGTGCTCTTCTGACTCTGAGTACATTCCCTTTTAGCTTATTTGATTCCAGGACATAACTCATCAAGCTATGGAGTATTCCTTTGTTGAACATTTTGACAACTCGCTAGCAGCCTACATCAGTGCTGAAAGTCACAAATGCCGTTCCGCATGATAAAAAGGAATCCTAAGACATGGAGCTCTCTTATTGCTCGATGACAACGTCAACTTCTGCGATTTAAGCGTTGATTTCTTTTAGTTTCTCAGATTCATCTAGTGAGAGCTTATTGAGATGATTTTATTCTTTGACTTTCTGCGCCGCGAGGGATTGTTTGAGTCGCTTCTTTTCAATGTAGAAGGAGATATCGTATGCTTAGACGATCTTTTCGATTTTCATATTAGGAAAGTTTTTGGTTCGCTTCGCGAAGTAGTCTAAAATCTCAGCATCCGTGCAGGATTTAGGGATGTTAGTTACCATGATTGTGAAATCAGAAGGTGTAACATTGTCTATGTCGATTTCGTTGTTTAGATTTTTCATCTTACGACGTAAGCTAAGAGGAAAAGGACACAAATGAAGAAAAAATAAAGAAAATTATCTTTCTTTTTTTATCTTACATTAGCGATGATATGATTAAGCATACTGTGCAGAGGAAATTGAGTCCAGCGGTTGTATTGATTTTATCTTAAGGATCATCTCGATTGATCACACCAAGTTTATTGGAGAACGCATCTGGATTGCAGTTTGGAATTTTTTTGCAGGTACTTCCCTTAGAGTTACTGATGATATTGTAAATCGAGGAGATCAATCCGATTAAGAATAAGAACATCACGCAGAATTTTATGAAGAAGAAATATAATGACACACCACTACCTAAGAAACCTAAATCGGTTAGGTTTACATTTAAGTCTACTTCGTATTTGGACTGAGGGGAAAAAAAGAAAGAGAGAATGAATAAATAAAGGAAATAAAGGAGTGAGGGGAGGAATTGCTTTTTTTGTATTATAGAAGTAAATTTGGGATGGAAGGGATTATAAAAAAGAATATTATTATAGTTCTTAATCAATTAATTGAATTACGATGACATTCCCGCAGCAAGGGCATATATCCTTGACAGGATCGAGTTAATTCACGTTTCCTACAAAGCCAATTCTCTTCGATTTCTGAAAACAAACAAAAAATGATTTATTGAAACAAGTCGATAGATTGTATCAAACTTCATAAGAGGGATCGAAGAATTCCAAATCATGAGAAGGATTATGTTATTTTATTATTTAAATGCTCCAATGAGGAATCAACATAATGAGAAAATGGAATCTTTTGGCAGTTAATCATTTGATAATATCTTTTTACCGCATGATTGATAGCGACATCTAGATCAATAGGAGTCTTATTAGGATCGAATTAAGCTTATTGTTTCTATTCCTTGCCTTCTTCTTGTTTTGTTTTTTCTCCTTCTGCGTTCATTCTTCTTGGGCGTTGCAGTTTAATTATCTGTGTTGTTTTATTATCCCAAAAAAATTTAATTATCTTTTTAAGTCTCACAATAATTTGAAGTTAGCAAACTGATTAAGCCTATTTTGAATTCGAGAGCGCATGCTTTTTGGAGTGGTTGCTGTGAAGCATTCTGTAAGATTGAGGGAGTGAGGGTTGCTCGAATTTGATTTTAGATTTATAATATTTAGAGGAAAGGATGGGAAAGGAAAGATTGTTATTCTTGTGAAAAAAATCCCCTTTATTCTCATAATAGCAATAAAGAAGAAGATGATTCTAAAGATATCTAACATTCTGATTAGCGTTTAAGGAAAAAAACTGGAAAAGAAACAGAGAAAATAGCTTAAGGTACCAAAATAACCTAATTAAAAAATAAAATTCCATGTGTCAAAGAGAAATTGTAAATAAGTAGGTTTAATTGTTTTGTTTTGTTTTTTTTGAAAATCACAGAAAAGATAGACTCTAAAATCCAATAAAATAAATTGCTAGATTAGGGGGAGGGAAGGGGGACGTAATGTGTTTAAATATTCCAAAGAAATATGATTTCTTCAGGAAAAGATCTTCACTTTGTTAGACAAAAATAAACTTAAAGTACCATCAGTATGAGAGAATTGTCAATAAAAATATCAACGAAGAACATATCCATTGTTTGATCATCAGCTTAAGCTAATAAATTAGTAGAAATTTTCAAGTAGTTTTTTTGTTGTTGATTTTTTAGATAAATTCCTCATTATTGGATGAAGCTAATTCCTTAAATAACAAAATGAAGAAGCTAAAATTAACTTACTGTGAAGATAAACAAAAAAGAAAGGGTTCCAATAGAAAGAATTTATTTGATTTAGTAGAAGCTGCTGTTATGAAATCATTTCCATGAGTTAGGGATAACATGATGGCAGTTTGTTTAGTATTACAACATTGAAGAACAGACAATCGAAGACAAAAATATTATTGAATAAATAAATGAGATAAATAGGCAGACAATGAGAGAGATTTTGAAAGAGAAAATATTTTGAAAATGAAGATGAGACTCAAAACTTTTTAACAAGGAGCCCTTTATTGAGAGAACTAATCCCTTGAATCGCTCGAGACGTGTATGCCATTCTCATATTTTCTTATTCGGTCTGATTAGCATTCGTTGTTCCCAGCATATTCGTAGCAGAAACAACTTAAAAGCAGTATCTCTTCACAATATTCGTAAATTACAGTTTCTACTAGATATCTTCATATGAAAGTTCCTATGAGATAATCGTTGTATTTGCTGATGGATTATTTTCTGGTATGTTCGGTTCTGAGCCATTTTTTGCATTTTTTCTAGATAAAACTTCATTCATCTTGACTAAATCAATCTAAAACAGCAATTTATGTAGATAAACTTCAAATTTATTCTTAGCTAACTACGCGATTGTTTTGGTATTCAAAAACAAAAACAATGCATTATAATGAGCTTATGAGAAAAATTCTGTGTTTCGATTGAATTCTTTGGATTTCTTGGCTGATATCTTAATCTGATTGATAGCATCAGTGAGGATTTCTCTTATTTATTCATTGACGCCTAGTTCAATCATGTTAGCCATGGAAAAAGATGCTATGACTTTGTACATGAAGAGTTTCTTTAAATTATGGAATTTCGAAGTTGGCTTGGGGATTTTTTTTAGAGATTGGATGTTGTCTGTGTCATTGAAAGGATCATTTTTATTATGAATATTCCTATTGTTCCTTCGGGATTGTTTGATTTAGGAGAATACGACTTCGGAATTATCTGAACATCCTTCTTTGAATTGAAAAAGTTAGGAGTATTTTTCACTGAAAAGTAAGTCATTTTCTGTGTTGAATTTGCTTGATTGGACGATGGAAAATGCGTTCTAGAGATTGCAGACAGATGAGATTTTCTGAGAAGAGTGAGTTTACCCAGAAATAAGAGAAGTTAAGAGGTTTTAGAGGTTATCAGTACTGGGTGAGTTTGAGGGATCATAAGAAATATGTGTTGGTTAGGTGAGTTTCGTAAGGAGATTCTTAGTTTCCTGCTCAGAAGAAGAGAGAGTCCTAAAATTGCATCTTTAAGGGCATTCATTACGTTGTTCTTTTGAAGGTAGATCTTCATGAGATGATTCTTGAGAAGATAATAAAATATTAATTGTCTCTAGTTTTCCTGAACCACTTGCAGTGTTATTATTGTTATTTAGTATCTAATCATCATCGAAATCATTTTGGCTGGCTGCTTGAATTTAGTGGCTCAATTCTTCCTTAGTTTTAATTGATTCACTGTTGTTCAAGGGGATCTCAACTTCGATTGCAGAGTCAGGGTTGTTTTGGAAATTATCCTGAATGAAATGAACCTTCACAGGATTGCTTTCTGATACATTGGAAGGGCTAAAAGGATGAGAAGGAAGCATTGACTTATGTTTGTTCTTTTCGTTATTAAATGAATCTTAGCTTTATTATTCTATGAGAGCTTATTGTATTTTTTTTATTATTGATTATTAATTGGAATCTGCGATATTTTGAGGTTATTATGAAAATGTATTGAGTTAGAAGCCATTCATTGAAGGAGAACATAGAAAAGCTTATTATTATTACTACTACTAAGGTGCCTAGAGAAAAATAACTGAACCAGAAGGGTAATTAGGTAAGAAAGAAGTCTAAGGAAATAACTAAAGAGTTTGATTGAATGCATGAACAGGAAAGAATTGACGGACCCACATAATAGGTAGCTCTTCAATGGAATGAGATTGCTAGAAGGAATTGGCGATTTATTTCATTTATTTGTAATTGTTTCTAATAATTAATTCTTATTTTTCTGGAGTGTTCAAGAAACGAATGGAGTACTTTTAAATTAAAAAAGGATTATTAAATTAATTACCCTAATTTTCCCTTAATCTGAGTTTCTCATTCACCAGCCTTATATTAACTCGACACCCAAAGGATATCAGACATATAAATTGTATTTTTGTTTTGTTTTTTCTAACACAACTTTTAGGTTTTACAGTGTGATTTCTTCTCTCAATCCAACTCAAAAGCAGTAAGAGTCCAGCAAACCTCGAAGGAAACTCCTTAAGCAAACTAAAGCTATATTTAGTTGAAGCTGTTACTTGAAAAAAACCAACATAACTTCATAGGTTGAGCTTAATTGTTTATCTTCAAGTTCAAATAGAAAAAACCCATGAATATCTGAAAAAAGAATCGGACAATATCTTCCTTACAGTCAATCGAATTCAAAGTCAGGAATATTTGAATAAATCATAATTTAAAAATAATTCATGAAGATTTCATTATTTTTTGGGGAAATTTTCGTTGATTTAGGCAACTCTCAGCAAAGAAGTTACCCAGATTTCTCAAATCAATCCAATAAAAACTAGCCAATAGAAAAACTCCAAAACAAATTTTGGGCATAATTATTAACTCTCATTTTAATAAAAGAAATCCAATATTTTTAACCCATAAAACCAGATTCTTCGTGAAATAGGTTTTTAGGTTTTTAATAAGATAAAAGAAACACTTTTTCAAGTTTGTGTATGTTCACCACAAAATCCTAATGCTCAGACAAGGGACTAGTCTCTGAATATCGTACTGATTTATTTTAGATTGATAATTAAGTTTTATAATTAGCTCCAAATGGTACACAATACGTGTTAAATCTTAATGTCAGTATCAAAGATATCTTATCATTCTCCTTAACTTAATAAATTCAATAAGATATGCAACCAATTATATTTCATCCAAAATATTTTTATAAAGATGAATCCATCCATTTCTTTGTTCGTTCTTTTTGTTAAAAATCAATATTTAATTTTCTGAACAAATAATTCAGGCTAATAAACATTTGAAATGACACCAAAAAGCATAAAACGCATTTCTTTCATCTCAAATATTTTTCATTTATTCTGGCTAGAACTATCTATTATTTCACAGCACTCAAGAATCAAAATAACCATTGCCACACCTTTTTATCTTGAAGGACATCATATTTCCCTTCTCCCCAGTTAATTAAAATAAGAAACCACAAGAATCATCTCACAAGCTACTGATTATATAATTACACTCAAGAAATTATCTTTTCTTTTTTCCTTTGAAATCCAGCAAACGCTGGTTAGATCCACTAGGTTTCTTAAGAAATCAAAGTGATTAACTGGGGAAGAATGAATGAAAATTTTTTGAAAATAAACATCTCAAATTAATAAACTCTTAACTCACAGAAGAAATGGTATCTTATCTGGGTGGTAGCTTAATAAAATCATAGATATTATGAGTGTTAAACAGTATTCTTCATACAACGAGTAATCGTCTGAAATGTGTGGGGATGATTTAGTCACTTTTCAAGAATCGACACCTTGGTATTGAAAACTAAACAGAATCTTCTTCCCTTTAAAATTTACTGACATCTTTCTTTAATTTAACCCCTCTTAACCTCAAAACATTCAATAAATCAATGCATTGTGTTGGCCTCAAATTCAATTCAAATATTTATAAAAACTACATGCATTTCTACTCATATCAGCCATATTTTAAAGCTTTTTTCTTTGTATTTTTCATACATAAGCTTCAGTGATAATGAGCGTAATCAACGATGTCCATCCATTAAACGGATGATTCCCTGCACCTAATCCATCTCCATTCTAATTGAAGTGCTCAAAGAAATATCCTCGTTCTTCAAACTATCCACAGACAGTTGCAATCACATTTTCTCTCAGCCTCTCGTAGAACGTCTAAACAAGTGGTGACTAATCCCAATATATCACCTTCATCGATCGAAGTAGCAAATACTGTATGTTGATCCAAATTGGCCCTCTCCAGTAATTATACCCAGTCCCAAAATCAATGTCTTCTTTGCTGAGACTTCTAATACCTTGATCAGTCCAGAGAGTTGCATTATTCATCAAAGATTATATTTGCAGTTCGAGTACTTCCTTGCTATCGACAAGTCCTACAATTAATGGCAGGAAGTTAGGATATCCAAGATGAGTGGATAAGTGATATTCAGTGATGTTCTTATTGTCAGTTGTAGCTGTTGTGTTGTAGAGCATATCGTAGTAGATCATGTCATCATGATTCAAAAGCACTTTGTTGATTGAATCTTTGATTTAATTTGCAAGCTCTGCATAAGTGGAGTTGCCAGTGAGTTTATTCAGCGACTAGCTGAAGAAATAAGCCCATGCACTCGCATCAATGTTGTATTTGGAAATATAATTCAACCCGCTGAATTCCTCCGATCTCGGCCAATCATCCATGCCAGAACCTAAATTTGTTTCAGGCTATGGACCCCACCATTTGAATAGCAAAGTACGTTGACTTTCCTATTCATTCAAGAGCCTTTGCGAAGATACTAAGAGATCATTATTCCCATTCATCTCATCATCATCTCCATCAACTTCTTGAATATCAATCCACCAATTGAACCAAGCATCGAGGTACGGTACAAGTTCATCAATAAACTCATCATGTCTAGTCTCATTTAGACTCTTGATATACAGTAAATTATACAAAAACGAAGGTGGATTTCCATCTCTGTTGTCTTCTCTTAACCAAGTAATAAACGATTGTACTTCCGCTCCTCGAGGCTATTCTCTAGGTATCCATCCTTCAGGGAATGATTCCGTCTTGAACCATTTCAGAATATCTTACTTGCAGAATTCCACGTCATACTAGCAAGTTAACATCTAATGGAATCCATCATCCCACAAGAACGGCCGAGGAAACCCAAGTCTCGATGGAGTGGTTGAAAACAGCGGTAAGTAATCACTGCAGGTATCTTCGTTTTCTTAAGCGCATTTCAAATCACCATAGGAATACTACACACCACCAAGGAGATTACTTAGACTTTGCACTGCACATTAATAATAGCTGCTGTCTTGTGTCCTAGAAGAGTTGTAAGATCTATCGAAATTATCCATGAATTTTTCATACAGCACATCAACGATATGTGTATCGTCAATGAAATTATCTAACTGCCTAACTGGAGAGTACCTAACTTAGATTTCTGCTTCTTCATCCATTTTCACAGCTAGTTTAATGAGAATCAAGGTTGAATTCTCTGCGATTGTGTTGTTGAAACGAAACGATCTTTGGTTATTAGCAGTTTCATTGAATGTTTTCAACAGAATATCTTTAATCTACCAATTATCACCTTAGGGAAGATTAAGACCTACGTAGGATATTTCTCCTTGGATATTCAGGCCTTCAATCACGAATCTATGCTAGTTATCACATGATTTAACAATTAGTTTGTTCACTACTGCAGAATTTGGAACAACTTCAAAGCATCTGCTTAATATCGCTGCATTATCAGCATACTCCTCAAAGCTCTCAAACGCAATAGAATACACATATCCAATCTTCTGATCATGCTAGTTCTCAACCCCTTCTGATCGTTTCTTCACAATCTTCTTGGTTGTATCAATCCAATCAGTGGAGCCAATTTTCACAAAGTTCTGCACGAACTGCACATGCCCTAATAAAGGATCATATACTTCTTAGATGCCTAGCCCATGTGTGCCAGAATTAGCTTTGTAGTTGTAAATGATACTGTCGTTTTACCTGTCAGGGAACAACAAGCGCAGAGTTGTGTTCATGGAATTATCATCGAAGTACGCTTAAGATATCGTGATAGGATTGTTGTTAGCTTAAGAGATGGAGTGAATCAACTGTGGCTTGTAGAGACCCCAGGAGAAAGAGCTATCGGAAGTGCTGTTATCTCGTTTAGTGAAAGACTTAGAGTTGTTATCGTTATTGCTATGCCTTAACTGATGTTTATGTCTAAACCCTTATGTGCTACTCACTGTCGCTGTGACTAAGCAGAGTAAAGCTAAAACGGCTAGATAGTTCTTCATATTATCAAATACCAGCGAGCCCAACTGTAACTTAGAAGTAATTTAAAGCTTCTTTTTTATTTATTTCCTTATTATGTATCTTTGTTTCGAAATTATCTTAGATATCCCCCCCTATTCTTCTTTCTTCTCCTTCTATTATCCCTTTAATTTCCCTTAATACGTATACAGTTGTCTCTTTTCTTATTAATAACCTTCCCCTTTTCACCCTGTCCCATAAAATATCCTAAATACCAAAGATTCATTATTAACAAAAATAATATAAATCTCTCCTTGTTAGAACAAATCTTCGTCTATCTGTTCTCTCTCTCTTTGCTCAGTAATATATATCTCATAACTCTTATTTTTTTGATTCCTTGATCCCACCTTGAAGATTGAAATTCAACGTCAGTTTCTCTAAATCTTCTAAACTATCAATTGTAATCTCTTGAATTACCTTCCCAGTGTAAGGTTTCTGTATTTACCTTCCTAGGTACGCATCAGCGTTGATAACCTTAGAAAGATTAGTAGATCTGATGTCGTTAGTGATATTTTACTCAAATGTCTTGATGTCAAACGAATCTGCAGGTGAAAGAAGCACATTATTAATCGCCTTGAGATTCTTCACAATAGCCATGTTCACGAGCAGTGTTATCTTATCTGATTATCGTTGATACAGCTCATTCTCTTCGTTAAATCCAAGCTCACCGACAGCCATAAGATTATATCCAGAATATAATGTAAAATTCACGAGTAAATATGGTATGGCTATCTAACTTGGGAGGTATTTCTCATCGGTTACGGAGTACAATTTGAGTCTCACAGAGAATGTTACATTGTATGCTTAGAGGGAACCTTCGAAGATATCATGTTCTTCTGTTTCCAGGATATTCAGAGTAACATCGTCAAAGGAGATATTCTCGAAATCCTAAAAGGAAGTTAAATCTTAGAGAGTTAAGCTATCGTGCTCAGCTTGGAAGGCTTTCAAAAAAATTGGAAAGACTTATTAGAGTCGCTCGATGTTCCCTGAATGCACTAGTTTGGGGGAGGTAGAGGAGGTGCAGAAAGATGGAAGGAGAAGGTAGAAGAAGAGGATGGATACAGGGAGAGAAATAATTCTGAGAAACATTATTTTAAAAACTCAAATAAATGGTAGATAAATTCTGTGAAATCTTTTCTGATATGAATGTTCCAAGTGAATAAAACGTATTACTTAGCCTTTGTAACATCACCACTGATTTATCGGATTCTCTCCATTTGTTTTGTTTGTTTTTTTCTGACCCGCTGCAATGGGTGTAATGGAATATGAATATTTCCATTAATGCAATGATTTTTTTTGTTTAATAAACTAGCAATAAATACATACTAGCCTCAACATACATCACAAATGCCTCCATTATCATCATTTCCCTGTCGATTTCTGAATCAACAACATAATAGCACAAAGGCTAGGGCAGTAGAGTAGTCTAAGGAGGTTTTCAATAACTATGCTGGAGATACTTATGAGTGAATGAATATAAAAAGTATTATTCAACTGAAAATAAGCAAATATGTAACAATACACTGAACTCTTTAAATTATTATCCAAAGTTGGATAGCATAATGCATTATTTATGGAGGGCAAGTAATTCTAATATTATTTCTATGCGTTTTTGTGTCATATTTAGAATGGTAAGATAATTTAACAAGAAGATACACACAGAGGAGTAGTTTCTTTGGTGTGTAGATTATTTTCAATGGATTTGAGAGATGTAGTTATGCCAAGTAAGATAAAATAGGATTAATTAATATAACACTTTCGAGCCATTTACATAATGAGAGATAATCATTATTATCACTTCTAATCCATCATTCAACTCAAGCTCGGTAATATATTTCTGAATCTACATCGCTTCTATTGTTATTTATCCTATTCATAGTCTTCTTACCGCTTCTGTAAACTACCTTTATCTTATTATCCCTCATTGATTCCAAGTTAAGTTCCTATCAATCTATCTTTCTCATCAATATCTTCCTCTTTTTTCACAATCACTCCATCATAACAAGCAACTCCATTTAAACAACTTAATATGTTATGCTATTCGTATTACTACTATTAATGTTTTATTCCTTACTGATCATTATCTTCTATAAAATCTTTCTAATTCTTTTTCTATTACAGCTACTGCTGATTCTATTTCGCATGATTATTATTCCCTGATTATTTACTGTTATTATTCCCTCCTCCTTACTTAACCATTCTGCTGAATTGACTCTTCGAAATAACAGGTGGGATGACTATCTCTTCGCATATCGCTAGTCTCTCTTTGCTGAATAGATAACTCTCCATGGCTTTTTCCTTTACCGTAAAGAAATGTTTACTCATCACTAAGAGAATCCCTTAAGGACCATTAGACGACGAATCATCACCATCATCGTCTTCTTCATCATCATCTTCTTCCTCGTCTTCTTCGTCTCCTCCCATTCCATCTTGTCCCATTCCTTCACCACCATCTCCTCCATCTTATTATTAATTCTAGTTCTCTTCTTCTTTTTTCAAGTTAATCATCTCCGGTGTCACATCATTCTCAATGAAACTCCTGGATATAATCCTCTCTTGAACATCTACCCGTATTCCATCGAAAGTCACAATATCCATATCGACAATCGTTTCTTTACATTAGAACTTATTGAGTAAGCACTCCATGATGTAGTCATAATAGTCCTTAGGGATCGATAAGTTAGGGAGTTACTATTAGACTTATATGAATCTCTGCATTCTCGAGAGATTCGAATATCCAAGGAGAATTGCTAGCTATTCATTAAATGTGTAATGCGTTAATGAAATCCTGCCTTTTTTAGCATTAATCGTGTATGTTGCTGTCACGGAAGGTATTTCAGGACTTGTTTAGAGCAAGCTCTTTAATTCCTCGCTTCGAGGTAAAATCGGCATTAACT
>Ga0302271_10000508_pt1 | contig 38293 bp, 40 predicted proteins | sample III_Bog_N1_1_FD_198767 | JGI IMG/M metagenome (GOLD analysis project Ga0302271, IMG submission 198767) | Peat permafrost microbial communities from Stordalen Mire near Abisko, Sweden - III_Bog_N1_1 | ecosystem: Environmental > Terrestrial > Soil > Wetlands > Peat | place: Sweden: Abisko... | reverse complement strand
CCTTAATCAGTTGCAAACATATTATTTTTTTTTGAAAACATATCCAAGTTGTATCTAAAATCTTTCAATTTATTCTAAACATGTAATACCACATTTGATGAACACAACAGGGGAGGGGGGGGGGGGATAACTCTCATTCTTTGAATGGAAATAGAAGTATTTCAAATAATTAATCAGAAAAAATAAATGCTTTTCCAATGTTAGGGGAGATTATTGTGCATTTTCATTGCAATTTAAAATTTGATTAAATTTATTTGAAATTTGGCTGTTTGATTTTGAATTTGATTGCAGATGATTTTAGCTTTTTAATCTTTCTGAAAATGAATAAATCTCTAAAATAACAAATTTATTGCACATTTTCTTATGCATTTAAAAATACAATCAAGAGAAGAGCTCAAGCTATGCGGAATTTAATAGTGAAAACTTGTGAAAATGTTGAAAATGTATTGAAAAATCAATCAAAAATATTTAGTGCATTTTGTATGATGCAAAATCAATCAAAAATTGTGAAAATAAATGGAAATAAAAAGGAGAGAGATTTGGAAGAATCAAGAGTTTGAAATTGAATGGATTTGTTTAATAATTTGCTTTAAAAAACTAATTGAAAATTGGCTGCTATTCCAGCATGGTTTGCTGTTCAATGAGAGAGAGTGTGCACAAATGTCCAAAGATATGCAAGTGCTTTTTGATTTTACGAATCTAGTAATGTGTTTATGAATGTACCTAGGAATCGCTGAAATTCATATGCACAAGCTAATCTTGGTTGAACGTCTCGTTCCATTAAAAAATCATCCACTCTTTCAATAGCTGGCTTGATCATGTGCGTACATTTGTTTGTACATTTACCTTCCTTTTGTTTTCTGTTAAGTGAATTAATTAATTAATTTTTTTCTTCTTTCCTTTTTAAATTTCTAGCTTCCACTGTTTGATGAATCTCAAGGAGTTTCTTTTCAGGTATATTCATTCCCCTCTCCTTAGCAGATATAAACTGCAAATTTATCATCATAACAGCTCAAAAAATAAATCAAAAACAAGAATATTTTTGATATTTCAGGAGATTAATAGTTTGTCCAATTCCTGAAAGCTATCAAGTGTATCCTTCACTAATGCTCCTATTCAGCTAGATCTTTCTCTTTCATTTCAACATAGATATCTTTAAGGAGGTTCTTATCAGCAACAGTGTTATACTCATTGAATTCTGATTCCCAAAATAACAAATCTTTTTTGATTAGTTTCACCTAGGAAGCAGCATAGGCGGTTTCTTTTTTCCCATTTTCTTCATTTTCTCTCTACAACTAGCCCATGTCATTGATAAGTTTAATAGCTTTAACAGAAGATGCCTTCTTTGCAAGTTTATTTGAATTTTCAGAAGACACAAAAGCATTTTACTATGAATTTCTACTGTTATGCATGACATTTCCATTATTGAATACTGTTCTGTTAGCTGAGTGTTGTTCTTCTCCTTCAGTGCTTTTCTCAGATCCTTATGCTCTGTTCGATGTGCTCCAAGGATAAAAGGAATTTCGATTGAAAGAAGAATAAGGAATGTTATTATTTCTAAAGTTTCCCTTGTTTAGGGATTTATTGAAGACATGGAAAGAAGTCGTAGAATGCGGGAAGTTTATCAAATTCGAAGTTTGTCGCGAGTGTGAAACTTTTGCATTTATATTATCATCATTATGCTTCATTTGATGGTTGCCCCATCGCTCGATAGGGAGCTACAGTTTTGGGATATAGAAAGTTGCTTCATTTGTAATGTTTTTATTGGGAGAATTTTTGCAGGTATCTGGTGCAATCGTTGAATGGTCACTAAACACTCGTTAGCGGTATTTAATCGGCACGGAAGCAGTCCTTATTTATAGCTTTTGTGAAGGGGAAAGAGCTTATTTGAGATTACTTGGAGGGTCTAAATTTTACTTGAAAAACACTTTGAATTTTGTATCATTTTCAACAGCTTTGGTGTTCTTATCAATGAGAATTTTGTTATCTTAACTGTTTTTGTCATGACAATTAGCTCCACAATCAAGATTTATATTCTCTTATTTGCAGTTTTCACCAACTTCATCTTCAAAAATTGAGGCAGCCATTTCAGTGTTTTTGATTGAAACAGTGAGATACGGAGAAGTAACTGAGTTGAGAGGTGAATTCTTTATCAGGTTATCACAGTTTTTCTTCTTCAACTCATTACTGCTATTATTTGGAGGATTCTGATGATTATTGTTATCTGGAGCAGAATTTATTGTATTTTTGGGTGCTTTTTTAATCTCATTTGATGAATTAGGTAATACATAAGAGAATTTCTTACGTTTATTAAGTTTTGGCAGTATTTAAATCAATCCAATATTATTATCAATAACATCTATTTGTCTCTGCAGCTTTTGAATGGTGAGATCGACATCTTTTCTTTTTTCATCTGCGTTGAGTAATCCTAGTTTTGTTCGTACTTAACTTAATTTACCTTCCCGTTCCATTTCTTTCTAGCTCATCTAACGCTCACTAGATGTACTCTACAAAAAATGAAATAATTTGGGCTACCAATCAGTGTCTGTAAACTGTATTTTTTTGAAATAAATTTCATCTTTTTTGTTGATTTTGTTTACTTTGTTATGAAGTTATTAGATAGCTTTAGAAGGGTTTTCAAGTGAAAGTGCCTTAGTTGGAGAGCCAAGAACTTTGCTTGCTCTTAAATTATTCACCCTCTAATTAGATTAGTCTACAGGAGGGTTACTATTATTTAAAATATTATGAATCCCTTAATTTTAAGAATTAACGACTACGCTATCATGCACACTTGTTTTTCTGGATGTCAACTAAGATACCCTTTCTTTGATTGTTTGTGCTTTGCTGCGCTTTTTTTCAGAGTAATTGACTACTTCATTCAAGTCATCTGGATCAGGTATAGCTAGAAATTCTGGTTATCTGGAAAAACAAAAGTTAGTTAGAACCATTCTGCACAATTTATATTTAAAAATAGCTTATTTTGGTTACTTTTTCTTGTAATGAAAGAGACTATTAGCTGTGGAGATTGCATGCCTGATTTTCTTTGTGCTCAGCTTGAAGAATTCATTGCTGTCGTATGTCTCCTAAATGAGAGATCCAGTTATTAAATTTTAGTCTGTGAAATCTAAAGTTGTATGCTGTGGGCTCATAGGTCTTGCTGGTAGATGTAGTTTAGGAGGATTACTGGATAGCGTAGAAGTTCTGAAATTACCATTAGAGCTGTTTCGATCGTTGAAATCTTTATGTTTGTTTGAGGAGTTAAGTTCTTCGCTGAGTTTCTTATTGGAGCGTTCCAAGTAGATTTGTTCCATCATTTCATGGACTCGTTTTAACCTATTTTACTCTCGAGCATCTGGACCTATTTTCATTCGTAGAAGCATACGTTCTTCTTAAGAATCCTTCTCTCTTTCCCTTCTAGCATTATCTTGTTGTGAGATCATTGAGGCTAATAAGATGATATATTTTGATAAAAGTAGCTTTGTTCTTCTATTAAAATTCCTACTTATTTTGTTGAATTACCAATGAGGGTAACTCTCGATTATTCAATTCAGGCTTAGAGTTAAATGTTAAAAATCAAAGGAAACTGTTTTTGTATTTTTTTCTCTTCAAAACTCTAAATACCTTAATTCATATGTATTACTCTGAGATGAGCTACCAAAGGGTTCAACTTCTTAAAGCCATTCTTCATTTCATACTTTTTGAAGGCCTAAATTGAAATATAACTGGGAATTACGTCTTGATTGGAAAACAAAGAAAGTTAGTTGCATCTCAAAAAAAAAAAGAAATAACGAAATAAAATAAATCATTTATTAATATTAATAATAGTTGCTGTTTCAGGAGAAAGAAGCTCACGAAGACAAGTGAAAATAGCACTGGTTCCTTTGTTTTGTTGGTCAAGAAAGAAAAAATCAAAATGAGCAAAACTGAAAAAGAGTTTCCATAAAAACGAGATAAACCTTTTAAGATGCGGGAACCAAGGGAAGAGTTGAATCCTAGGTTGATTGCTAATATAGATCCAGATGCATTGTACTATTAAGGTGATTTAGATTAAGCGCAGTAGGCTTTGAAGAATTTTGTTTCAAGCAATCTTCCTGAGAAAATTGATTATGAGATGTTCTCTAAGCTTTTTAGGTTGTCCTAGCTTGCAATAGAGTATTACTCGCAAGAACAAGAGCGAGAATAAGCAGAAATTGAAGAATCCAGATAAGAATTTGAAAAACTTAAAGAAGAACATAGCAAGCTAAGTGAATTCAAGTAAAAACATGCATTGAAGAAACAAGAGTATAAGGTAAGCATAGTGTTTTAGTTTAAATAATCATTTTTATTGGGTAAATTATAAAAATGTTCTTATTCGTTTTTTGAATAGGAATAACTCAGCGTCCTCGAGATCAAAATGAAAGAAATGACTGAGGAATCTCAAAAAATAGGAGCTTACAAATGTCTCTATTGCTCTAAGTGCTATCGAGAGCACGACGCATTAGATGCTCACTTGAAGCGCAGACATTTAGATTTAATTGAGAAACTCATCGATAAGAAGGATATGCGGAGAGCATAAGTCGAGGAAGCACTAAAAAGAAGCCCTGAAGAGTAACTTAAAGAGTAAAACAGACTCCAAATGAAGAAAATGAGAGAACTGCAAGAGATGATAGTTGAGAGGAGTAAACCAACTGAAGTTAAATTCGTCGAAGAGGTGTCTAAGAAGTTGCAAAGCGATTTAGATTTGAAGCTCTCTATATTGACGAATTAGAGCTAAGTTAGGGAGTCATAGTCGAGAGTGGTTTAGAAGAAAGATGAGGAGATACAAGTCACATTGAATTTACACAAAAAAGATGCATCAGAGAATAAAGGTGAAGTAGAAGATAATGACTAGAAGAGAGCAGTTTAAAAAGAAGAAACTGAAGCAGAAAAGTAAATGAAAGAATCCATGCTGAAAATGAATCAAAACATAGAATTGTTCAACAAGGCGTATGGATTTATTATTATTCCTTTACTGTGCTCATAATCAAATTTTAGTCAATTTTAGAATTATATTCTTATGTTTTAATAATAGGTTCTCATAGATCTAGCAGGCTTAGGAGAAACTCAGCAAGTAGCAGGAGGAATACAGCAAACAGCTTGGATAAATCGTAGAGGGATAGGAGTAGCTTAAGAAATCACAATTAACTTAGAACATCTTGAATAATAATAATAATAATAATAATAATAATAATAATAATAATAATAATAATAATAATAATAATAATAATAATAATGGAAAGCAGAATTAATAAAACAATTTTCAAGGAAACATGGTATCAATGAAATCAGCACCGTTCATCGCTTCATCGTCTAATAAAATCGATGGTGAGCATACCTTTCCTTTGTAGCCTGTGATTACAGCAGAGTTTTAGAATAATCCTAGGAGATTCGAATCTAAAAGGAGTCTTGAAACGAAAGAAGAAAAACTGAAAAGTGAAAGAAAAGTAGTAGAAAATAAAAGTGAAAAGGAACTCGAAAAAGGGAATCAGATTCAAGAAAGTAAATAGGAAAGAACAGATGATTAGAGTATTCACATGCCGAAATTAGAAATGGTTCTGAATGCTGATCAAGATGGTATTAGAGAAGTAGACATAAATAAATCATAAGGTAAACGAAACAAGGTAGAAGAAAAGATTGATAATGATAATCAAATATCTGTAGGTTAGAGAAATAGTAATAACATGATAAACTAAAAAATTGAGGACAAAATCGAAGATGAATAATTAGTGGTTGTAAATAGCAGAAGAAGCAGTAGAAAGAGTTCGAAGGGGGTTTAAAGTAATAAATCACTTGAAGGCACAAATGAATAGAAGTAGGTTTAAGATGCAAGGAAAACAAAAGATGATTAATCTCAAGGATAAGAAAATAAATTGGACAACAATAATATCATAAATCCCTCAAATCAAGGGAGTAAAGTAGGCTCAGAAGAAACAAGTATCTTATATTATGCTGAAGGACATCCGGTTTTAGATGACAAGGATCGACTTTTTGTGGAATAAAATAAACAATTGCATTTGAATTAACAAAGATAAGGTGATGGATTATAAAATGAAACAGTTGAGCATGATTCTTAAATAAAAACTGATAACAAAAAGGATTAAGTGATTAGTAGCAGTAATAGCCTTCGAAGCAGAAAGGATAGTAAAAATAAAGAGAATACGAGTCATAAGGAAATTGCAGGAGCTTAAACTGTCTTGGTTGAAGAAGAATAAAAGTAATAACAAACTGAAGAAAAAACTGAAGTTTTTGGGAGTTTGTAGAGACAGGATAGAGTTGATATGGCTATTGACTGGCAGAGCATGAATATGGATAATATGCAGCGAGTCAATACAGAAGAAGAATCCTACAATCATGGGATGCTTGATAATGAAATAGATTTATTGCTAGTTGGAAATGAAAGCTAGGGAAATTCAGAATTAAAAGCTGAAAATAATGAAGTAATACAGAAAAATGGGAACGATGAGTAAGAAAATGGATAAAGGAGATTATCGTAAGGAATAAAAGAGGATTAGATTAAGGGGAGTGAGAAGAAAATAGAAGAAACAAGTGAGAAAGTAGAAATAGGAAACGATAAGTTGAAGAAGACAGAAGAAAAAGAAGAATAACGAAAGGGATCAGAAAAGGTTATTGAGAAAGAATAATTAGGATAAGAAAATAAAAAGGAAAACAATGAAAGCAAGGATCAACAGATGCAAATAGCTTAAATACAAGAAAATGAAGAACAAATAATAATAGTTCTTCCTTAGAAAAAAGAAGTTTAGCAGGTAATTCCTTCACAACAAATAGGAAGTTATTTGATGGGTACTGCGAACAATAATAAAGATCACGGTCAGATAAATGATAAGTTAGTTAGCGATAATCAAGATAAACTTGGCTTAAAAGAAGAAGTAGAAGAGAATAAGCATGGAAACAAGTAAGAAGAATAGATAAGTCTAAATAAAGAAGAAGAAACTTAACTTGACATAAAGACAGGATGGATAGAGAACAAGAAAGAAGAATAAAAAGTAGAGGAAAGTTAAGATGTTCTAAATATTTCATGGAAATAAGAAGTAAAGGAGAATATTGTTAATGATTAGTTAGATTAAGGGAAGGTAGGAGTGGAAAGTGATAAGATGGTCTTAGAAACTAACTAAAAGCAACCAGAGAACATAGAGAAATAAGAAGAAGTTTAAAGACACAAAGAAGATGTGATTTTGTAGAAGAATCAAGAAAAGGAAGGAGAATTAAAGTAGCAGGTAGAGAGTGAAGATAAACTAAAGACTCTCAAGAACATGGAAAAACAAAGAAAAGAATTTGAAGAAAATGAGATGGTACTTATGTAGCAGCTGGAAAAACAAATGGTAGAAGAAGAGCATATGCAGGAGGTCCAAATGGAAGAGCAGAAAGAATTAGAAAGATAATCCAATGAAAGAGTCTAGCAACAGCAAATACAAGAAATACAATAATTACCAATCTAGCCATCATCAGCATCTAATTTAGTGCAGAAATAATAATAGCAAGAATAAACGATTCCTTTGACATAAGTAATTGAACAATCGAAAATAATAGAGATTATTTCTGAAACTACCATAATTAAGTAATCGCATGAGAATGATGATAAACACAATAGCATTCCAAGCTACACAAATAAAGTTGATGGTAAAAGTAATGTTGATAATGCTAATATTAGCTTGATAAATAAGGAAGATAACTTGCATGAGGAAAAAGTAGAAACAAAGAAGCTGAATGGAGTCTTTGAAGAAATTGAAGACTTTTGAGATGAAAATTGTATGAGTCTTATTGGCTATTTTTTCCCCTGATAAATTGAATAGTTAGTTAGAAAGACGTAATTCTTAGCATGAATAAATTTTTGCTAGTTTCAATTTCTAATTTGATAACAGAGAAAATTTCTAATTCTTTACTAGTTAAATTTGATGTCTAGTAGGCAATTTCACTTTATTAACTTGACATTGGTTTATTCTTTGAAGTTTTCTTGCCCAAAACAATAATTGCGATGTTACTAATCAAATTCATAGGCTGCAAAAATTATTATTATTATTTGTTAATCCCCCTGCAAATAAAACAAGAAATAACTTAGGATTCATTTTTCGCAATATTTATATTTTCTACCAGATCTATCTCTTCATATACATGAGCACATTCAACTAATTCATCATGAACGATAACGCATCGTGCGATCTGTACTCACCTCTTTTGTTCAAAGAAAAAGGGCTCAAAAGATAAAAAGAAAAATACAGATAGTTACACAAGATCATCAGACATGCATCTACGAAAGCGAATGAAATAGGAACATAAGTTATTTCGTAAACTGAATAGATCAGGAAAGCTATGAGTTAATTCGTTGGAGATATGAATACTCTGAACAAACTAGGACATGCGATAAATCAAACTATTAATGATTTCAACTGTAAAATATCAGGAATCAAAAGAATACCGAAGATAACGTAGCTAGCAAGATGGTAGAAATAACAACGATGGAAATAATAAAGATGCTGGAAATCAATCATCAACCAAGGGAGAAAAGATTGAAGATAAATTAGATTAAGAAGATAACATTGAATTTGAGTTGCCTGGGAATCTAATGAAATCATAAAGTTCTACTCTCCCTTAGACTCATGTTTCATGAAAATATCACAATTTGTTTGAAGAAAAAAAGCACAAATATTAAAAGAGATGATGGGAAAATAATCAATTTAGGCTGATTTGTTGTATTTTATAGATTTTATCTTGTATTATCATTCGTTAAAGGCAATGTCTTGGTAGAGGAATTATTAATTAATTGCTCGTATGCAAAGATCAATTTCATATTATTATTTAATTATTGGAAAGAAGAAAAAAAAAAGAAGAAATAAGTTGAGAATTGGAGAAAATGAACTGGAGAGATGATGATGATGACGAAAACTATGTAAGTTTGAGGTTCAACATCGTGGTGAGAGAGTAGAAAAATGATTTAGAATTCGATGGAAATATTAAGATCATTGAGTTGTTTGCAATCATAGCTGAATTTGTTGAAATGAAGGAAATTTGTATTCGACTTATGTTTAATGGTGAAAGAATCTTCAGAGAGACAAACAAAACAATAAGTCAGTATTTCAATGATAATCCAGGTGACAAAGAAATCCTTGTTTTCTTTGAATCATTAGGACCTTAATGATATTTTTATTGTGATGCAATTTATCGAGTAAAAAAAATAATTATTATTTGTAATCAATTTTGATTGTTTTTTGGATTTCTTTCAGCTATTTATTTAGTGAAGGCAAATTATTTCTTATATTATTATTAGAAATTGTTAAAAATGATGAGAAAACGCAACAACAAAAAAAAGACTATTGTTTTAATTTGAAAGATTCTTAATATTGGTAATAATCAAGGGTTCTAAAAATGTTAATAGATGCTTGGGAGCTACTTGGGAAGATTTTTATATTAATGCGAACAATATTAGAGCTTGATAAATAAGAAACACATCGAAAGAGGGAGAAACATCATTAAAACTGATGAAAAGAAAGAATATTTTTGTGTCAGGAAGCTAATAAGGATAATATATTTGCTTTTTTGTTGTGGGGGAAATCACCATTCCTAAGAACTTTTTCGATCTTCAATTTGAAATATTAAGGCTTCTGAAAACTCTTTTAAATGATTATCTTCTAAAAAGATATGCTAATTAATTAACTTACATATCAATAATTAACACAAATATCCACGAAAAAGTAAAAAAAAGAAAAGAAATCAACTCATTCTTGATAGATCTACACAGATAAACTAGAAGAAGCTACAAAAAAAATGGGCACAAATAACTACATATTTTCGATTGGATTCTTGTTGCTGGCGTTGCTCTACGTGCTGACATTTTTCTACATGCTATCACGGCTTAGAAGACAGCGAATGAGAGAGCGGATATTGTTTAGTGCTTTGATGTCTTACCTATTGGTGCGTATCGTGATGATTGGGAATTTTACACTCTACTCACTGAGCGTAGTCGAATGGAACAGTGATAATCTAATCTACAACTTTGCACTAAACAGTCTCTTCATCTCCGACTGCATTTTTATCATCGCATTTGCTGCGTTCTTTCGGCATTACTTGGCATTTACATATTACGCACATATTCCCCTGAATGCTGCTCATCAGAGAGCATTTTTCGAGAACCATTCTTGGTTTACATATCCAATCATCGGTTTCTTGGTAGCCTAAGGAGTCGTCATTACCTTGTATAATTTTAATGTAATTGGTGTAACTTAATTGATGCTCGATGACACAGTTTAGAATCTAACGCTGCTTGCATTCTTTGTGATATATCATATGTACATGCGATTTAAGTTCTCTGGTACACCTTATCTGTCTGATAAATACAAAAAGAACAACAGGATTGTCATCGCATTTACGTTTTATCTGGCGTTTTCAAGACTCTTGATGGCAACTGTTGATATTTTTTTAACTGTTCACAACGATGCGATATTTCAATTCATCGATTCCAATCCTGATTCGCTGATTTGGAAATAGTTTATTTTAGTTGCATCGTTGATAATCACAGAAATCATCCCATTTGCAGCGATTGCGAGTAGACCAGATGTGTTCTTGCATGTGCAAAGTATGTAATCACTTTCTCTCAACTAGAATCTCATTTAATCATAACTCAATAATGAGGAAGAGTAGAGTAATAGCATCAATAACAATAATAATAATAATAAACATAATGGTTAAGTTTCAGATAGATAAACTAGCAAAGGGAACAATAAAAACAATCAAAAAGACAAAGAAAAAGATGGTGATGACAGCAATCAATATTATTCTGAATAGCAGTTTTCATTCTCAAGTGAAGATCTGCAGAAAATACAGCTAATGCGAGATTCATCTGGAGGGTAAGAGAAGAATACACAAATGATCACTAATTTGTTCTTTATTTTGACCTTTATTTACATTTGTTTCTAAAAAAACAAAAAGGGAATCCATTGGAATCTTTCGACTAGGCGGATTAGGGAAAATCTACTAAAGTTAAACAAAAAAAGCTGTTCGGAAGATTGAAATCAAAAACGTATCGTAGTACTTGAAAGATGAAGTCTTAACAGACATTCAAAAACAGAGAGGACTCGAATTAAAAGGAGTTGTACCTGTTTTAGATTGCCAATGGTTTGTCGATGAAACTATCATAGCATATCCATATTTCTAGCTGTCGTTAAGAGCACTGATTTAGAAAGCAAAACCATAAAATGCATAACAGAATGATAATGTAGAAGTAACACCAGTTCTCTCTCCTATTACAGGAAAGCAACCAATAAATAGACTAATAATACTACCGAATTAATCCTCACTTTTGAATGGCAGTAACCCTTAGAATAATTCAAGAGAAGCAGAGGTGCTTAATGGAATTAACAGTAATGCATTGCCAAGTTCATCTTCTTCTGTGTAAAGATTGACAATTCTTTAGAAAGCAACTATTTCATTGCAAATTGCTAAATTACTTAAGAATTTACATTCCCGTGGGTTCGTGCATGGACATCTTCATTCAGCAAATGTCTTAATTGATGATAAACTCAGGCCGTATATCGCAGGTAACAAACACTAATGATATAAGATAATTTGTTTGTTGAAATTATTAAATTTTAACCTTCTTAGATCTTGGGTTGACAGCATTCAAGAAGTACCTTGGATACAAAGGATTGTACACGAATAAATCAGCATTTACTTGCCCTGAAAACTTAGAAATGAAAGGTACTGTAGTTTCAACAACTAACGCAGCATCTGATACATACAGTTTTGCGTATATTCTCTTTGAAATTTTCGTTGAGCGTGAACCATTCCATAATCTCAGTGGTAAGGAACTTCGAGAGGTCGTAGTTGTGAAAGAAAGCAGACCGAAAATACCAACAGAAGGAATCCCAGAAGAAATCTAAAAACTTATACGTTGCTGCTGGTATCAATCTGCAGAGGATAGACCTAATTTTGAGATGATTTGCGATCACCTTTCCGCGTTCATTTAGTCCCTCTGTTGATTTGAGAGAGATTTTTGTAATAAAATTGTTTTTAAGAAGTTAGTTTATATTTCAAAATGTTTTATATTTATCAATACCTTGTTCTCTAAGTGTTCTATCTTTGATGTAAATTGTCTTCTTTGTTAGCTCACAAGAGAGAGAGAGGGAGAGAGGGTGTGGGGGATGTATTAATCAACTAAACAATCGCCAAGTAGAAACATAAATTAATAGATTTTAGATAAATTAGTGAAATCATCGTAATTATTGTTCTAAAAATATCAAAAACAATCAATTGTTTGCTAAAAATACAAATAATTATTAAAATGTGCATGAATTCCTACAGAACTTTAGAATATTCAGGAGGATTGTCACATAAGATTAAGGATGTAGCAGTAGTAAGTCAAACTTCAAAAGTTAAAATGACTATTTTTTAAGAATATTTGATGTAGAAATAGATGCTAAAGGACTTGATTTTCTATTCAGAAATTTCGATGGAAAGAAGAAGAAACTTGAACAAAAAATTTGGAGAGGGAGAGAGATTAATGAATTTGACAATTTGAGTCAAATTATAACATTAATTAATAAAAGTCAAGAAGAAGAAAAGAAATGATTGAAATCTACAAAGGGTCATTATTAGGCATTTTGAAGAAGGAAAATTGCATACTATAAATGAAAACACAAATGAGACATATTGTAAATGTTGTTTGTAATTTTAAAGTAGAAAAGATGTTTTTGCATTTTAGTAGTGTGTGTGAGAGAAATAAGGAAATTAAAGTGAATATTCTTCAATAGGCGATCACTTTGTTAAGAAAGCTAACATTCTTTGGTTTTTATTATTTGAGTAATTATTCCGAAGAAGAAGTTGATTATGTGTGGTTATTATTATGATTTTTGAGAATTCCTTTGGAAATCGCTGGTAGAACGACAACTGAGGTTGATTTAACAACTTGAATATTTTTACTATTAAAGCCCGAGGAAGTAATTCTAAAGGACTTAACGTCTCTTCCAGACGCCTTTGTTGTATTATCCTTTTCGATTGTTTTCAGATTGATACTTTGATCTGAGGGGAGACTCAAAATAGAAGGAGTTACATTGGACATTTACTTTCTGCCAATCCACGACTAGAACAATTCTGGCTTGGCGTCTCTTTAGGGAATAGATGAATCTCTTATCTGGGATTTAATCAGGTCTTTTATTGAATTGTTAATTATCACAGGTGATGATTGATTATTAAGATTAATTTTGCCGCTGCTATTACTTGACACAATATTCCTGCTGTTTATTGTGGTTAATTCCTTAGAATTCGAAAGAATCTATGGAATAATAGATTTTGCTGGTGAAAATGGGAGAATCACTCCCATTGATCGTTTGTTTGTTCGTAATTTAGTGCTAGAGGATACACTACTTTCACATTCGGGTGATTCATCAGCTGTTTCAATGCTCTCACTGATTGATTAAATTGATTGTTATTATTAGATTTAAATGTTATTGGTTGATTTATTATCAAATTGAGTTGGATTTGTTGAAACAGAGAGATTCATGTAGTAAGTATTGGTGTTATCTTGATTTTTAAGGATTCTCCTGCGTCTTAGCTGGATTCTAGGCTCTTTAGAAAAACTTTCTTCTTCTACTTCTCTTCTTATGCTGTCATCATTTCTGATAGGAGCAATATCTCTGCGGTATTAATCGAGGATTTAATTCTATCTGGTTTCTAGTTCGTTGATAATCCATCGTCTTTGGATAGTTTTCACATTTTCGTGGGTCATAGATGTGTTGTCTTCTTGAAAAATCTTTGATAATTGTTGTTTTTCCTAAGAAGTCTTCGAAACCATTGGATGAGATTTAAAAAAGTTCGAGGAAGATAAAACTAAAGGCTACTCTGTTTATTCAATATTGTAGCCTACTTTTGAAGGCTTTACAATAGGAGTCAGAGAAATACTCCCTTTGCTGGGGTGAGCTCTTAATGCTGGAAGTTTCACTGGCTCAGCGTTGCTCATCGTTGTTACCAAAAAAACAAGTATTTTTTTGTCAAGAATTTAAACTAATAACAGAAAATAGATGAAAGAGTGAGAGATTCAATCAGTCAATTTTCTTTAGTTTTTAAGATTTAAGTTGAGATTTTATCAATTAAGATTTCCTCCCAGCGGAGTTCCGCAATAAATAGGAGAATGTGTATGTAAATGCATGTGGTGTAAAGTAGTACGTTTGATAAAAACACAAATGCGTTTAACTTTAATTTACATTTAATCTTTGTGTTTTCTAGCTTTCTTACGTTTATCTATTCTTAAAATCGTATTGCCATTAAATTCTTATCAATCTTTTAATTTGTTCTTCTCTTACGTGACAACTATTCAGTGCGTAACAGATCAAGCAACTCAAGATAAAAAATTAACTATTTCACTTATTGGATTGATGAAGCCAGTGCTTAAATCAAAGGATATTAGATCATACAATATTTTCTTTTTTGGATTTATATATTTTTAAAAAGTAACTTAAAGATATCAGTGTATTCTACTGAATATTTCCTGTGAGATGACTCGTAAAGGTACTTTCTAAGTATTCGACCATATTATTGTGAATGTTTGTTCAAGCGCTTTAATACGAAACTGCGCGAATAGATAATTAAAACATTTGTGATTGAATATCATCAACTATTTTCCAGAACAATTAATAGAAAATACAAATATATTTTGTGTTTTGTTCATAAGAAACCAGAGCAAGTCCGATAAAGTAAAACTATTTATCCTAAACGATGGAAGGAAATCATATTAGATAAAAACTGTCTTGCTGTCAAGAAAATTATTTTTAGCAGCATACTTTTTGGTCTTTGATTTATTTGGAAAAATTAACTCAGAAAAATAGACAAATCCAAATACAAACACCCGCAACTTTAGTATATTTAATAGAACTAATCTGAAATGATCAGCCTTCTTTGACTTAATTAAAATCTTAGCTGAAATTTCTTGGAATTTTCCTTTCCCCATCGCTATCACTGGTTACAGTCTCTAAGAAATCTAATTAAAATCTTCTAATCAAGATTTTTCTGTTTTTAATTTTTTCAGAAAGATATGTAAACGCAAAAAGTCATCTAGCCTTTCTTTACTAATCATTTTCTAAGGCACTCACTATTTTTTTATCATTTCTCAGAGTTGTTTCCTTTTTTAATTTTCAAGACAATCTATCTTTCAGTAATTGGAATTAGATTTGGTTTGAATTTCAGAAACTAGAATCATAATTTGTATCAAATAATTTCAGTTTAATCAAGTAAATCTCAAGGCAACAAACTCTTCATCCCCTTTTAGATGTTACACTTACAGATGATTATCAAAACAAACAATAACTTGATTTAATTGCCTTTGTTTCTTGTGTAATCAATTACTAAAACTCCTATTCAAATCGGTTGAATTATCATTTGAATATCTTTTCTATGATTTTTTGCTTTTCTCCCCAAGCTAAAGAGCAACCATATCATTCGACTCCCACGTATTTTATTTTATCATCCAATAGAAAATGTGATGTATTTTATTCTTGATTCTTTATCTCAACTCTTTAATATTTATTGTTCAAAATCAATTAAAATTATAATCGATTAAGCCAGTGAATATGTACCAAATAAATAAATTTGTTTCATCTATTGCAATTTTACTGGCTTTTGTCTAATAATTTTGTCAAAATTGAGCAGTAATTGCTCTTTTTCTTATCTGAAAAAAGCTAACTTACTGGCAGACTTTTTTGATCAAACTGACTAATAAAATTTATCGCAGGGAAAGGGATATTAACACAAAGCAGAGGAAAACAATTAAAAAGGGAAAGAAATAGAGTTTATAATAAGGAGTGGGAAAAAGAATAGAAAGGGATGGAAAATTTGAGTTTTGATAATGTAAATAAGTTAGCCTTCTAAAATCATTCAGATGTCATATTGAGTGACTCTTTCATTGAAAGCGACTAATTTTTTGTTTGTGCTTGAGAAGAACCTTGATTTAGAGGCACTTGCCTTCAAGATACTTTTCGGCGATTGAGAATTTCTAAAAAAATCCTAATCTGAAAGTGAAATATTTGTAGCTGTCCCGCCAACAGAAGCTGCTTAAAGATGACGATTAGCTCTCCTAGAATGCATCAATTGCTTATTCAAAGAGATGTCCTAACTTGAATTAACTTCATCATATGACACATCTGCAAGATTCGAAGACATCCCTTGAGACTTAGTATACTCTGGAAATTATGAAAAAGGTGATAATTGAAGTTATTTGTATTGTTCAAACTACGAAAGATGCTATTTAGAAGAATTCTATGGCAAGGGTATCCTTGAATCACTTCCAAATGGTAACTTAGGTGATTCTCTTTGAAAACTGCTGTTCAATAATTAGAAGCTATTATTGTTCATAGCAAAATTTGACTTCGTTAAATTAAATGGTTTGTTATTAATAAAATTAAATAAACTATTGTTGTTATTTCCATTCATTGGACTATTGTAGTTGCTACCATTGCTGTTAGCAGGAAAATCTTTATTCTAAGCATCCATGATTATCCTATGATTTGAAAGATTTATGGAAGGAAGCATAGTATTGTTTTCATTGATACTGCTGTTAGTTAGTTTGGTATTGCTAGCAGTTTTGTCATTTTTGTAGGTAGATTTCCTGTAATAGTACAGTTATCTATTTCTTTACGGTGATTCTTTGTCCATATCGTTTGAAGAAAGTCCTAAGAATTACTAGATATCAGAGCAACTGGAAGGCTGCACATTTCTACGACTTTTTTTCAATGGTGAAATGTCTAGTTCACCTTCGACTTGCAATTCAATTGATGGTCTTCTATTATGCTTTGAGGGTTAAACTACTGTGTCAAGGGTAGATTCATCTTGTTTAGTTCTTTCAATAGAAGGTCTTCTTAGTAACTTCTTGGCACTTTCATCAATAATTATAGAAGGATTTCTTAGATTATTTCTCCTTGTAATAATTTTCTTTACTTCTTTGGTATCCTCATTTTTACCACTATTAGAAGCCTCTTCAGCTGCTGAGAATCTTATAACCTACAGTGACCCACTGCCTGTGATGTAATTCTTTTAAACCTATGAAGACTTGGTTTATTAGTTGTTCGCTGGGTCAATGAACTAAGAATCTCCAATACTACTTTAATTGCCTTATTTATTTTAAGGTTTACTAGTTGAAATCCCGGGAATAGAGTCAAAAGAGTCAGCTGTATCAGGACATGTGATTGTTTGGAATTTTGACGGACGAATCTATCTCCTTAAGGCAACTTAAATTAGAGAAGATGATTAGCTATTACTATTATTTTTCATTCCAGTTGATGGCTTTTTAATGAAAGAATCAACTGTGAGATCTTATTTCCCAATGAGCCAGTCTTTGAGAGCTTCTTTTTCGTATTCTTATTCTCTTGCAGGAGCTGAAAATATCAGTGAAGATTAACTTGACGATTTTTCAATGGCTGGAAAGATCAACTGTGATTTATGGTTGATACGATCTCTAAAAATAGGAAGAGGAGTAGAAGGCTTATGCAAGACACTTGAATTCGTTGGAGAATTTGTTGTGTTAGTCATACCATTAGATTTTTCGACATTGTTAGCGAAAATGTTCTTCATATTGAATTTGGAAATCGCTGTGGTTTAGTATGAAGACATTTCGCTTTTTGATTTCTGATTTATCCTGAAAATGTGTTATGTTATTTGAGAATATTAGTGCTTGATTTTTGTTTGTTTTTTGTTTTTCGCTAATTTCTTCGTTTGTTTGGTAAAATTGGTTTTATTAAGAATTTAGGAATTAACTTTTTGTTTCTAAATTGCTAAGGGACGTATATTTTATATTTTCTTGTTACATTCTTCGAGTATCAATCAGTCTACTCTTTTTTCTATGAGAGAGAGAGAGGGAGAGGTAAGAGAATAAGAAACATTCTTTTGAATAATATGCTTGTCTTTTTTTTTTATCCTAGTCGAGTCTGGAACTGTTATCACAATTTTACCAGAAAAACATAATTAATTTTGCGTTGAAACGTCAAAGGATTTTTAAGAAGCATGAAATTTCTTCTATTTTAAGATTCAAAACATGGCGGTTTGGTTAAAATTACAATCTCTTGGAAATTCCATGCTACAGTTGATAAATGGTTGCTGTAAAGAATAAATAAACATAAATTAGAAACTTGTTAGATTTTTAATCTAGTACTAAATTTGATAAGACAAATTTGAAAATGAAAAGAGATTAATCAAAATCATCTGCTTTAAACTTACAAAAACACATATTTTCAACGAATAGAATTGTAAATTATGATGCTTGCAGATCGGAGATATTTGTTGCTATTAGAGACTTGATTTTTAAGATCCCCTCGAATCTCTCCAGTAAAAAGAATTCAGTAGTGTGATTCTAAAATAATTGATTACATTTGCATCTTTCGTTGTTTTTTCCTTCAAGATCCCATTCACATGTGTAAATCTCATGAAGCACTAATAAATTATTTGAAAAACTATTTATTTTTGCTCTTCTTTTCCCCATCAAAATACCCCATTCATTTTTAGCAGTGATTTACAAATAATCATCAGAAAATATTTTTCTATTTTTGTTCTGTTCAAAGAAGAAAAAAATGAAAAATTATCATTTAAACTTTTTTAGCTTTTATTGGTAAGCTTACACAAATTTAGGAGATTTTGAAAATAGTTTTTCTCAAGCATTTTCTTGCTATCTTACTAAATCAACCCAAATTCAAGAAAGATCAGCAAAAACCAATTATTTTCAAGATTCAATAATTGAAACTAAGAAAATAGTAAATCAGATCAATAATCTCTAAACAATCTACGAACGCAAGGATAACTTTTAGAAAATATGGGAAACGAGAGCAGTAGAGTTGAAAAATTTACTGATTCTCGCTTGACAAGGTTTGAGGATTACACTCGACTTAGAGAAGACGAATCCCATTGCTTCTTCGGAAGATGCTCTTTGCTAGCTCAAAAGAAGAACCCAAACTACCAAGTCCTCAGCAAGAGTCTATGCATTTAAGATTCAGCTCATCTAGGAACAATCCAAGAGTAGCTTGAATAAAGAATGATCTTAAACCACCCTAATCTTCTGAAAATCTACGGTTATTCATTATCTAAGTAGAGTGTGCTATGTTCATCATAAAATAAGTGCTAAGCTTACTGTGAGTATCATTCTGTTTCTCTACAATAGGAAACATCCAACAGACAAAATTTAGAGGTAGCAGTAGAAACAACAACAAAATTCAAGAAATTAATCAAAAAATAATTAAATCAATTTCTTCAAAAATAACTTCTACTAATTTTGAAAACCAAATGGTGTGTTGATTAATTACTTTGTATTTATTATTTTATATTCCAGAAAAGATATGATCCTAGCGAATTATGGATGGTAGCTAAGAGCTTGATCAGTTGCGTGTAGTTTCTCGAGATGAACGGATAATTTGACTAAAGAGTCTCATCTGAGTTGGTGTTCCTAAGCTCAACTGGAGAAGTCAAAATACCTGATAAATCGTTTGAAGAAATATTCATGGAAACATCTAGATTTATGAAGCCCTCTTGGAGTGGATTTGACATTGGAATTGTGCTTTTAGAAATGTGCCTGTTATAAGATTGTTCTTATATCGTAGGAATAGATGGACATGTTGATGAGAAGAGTCTAGAATTCCTTATTGATCAACTCCCAAAACAAGATCTAGGTGATGCATTCATAGGATTGCTCAAGAAATTGCTAAGTAAGGAAGGTAGGTAGAATAAAAACTTAACTACATTAATCGACATTGCAAGCATATTCCCAATACCGAAGAGTAGCAGCAGTAGAAGTCGAAGTAGTCGAGGGAGTTAACCATCATAGGGTCTTTCTGCTAGAAATAATCGCTTGTCGGAGGATATATAATTTTAATCTCCATCATCGTTGCATTGTTTTAGGATAAATTCTTCTTTCATGAATAATCTCGCTAACAATCAATCGAAGAACTCATCAATTAGTCAATCTAATCAGAATCAGTAATAGCTGTTGAATAAATCAGAGAATTAGTAGGGATTTCAATCTTAGAAATAAACGCAAAAGAATAAAAATAGTGATTATTTGATTACAGAAAAATTGCCATTACATGAGATTCCTGATTTAAATGAAAAGTAGAACATCAAGACTATCAACAATAATGTCAATAATAACATGAATACGAATGATTTGATTTCATTTCGTTGTACACCTACTAAATAATGTGGTAGTTTTGGTTTTTAGCAGCTCCAACAGGAAGCTTCTTCGAAATTACTGTTTTCATATTTAGATAACGATACTGTCAGAAAAGATAGAATCACTAGGAAATACAATTACCAAGATCATGACTATACTGAGGACGATAATCAGAGCAACGATGAAAGCAGCGAAGAAGTCTGTAACAACAACAACAACAACAACGATGACCATGTGAATAAAGACAAAATTGAAAATATTATCAATTCTCCATAACAATTAAAATAAAATATTCCAAAGATTCAATAAACCAAACATAGTACTGTAGATATCGCTCATGCTGCTTAATCTCTTAATTCTAATATGAGCTCCTAACCTTTATCTAAGAATAGTCTCTTCACGAAAAGCAGTAACAGCTAGAAATAGAATTTATCTCCTTTTTAAATTAGCTTTAACTACTCTTCTAATCAATCTAACTAAAGTTTAATCTCTTCTAATTCATAATCAATGTTGCAAGGCCTTGATAGTAAGAATAAGAATAATGTAAAGATATCTGACAAAATGGTAAATAGAACTTTAAAAAAGGAAAATCAATCACCAAATCATAATGTATCCAGCAATAACACAAGCATCTCCAACTCCAATCACAGTAACAAGAGTTGTGAGGGTAGTAGCATCTCCAATAAACTCCGAGTTTCTTCATCTTAAACTTGTTCATTTTCTGCAATGAAGCGCAAAACCTTACAAAGAAATGGTTTCAGAGCTACGAAAGATCAATAATCTAAACCGTGTGCGTGATGAGCAAATCCAAAGATATTGTTGAACTCAAATACAAACTAACATTAGATAAAATAAAAGGCATATTTATTTCTCCATTAATTTTCTTTTTACATTCATAACATTTTGAAATTGACTCCTCAAGCATCATTGCTATTTATTACCCTATTAGTCATCCAATCAACTGTTGTTAGCAGAGGAAAGAATAATATTACAAGGAAATCAGCTTCCGAAAGTGGGATAACATAAAAAGATTATAAGTAAATCAAGTCCCTTCCCCTAAACAAAAAAGAAGATTATTAATTTATTGATTGGGGATTTTTTTTTTTTCAGTTAGATTTTTGAATATGCAATCTAGTTGGCTCGTTAATGATAGATTTCTCTCAGAAAGTACTTAATTAATTAACAGTTTATTTTAATTCCCTTCTTAGATTCAGATTGCTTGTTGATTCATAGCATGAATTACTAGGTTGTTATTTGATTCTTTGATTTTCTTATTATCGCCTTCTTTTTCATCTTCATATGAATATTTAATGCCATTGTTGTTGTGGTGATGCAGTGCATTGAAAATAATAGAAAATAGTTTGAGTTCGCTGCAGGGAAGAAGAAAATATGAAATTGAAGGAGAAAGATATGAATAATACATAGAAAATCAAACAGAATACATGAAGAAAAAGCATTTTGGAAATGCTCTAAAAATGAACAAAATAACTAAAAAGCAAGCATTTTTCTTCATTAGGAAAAAATGCTCTGTTTTATTTCATTTTGAATGAAACTTTTAGCTTTAAAAACTTTGAATGAACATATAGTTATTTGAAATCTTTCAGTCTGTGTCTGTGCACCAAAAAGTGCACTTTTATCTATTCAGCTGCTCTGAAATTTACTCAGCAATCTCTCCAAGCTTATTTTCTGAAGTGTTTCCAAATATAAAGATGATCTAGGTTTTTTAAAAACTTCAGGTCGCATTGAAAGAACTGGGTTTAAGCCAGAATCTTCCAGCCTTCAAAAAACTACAAGAGGGGGATGTTTTTCAGGGTGTATTCGGAAAATGCGCGATGGCTACAAAAATAATTCACTTCATCAGTTGGCTGCTTGCAGAGGATTTACTTTCCATTTCAAGTTCAGTTGGTGGGAAATTATTTATTAATATTATTATGAGATTTAATTTGTTAATTGGTATTAGATTCAAAAAGTCAATTGGGGGTTGTTCTAACGAATCTTCTTTGGAGGGTAAATTATTACAGAATTTGAAAGTTAATAAGATTAATTAAAACATTAATATCTAATATATTTCTTCAAGTAAGGGATTTTCATGCAATGATTGTGTGAGTATAGTTCAGAGACAAGAGGCAGAAGATCAAAAGGCGATGAATAAAAAGTTGAATAGATAATTGAAAGGGATAGTAATTTATTTGTTTGATATTTCCACTTTTGGATAATACAGTATTTAACAGAAGTATTTAATTTCAAAGAGAAGAATAATAGGAAAAAAGGATTTTAGATTTCTTAAAAGTTCTATTAAGTTTTGTCCAAGATAAGTCTGGTTCATCATTTAGAAATGTATTGCTATGCTTTGTAAACAAATATTTACTGAAAAAGAAGTTAGCTAGTTGACTCTTTCTATTAGGAAAGGGAAGAATAAACTGAATAATAATATTAATCAAAAAGCTAATAAGACTCTCCTTAACTTTATCCATAGAAGAAAAAAAAAAGCAAATGCGAATTTCAAATCGATGTTATGTGGCCCCATTTGAGTTAATTGTCAAAATAATTAGAAATAATCGATATGTTTGTGAAATGGAGTTAATCATATCCCCCCACAGTAATATGGGGGGTCAAATACACAAAATAAGCAGAAATTCTAAAAGGAAATATTTCGTTTTCAGAGCATAAGGATAATTACAATTATCCCTAAATAGACTAATTCTATGAATCTATTTCTCATGGCGAACACTGAATCCCCCCTGAACCAATCAGGTATCGTAATCGATTCCCTGTCTGTTGTGAAGCTCACAGCAATGATCTAATCATCACTCATCAGATCTGGTGTGACTAGCTGATCGTTTTCAGCTATGAAATATGCGATGTAATCAGTGTTATCCAGCAACCCCGAGAACGAGACAACCTTTGTGATGTTCTGATTTGTCTCCGCTGCATTCGAAGAGAAATTGAAATTCGCAGTAGCTCTGAATGTCGAATCTAGTAGGTAGTTTGTGGAATTGGTTCCAGCTCTGATTTGCCTTGCATTAGGTGTTACAGAAGTAGCTAACTACACCACCGCGTAGAGTGTACCGTTTCTCGAAATCGACGTGTAAAATGAAGCTGATTCTTCATCGCTCGTCTTCAGCGTAGGTGTGTTTCTAAACGCTTGTTCCATGACATAAATCTCATATGCATGCGCAGAAATGTCATATGTATCATCTAGCACATTCGTTGAGAACCCCGTGCTTAACTCTGATTACAGCAAATCAAACGAATCCTGCAATAATCCTACAATCTGAAGTGGTCGTTTCTCATTCGCAGTTTTGTTCGAAAGTAGAATAAACTCATATGTTATCGGCACTGCATCGATGATCGTTTGTACTTCATCCTCGATGTTCTCTGCGATCGCGAATTTATCAGGCTTGGCGACAAACTAAAAGCGGTCTTCGGATAGTGCAGTGATTAGCCCAAACGCTGAGTAGATAGTGGAATTCTCAATGGTTTGATTCAATCTCATTGAGAAATATGCTGGATAGTACCTATCAAGCGTTGTGAATGTGAAATTCTACACTTCACTGATGTTCCCTGAGAGATCTTCAGCGAGGAAATACAAGAGATATGAACTCTGCTCTTCTAGCCCTGAGAAATAGAGATATGAGTCGTAGTAGATGTAGTCAGATGTCACTGGTGATATGTAACTTGAATTGCTGGAGTAGTATTCTAGAACATCAGTGATTCGCCCGTTCGTGGTGCGTAATGTTGAATCAAGGAGTTCACTTGAAGTAGGTTGCTCTGTGCCTAGGAGTGTCAGCATACTATAGATAGTGACACTTTCATCGCAGGAGATACGCAAGTACACATATGTTCTATCCATAGCTTCGATGTAGTAGTTAATCACAGTGGGGCTAGTTGTGTCGGTGTCCAAGATTTCGAATGATAAGGTGTTGTATGTTAGTGTGTAGATCGAAGAATACGTGGAATCTAGCGCTAAGATGATCGATCCAGAGACAGCACCTGCGAGGGTTTTGTAAGTGAACGAGTTCGATGTTACACCCGGTTCGAAGACGAGTTATGTTGGAGTGAACGTGATTTTACTGTCTTAGACATGGTTCTTTGTGTAGTAGGAGATAGTCAAGACTTCGCTGGCAGGTTAGTTTAATTTGATTTCGATAGCTAACGATTTTGCTAGCAGTGCTGTCCTGGAGACACGCGTTTAGAGCACAGCTTTTAAGGAGTCTGTCGCAGGTGAGGATATGAAATTAAAGGAGGAGTCTGCCATCTCAGCGAATTTCGTGGTGGATGTTGCTAGGGGAACAAGGAAATGTGAGAAATAAGTTTCATTTTGTATATAAAACTAAAGAAAATATTTGTATTACTGTCTTCATTCTTTGTCCAAGAGATCTACTTCGTTCCTACGACTGCGTTCGTGAGTGGTTTGATCTTAAACGTTTATGTCTTTCCTTCCGTTGGATCGAACACAATGATCGGTGGGATAAACTCAAATCCCGAGCAATACGGAATCACGTAGATTACGTAGCTCACAGCTATTTCTAAGGAAATCTCGATGTCATTCGTTGTGACACCTTTCGGGAGATCGGGGATATCATCGACGATAATTAAATACCCCAATCTAACGAATGTGATCGTTGTCGTAGTCGAAGTCAGTCCTGAAGTCTCACATTTAATGATGGAATTGTCGGTATCGAAGATTTTAACTTCGAAATTATCACTCTACCCTGGCACGGAAGGGTTCTCAACACCATCGATTTGGTAGCAGAGATTCGCTGTGTCTGTTGTCGTTTTCGCTGCGGTTTAGCCTGTGATTATGATTTTGTTCTCGGAATTGAGAGTAGAACATAGCGGGGATGTAGATGATTCATCGTAGGGTAGGAGTGTATTGCTGTGAGCGCTGGTGATCGAACATTTGTAGGAATTCTTGAATGGGAATTACGATGGGAATATTATATAGATTGCATCGTTGACTGCGATGGTTAAGGCTGTTTGCACACATATTGTGTAGGTAGCTTTGATGTTGAGCGCAGTTGATGTTGTGGCGAGCGTTGTCAGTGAAAGATCAGCTGGGGTGGATTAAGTTTCAATTGGTCCAACTGCTGAGTTATACGCAACGACTGTGCTTCCTGTCACCACGGCTGCAGTGATTGTTGATGATCCAGCAGTAGGGTTCATGACATTTGTGAGAGTCACAGTGAAGGTTGTATTCGCTGCAATGTCACTAGTGAGTGTGATAGTGACGACTCCATTGGCGATTGTGCAAGTTGTTAGGACGCTATCAACGTAGCACGCAACTGTGGATGACGTAGTCGAGAGCGTTGAGGAGTACAGAGAAGAATCAAAGGTTAATGTCACAGATGATCCAGCAGTAATTGTAGTTGCCGATGAGAATGAGAAATTGTATGTTGACAGGACACCTTCGTTTTAGGGCGTAAAGGAGAATGACGATGACATAGTGTCGGGCTATTCAGAGTAGCTGAAATATAACGATGTATCAGTGGAATCAGTTGTATCGACTTGCTTGCTGTCGTACATAGTGTAGATCGAGAATAAGCTTGTGTCTGTAGTTGTCGAGGGATTTGTGAAGGATGTGAATGTCAAGGTGAGGGAGGTCTTGGCAGGCCATGCAAAATTAGGTGTGATTTGGAGTGTATAGTAGGTACTACCAGTTGTCCATAGAATCGCGTAGACAAGGGAATCAGTTGTCCAAGAGCCTAAGAGAAGGAAAAATAATGATAAGGGAGAGATAATACAAATAATAGTCTAACCTGTGAGTGTGCTCGGTGTGGGGAGTGTGTTTGCAATGGCTGTTTGAAGGAAGTTTACAGGGAACAAAAAGTAGATATACCCGCCGAGAGGTGTCTCAGTAGTTGACTGGATTGTGAAGGTATAATCTGCTATGACAGATTGATAGTACGATGTCCCCGTCATTGTGAGATATAGATATGAAGTTGATTATGCTGCTAAGTATGTGATCGTCGGAAAATAGCCTGAGTTGATTAAGTACCCACTTGGATGGCTAATGGTGATTTTGAAGTCCGTCGAGAGGGTAGTTGTCGCGTATGTAGGATTGTTTCTCGTTCCGATGATTTTCACTGTCAAGGCAGTCGATTCCGCGATTTAGGATAACACAGAAATGCTAAACCCCGTAGAAGAGAACGTTGACACGCAGGTTGATGAGGATAGCGCTGTGGAATTACTCACTGTGCAGGTTTCCTATGGAGTAGAGCCACCGAAGTTCGGGAAGGATAACGCTGTACGTGAAGGCAAGGTGATCTTAACTACTGAACCAACGGGGACTTAATACGATGGAGTAAACTCATATGTGTAGGTGACGTATCTCTCGTCTGCGAAGTACTTCGATAGGTACATGTTAGTTGATGTGAAAGATGCGACATCGGGGTTACTGATAGGCGTGAAGACATAAGAGCGTATCACGAGAAGACTGGAAGAATATGTGTCGATTAGAATGGAATATGGTGATGGGAATTAAAATGCTGCGTTTCTCAGCTAAGTGATTTTAAACACATTCAGGACATATGAACTCGTAACAGAGTCGTAGTACCCGCAAGGCATAGCAGTGTCGACTCTAAAGAATATTTAGTTGGTGTCTTCGTACATCCAAGTCGTCATGGAAACTCCACCTAGTGTAGCTTGCATTTTACCATCATCAACAAGGATAAATGTCGCTAGCGGTAGTTTCATGACAAAGATGGTATTCACAGCGAAGGTAATCATCGCGACTCCGCCTGTGAAGCATCCTTAGAACGTACTATAAGAATCATAGAGTTAATCGAAGGAGAAAGTCCATGTGGAGTATGCACCTACTTGATTCGGTGCGACTGTGACGCGGTTAGTCGAATAGGTATCCCAAACCGTGAGTAAAGGTGGAGCACCTAGAGAGATTTAACTTCTGGAAATCAACGTTGTAGTGGAGCTATCTGAGTTGATTTAGAATGCTGTGACATAAATCCAGCCGTCGTTCGGGTAGTTGCTGTAAGGTGGAGCTGGGATATTGACTAGATGCAGCTCGATGAAGGTGTCGATCGCGATGGCTTGGAAATTGCTGACACGGACAATCACAGGATAATAATAATTATTCAGTGTTGAAGGGATGATCGTGCAGGTTAATGTTGATCCTGATTTCGCGACCAGTCCAGCGAAGGACTTGCAGATGAATTCGTTGATCGGGCTGGTAGCGACTAAGAGAAGATTCCAGCCGACAGAGGAATACCACGTTAAATCGTCTTCGGTGTTGAATGCAATGTCTATGTATCCGACAGCTGCGGAGGTTGTAGAGTCAGTGGATGTCGTAGCATATCCAGCAGGTAACGTTACAGGAGTGTAGAACTTCACGATGATTCTTGCTTCGACTTGGCTCTCATGGACATTGGTCGTAATGGAGAATTCATTTCCACCGGAGGCATATGTCGTCGTCGTCAAGGCGACAGCGGAGGTTGCTGCGGACAGATCGGAATACTCTTATTCAATTGTGCCATCTGCATTTTACGAGGTGATGAAGACTTCAAAGGAATCGGAGCCGATTTCGGATGGCATGAGCACGCCGTTGTTGTTCCCAATGGACCCAGTTGTAGTGAAAGACACTAAACCGCAGATGTTTGGTAATCCAAAGTATTTATTAGTGTCGACGAAGATTTTTCTGTCGGAAGTGATCTCACAATATTATCCATCGATATCAGTGTGGTAGATATGATCGACGTAGCAGACGGTTGTACCACCATTGGGGATGTCATATGTTAGCGGCATTTGAATTTCAATTTACGTGTATTGAGTTGAATCCGTTTATGGGTGGCTATTAGCGGGGATGATACGCATGTGCAGTTCTGCATATTGATTCGCAGAAGCTCTTCGACTTTAGAAGCTCACAGTGTTGCGATATACTCTGAAGAGATTCGGATATGGTATGTATTTCCCTACCCATGTTCTGCCGTAAGCCGATGTGGAATAATCGTGGATCATCAAGGGATTGTCGTCTGTGAATGTTCTACACGTCCAGTGATTAGTCCAGCCTGAATCATAAGGGTTGGTAACTAGCAGCTGAATCATAATGAGCCCATCGCCGTAGCTTTCGTTGTATGTGAAATTTGTTATTTCGATTTGCCAATTCGTTCCTTGATTCGTGATTGTGCATTCGATAGCGTTTGTTATGTCCGTGAAATCAACTAGAACAACACCTCTGCGGATTCGGCATTCTTGGAAATCTTAGAATTCCTTTGGTGCTTAGAGTCGTATTGTCTGCATGTATTTTGTTCTGGTAGCGATGTAAATACCGATTTTGTAAAGTACATCTCGATTCTGAGGATTATCGTTTTGAGTCGTTTCCATGACGAGTCCGCAGTTCTAAGGACTAGGGGAAATATAGTAATTACTTCTCATCCCTACCGTTCGATGGGAGTCATATATCCAAGCTCGGAAGAGTGATTTCGAATTCCCATAGAGATATGTAAAAGGTGGTTATTTTCTATTCCCCGTGTATTCTTATTCTCTCGATGTGAATCGATTGACAGCTGGGACAGTGTTCCCCAATGCATCGACATAGCTTGTCAAGTTAGTCATGATATTATTAGAATATACGATCCAACGGGATTATTCCAAGAATACGCAAGCTACTGGTCCATGTGGGATATCGCAGTAAATTGAATCTGTGCATGAATACGTGAAGTAGTTATGCTGATAGCACTTCGACCAATTCACCATTTCGTAAGGGTAGCTGTATTGCAAGACAACTGCACTGCGGAGTCGACTGAGGAGTTAGCCGAGAGGGTAGATGTTCACAGTGACATTTCGCATGATGGTGTTAACTGCATTGTAGTAGTATGTGATTTTCCATGTGCTGGAATCGTAGGATATTGGAGTTGTAGCGTCTAAGAAGCTTGGAACGAGGTAGTAGCGCCATTGGTCATTTATTGCTGTAAAAAGAAAGGGGAAAATGGTTGAAATATGTAAAAAAAATTGAGTTTTTTCTGAATGAAAAAAATTAATCCTATCTTGATATGCTTACAGTAGAAAGAGCCATCTGCTTGTTCTTGCTGAACTAGGATTCGTAAGTGTGCGGAAGTCTGATATCTCTTGAGATTATCGTATGTCTTCGTTCCGATTTATGTGAAAACAGTTCCATCAGTGATGATATTTGGGTTACGAATTCTCCCTAGAGCAACGTTAAATATCGTAGCTGCGCTAATTAGCGGATGTGCTTCCATGATGATATATGCTGGAGTCTCAGGCATCTGTCCAGCTGCAGGAATCAGTGTACAGCTCAAGAAACTAAGTGAAAATACAAAAAAGCAGCAAAATTATTGGAAATGTTCTGCTAATAATAAATTATTCTTAATGTGATTTTATCTTACGTCGCCCCTGATGGTGTCATGACGTTCCCTGGACCATTGTAGAGTTGTCCACACGACGCTGGGTTAGCATCCGTGAATTTATTCCCCGTGACGTCTTCATCCCAACTCGGGAAGATCTCATTGTGTGTGGGAAACTCAAAGACAAACCTCGTTCTTTGGACATTCGTGAGATCGCCTGTGGCTATGACGTTATTAATAGTAGCCAACGTGATGTTGATGTATGTGTATGTGTAAAGTTCCGCGTTTGCAGCTGCCACAGCAGCGTTGGTATAGGCGACAGTGTTGTATTCATGGGAGAACGAATAGACTCTGAAATTGTTGGAGTCAAACGGGCAGGGAGGGATGTTAGCTTCAATCCAAGCGACTGTAGAACAAATTTAAGTTAGATTTCCCAATAAATACAAGGTTGCTTACCTTCTTGGTAGTAATCAGTGCTGCCTTCCACGGAAGTCGACATCCTTGTCCATCTGATCGCAGAAGGTCCATTCACTTGGATACCCCAACTGTAAGCTTTATATGGAGGAAACAACAAAAATAAGAATCAACTTTGGTAAATTTTGTGCTTCTCTCCTTACAGATTAAAGTCCTGACAGTGATGTACAGCAAGTAAGTCTTTGTGGAGTACAGATCGGTTTCTTCAGGTACATACGCTTGGATTACACCGGTAGCAAGTAAATCGCACCTGAATGTCTTCACATACACAAGCGCTGTGTTGGTAGTATCAGCGAAGTAGCAAATGAGTTCTTCATTGGCACTTAACGACTAAATTTCCTGATAGAAATTGATCTCAATGTAATCGAACGGATAAGCGTAGTTCTTCCGGAATTAAAATTTCACCACGATAGGGCCTCGAGTTCCACCACAAACGGGGACTTCCTCTTGATATCGCTCGAGAAGTGTCAGCTTGAGTAGATTAATGGAAAGAACATTGAAATTCGAGTAGCTTAAGTCTTGATCAATCATGTGTCTAATCGAAGCTGTGGTCCCTGTGACTTAGACTCGATTGTTAAATCCTGTGAGATCCCAGAAGGAAGTGACGGAGAATCCAGCACGTAGCCCAGCAGTAGCACTGTTAGTGACTTAGAGATAGAATTTAATTAGTCCATCGTTGACAGGATCGTATTCCTTCGTGAAATCGTACAGCATTATGCGTAATTCCGAGGAGACGATTATGCATTGAGCATCTTAAAGTCCAGTGACGATTCGGCAGTAGTTATTACTGAATGTCCAATCTGCATCGGCAGCAGCCGAGAGCGATCCCCAATAGACGGAAATGTACCCACCGATAGGGATTTTATTGTAGGGCTAGAAGGAGAACTAAAAATGAAAGAAAAAAAATAAAATAATGGTTTTCCTTTAGCTAAAAATGCAAATATTCTTCATTGTGTTTACTGTGATGGTATTCGGTTGGGAGATGTACTAGACTGTGTATTGGAATTTTTTGAAGTAGAGAATATGCGGTGGTGAATATGGAATGTTATTGTACGGCTGTATTATCTGCTGTTCACCTGCTGTGTATGTATATACCTCGAAATCAACACCAGCAGTGATTTAATATGGCATATTCTTGAAGTTGTACGTAATAACTGTCTTAGCTCCAGCGGCTAGATTTACAGTGAATTCTATCTCCATCCATTTCACTAACGGGTAAATCCACACTAATCCTGAGTTCGACGTCGTGTAGAGATTCCCACTAGGATTGATAGGATGCTCGATGATCATGTCAGTGGTAGTCGTTGTGATGATTAGTCTGTCTCGTGTGTTGTATGATTGCTGTGGTGTGATGGTGTAGCTCCAGGATATTTGAATTGGCGCACCTACTGTAGCACCGGCTGGAAATCCTAAAGCTGCTGAGGATTTAGTTACAACATTGTCAGAGTTGGTGAAAAAGACGAAATCACCAAGGGTCTCAAGGAGTTGCATGACTGTGCTAGTTCCACTGTTGTATTAGAGGGCCTTCATGCTGATTCGCACATAGCTGTGGAAAAATAAAAGGGGAAAAAATAATCTAATAAAGGATTTTTGTATGTATTTGTGCTTACTAGTTGATCGCAGCTGGCAGTTTAATCTTCGGGAATGTGAATAGATATAGGCTGCTTGGGTTGGTGTATTGCTGTGGGATGATGGTGATCGAAACTGGCGAGCTTATGTCAGATCCTCCGTAGTTCACATAGCAGAGGAACACTAATGCTGTGGAACAATTTGCGCAGATACAATCGATTTCTTGCCCATCCTTGATGAATCTTGTGTCGAGGATATAAGGGATCAATACTTGATTGACTTCGTTCTTCGTTTCGAGGTAGATAACAAATCTGCCCCAGTTCGCGGTTGTGGTGAGTCCATCGTTGAGTCCGAAGGTGGATGGCATTTAGAATCGAGCTTTGAGAATCGTGTGGTGGTTGATAGTAGTGGAATACGAACAGAAGTACGCAAAGTTATTCCAGTTGAAGGCTTTGTTAACGAATTACCAGTTTTTCTTGATAGCAGAAGCAGTGCCGCTGTGGACTTCGTTCATTTGAATGTCAGTGAACATAGTAGATGAGGTAATGTACTGGGTGTAAGTTGGGAGTAAAATGAAATCGCGGATTAATGATGCAGCCGCTGTGGTAGGCTAATGACGAGGATCACGCCAGGATTGGATGAGCACGTGGAAGGTGGCTATGAAAGGGAGTTAAAAAATAGAAATTCAAAGTTTTATACAAATATATTGTAAAATCTCTTTACTTGAAGCTGGTATGTTGGTGTTGACTGGAGCCTAGATGGTGATGGCATTCGTGGTAGTGTCTTAGTAGCAATAATATGATGCGTAGTCTCCAATCCAGCATGCTAGCTCTAGCACTGTAGATTGAAGATTTACCATGTATGTTATGTAGTTTGTATTGGTGATAACGATCGTGTCTGTTTCCTTAGTGAGTGTAGCTGTGAAGGAGATGGAGAATCGTAATGGGCAGGTGTCATCTTATTGGCAGAATCGCATTTAGGAATATGGTTACAAGAGCTTCACAAATAGAGGCTTTTCGTTGACGATGACCACTCCTGGAATTGTCGGCTAGCTTTAACGAACAGTTAACACAGATGTTGTGTAGAATTTCAAGGTAAACACCCCAGTTGTGCATGCAGCAGTTGGGTTATCTGCGTAGGCTTTAATAAGATACGTGCTCCCTGATGGCACTGCAGTAGCTGATATCACAAGGATATAGCCATTCTGCGCTGTAGATGGCGTGCATGTTGCAGAGATTACCAGGAGAGTCGAGGAATCTACCATCCAGCAGCTAGGTGAAGAAGCTGAAATCGTGTAGTCACTGGGGAATTTGATGACGATTGTATTTCCAGATACTTAATCGACTTGAAGGATATATGAGAAGGTATAAAGAACAGATGTTTTGCTGTATCTGTAGCTGGAAGCGGAGACTGCTTGGCTTGTGACGAAATTACCACCAGCTGTTAAGGCTTAGGAAACAGCTACAGTGAATACCTTTCGGACTTTTCGACTGCGGATCTCAGATACTACGTAACTTGAGTAAGAAAATGTGCCTAGATAAAAAATTGAGAAAAAGGAAAGGTAATAAAAGAGAAAGATATTTTTGTCATTTTTGTTGTTGTTCCCTACCTATAATTGGTGGTGTCATGATATTCGAGACTGCTAAAGCTAATGGCGTAGCTTATGTCGATGACGTCGTGAAATACACTACAGACGTTGAGAAGAAATCAGTTGTAGCTCCTGAAACAGCCATGGTAGATTTATATTATCGACTGTCATATTCAAATTTCAAGTTCGATTCGCTACTCACTGACAACGACGCTGTAAGACTCAGACTCGACATGGTGATTGTAACGACAGTTGAAGCAGTCGTCGCGGAGAATGATGGTGTTGGTAGAGTTGCAGTTACTGGGGAATAGCTGTTCGTGTACACTGCGTAGGGAATAACTGCAACAGCACCTAGTGTTCCTGTCGACGACCCTGTCTTGATTATCACAGATGTCATGGTATTCACCGTGGATGGATTGTAGATTCCTTGGATGTTGATATTGGGAGAGTTTGAACTGCTGTAGAGGATTCTGATTTTGGAAGGAATAAGCAAAGCAGCAACACCATAGAATAAGCGATATTTGACAGAGGCTCCAAGAGTAGTTCCTTTGTCAAAGCAGTTAAACGATAGCCCATTTGTGAGTGCTGATCCTAACAGTTAATCGAATAGTGTTGTAGTACTTGCACCGGAATCTGCAACTAGTGGGAATTCGATATCCATAAAATAATATGAACTTGGCGCAGTGAATTGCACGTTCATTAGCGTAGACTTGCTGATTGATCCGTCTTTATTGGTAAACGACAAAGAAGTAGCTGCGGAGGCAAACATATTCATTTTGATGGAATCCGTGGAAGATATCGTTGGGACACTTGTGTCTTGCACATATTTTTTCGCTGTTCTGTCGATGACAAAATAATATGCCATTGCAGTAGAAGGGAGATTCCAGAAGTATCTAGTCGAAGAAGATATCTCTACACGCAAGACAGAGATGTCATAAACTGTATTAATGGCGAATGCGAATTCTTAGATGACTAGATATGTATCGGTGAGTTTCTAGAAATGGCATATTTTAGCGCGAGATTTGGAATTCGTAGCAGCTACTTTGACGTTGCATTTGAGTCGCTAGCGATTGGTGTACATCGTAGATATGTCAATAGCAGACGGGAAGGTGATCATGAGTTGATCGCTAGTTGTGGTAAATGCAGTTTTGAGCTTGATGCGGAATGTGAGCATCTCATTGCTGCCAACTAGCGTGTTGTATCGGATGTAGTTTAAAGACCCAAGAGATAGGATAGTTGATGTAGTCAGCATGGTGTTGGATGTTAATGTGACTGACGATGAAGTTTTGTCAATGATAGTGAAGATAGCATTGAGTGTGGAGATTTTTACGATTTAAGATGGCATTGTGGAGAAGAATATCTTGAGTTTGACAGAGCTCGAGGTGAATGTACCGAAATCTAATTGAAAAAATAATCATTATTTTGGGGAGAAAAATAGATCTAAATATGCTTACTTTGAATGACAAGATATTTAGTGGATATTGTTGAAACTGGGTTGGCAGATAGGTTACTGATGTCGATGAATTACACATTGAATGTAGCAGCTGACATATCTGTGTCGAATTCAATAATTATTCTCGATCCGGTAGAGAGAGTCGTAGAAGTCGAGAATTAAAGAAGTATCGTGTATTTCTCGACAATTGCAGCAGTTGCAATCGAAATCGTACCAGCTGAAGGATTCGAAATGCTCGATGACCATGTTACAGAGTTTTATTCTATCGGGAAGTTATTGCAAGAAGATTGCATGGATACTATCTGTGGGATTGCGCTAACATCCAAGAATCCAAATTGAATACTGTAGCTACCAGCAGCCATCTAAGTAAACCCAGAAATCGTTATTGTCGACCCTGAGAGACTAATTATCGGTGTGCCATTGAATTAGCTGCTTACTATGGAGTACACGAAGTTTCCAGTTGATGGAGAGGAGCTTAATGTTATTGTGAGAATGCCATTTGTAGGAACGATGTAGTTGACTGTGAAATCGAGTTCAATCGCATGATCAGTGATTTATTGTCCAGTTGGTGATGTGAACTAATCCGATGCTGATTAGGGTAGTGTGCTGGCAGCAGTGAAGCTGTTGTATTAGAATAATACAGCAGAAGAGGTAACACCTAGAGATATGAATATTATGTCAGATGATGTAATCACCACTGTAGGATTTGGGAAATTCGTTAAGGTCATGTCCAGTGTCGTTGTTGGTGTGCCAGACAATGTGCACGATACATACACGGAATCACTAGAAACTGTGCAAGAACCGATGCTAGTGCCATTATCAGTGACTGTAGCTGTTCCAGCAGTTAACGAAGCAAATCCATTTACTGGCATGCTATTGTAGAACAAGATGATCTTCGAACCACTCACATAGCTGGAATGGATTGTATGCGATAAGACAATCGTTGGTTCGTAGTCTTGGATGTTTGTAGTTGTGTACGCGGACAGGACAATTGATTGAGTGCTGACTGTTGGAGATGTTAAGCTGACTGTTGACAACGTTGATGTGTATTTCGCATATGAATTCGTTGTGTCAACTGCGATGAATTTCAGTGAAGCTAATGACGATGCAGTGGAGTATTCCTTGATATTGTAGATTGTGATTGTCCTCGAAGTACTAGCAGAAATATCGCTCAGATTAACGATAATAATCACTGGGGAAGCGACTGTGATGCCATAGTATGTCCCAGCAGGTTAAAGCTAGCAGGCAATGGAGTCTGTGGAGGACTAGCAAGGTAAAGAATATCCAGTTCTCGCAGCTGTTGGCGCAGTCGCTGATGTCAAAACGAGGAAATATACTGTGCTCGCTCCAGTAATTGCACCGGGTGGAGTGAACGCAATCTGCATTGCTAAAGGGCCTGATTTAGCTGAATGTACAGGGAGTGTTAGCGTTGCTGAGGTAAACGCAGTGATTTAGGTAATCGTACCAGTATACGCTGTTTAGGCTACATACCCGACAATTACATAGGAATAGATTACCGCTGATGCTGGTAACACACTTGGGTTGGAAACATTGTCGATTTGAAGGTTTTAAGAGCCAGAATTGATAGTATCCACTAAGCGAATAATGAAGATATTCCCGATGGCTGTGTATTCTGTTGTAGCATACACTGAGCTTAGAGTGAACGTAGCAGCGGAGAGATCATATCCAATAGGAAATTTGACAACAACTCGATCGTTCGTAGCACTGAAGGAGTTGGTAGTACTACCTAGATTCACAGATTAATACAAATACGATCCTGTGGTAGGTTAGGTGACTGTTCCGACAAGAGAAGTCGCAGTTGCTGTGTATGGAGTGAGGATGTCTTCAAAGACAAACGCTTCAAGTAGAACACCAGCTTTTGTGACAGTGTAGATTTCAATTGGAATCATCCCTGTGGAGGTAGACCCTGCTGGGAGCAGGATGTCGTTGAGAAGAAGAGCGAATGCGCTATTTAACCCCGCACTCATTCGCAATGAAACCATGACTTTTTTGAAATTCGATTCGATGATACAGCCGAATGTCGTTGTGCTGAGTGGTTTTTAAGAGCAACTCACAGGTGATCCAGGTGATAATCCAGTTTTACCTAAATAATCGTTGAATAGACTTGTCACCCCGTCATCGGCGTATTTCGGAAAGGCTATGACTAATCTCCCGTCGACAGGGATTGCAACAGATGTTTGGATTTTGACGATGATGTCGATTGCTGTGCTAGCGTTTTCAAAAGTTGTCTCAAGTGTCGCGAGTGTATTGAAATTCGCAGTGGGGTAGATTGTAAAGTATACTCTTGTCCGAGGAGTTAGACTAGCTGAGTTAGCTACTTCAAAGTAGGATTCACCAGAACTGGAGAAGTAGAGTCCTTGATAAGGGCCGTTCTGCACGGTCACGTAAACTTTATAAGTAGTTGCTGCTGCTAGGGTGTTATCTGCAGGTCCGTAGATTTAGATTGTTAGAGGGGATGACGAAGTGACCATGCAGACAGCTGATTCGAAAACTGTGTTGGTAGTAGTCGTGAATCCGCATGCTAGGTATGTTTAGGATTATGCTGTAACATCGGAATTGGGGAATGTTAAATAGATATATGAACTCTCCGTCAATGCAATTCCTGGTTGCAAATAGAAATTAAATTCCCCGTAGGTGCCTGTGCGGATAAATTGATTGTATTATGAGAGATGCTTCGCGTAGACGAGGGATTCGTACGCAGAAATATCAGGGCCTGTCGCAGTGAAGCTCAAGAGTTTTTGAGTCCTTGCAGTATCTTGGTAGATTTAGACAGTGAAAGTAGGGGAAGTCACAGCAGAACTTGGGTTTGTTGCGTAGCCTTCGAGCTGAATGGTAGCGCCTGAGGAGATATCTCCAAAATTGCTTGCTGAGAAGGCGTTAATTGATGATGTGTAGACACAAGTTATATAGTCAGAAGCAGCGGCTATAGGGTAAAGCAATGTGTCTTAGCAAAAACTCTACGGGACATAACTAGTCGATGGGAAGATGAAATCGATAACACCTTAACCGCTTGAGAGAGAAATTGGGAGTTTCAGCTGGAAGAGATATCTTGTGATTTGACTCTTAGGGATCTATGTTAAAGATAAGAGGAAAGACAAAGGTATTCAGAAAAGATTATTGATAACATATAAAATATGGGTAATGATAGTATCAGGAATAAGTTAGTTATGTAAGTATTTTTATGTTACTTTGGTTGTGTCGGGGTAATCAGGTGCAGTGACTTTGAAATCTCCCGAAGAAGGGCTGATTGGTGTGACTGCTGCAAGAGGGAGGAAATATCGTTTGTCGACGATGACTCTGTTTTTCACTGTTAGTCCAACTAAGCTGATTGTTGTGGAGGAAATTTTAGCGTTTTCTAAGCCTTGGATTGTTAACGATACAGTTGATCCAACTGCTTGATTCGAAGCGTATTTCCAGACCACCCAATTCCATCCTTAAAGCGCTCTGCAAGTACCAACGTTGCAAGAGACTGTGAGAGGTTAGATGTTGAATGCTGCGGTAGGGAATTCTACAATGAAATAATCATAGTATTGAGATCCTGTCTTAGCTGCTGCGACTTGCTGTGTCCATGTGAGATCGTAATTTATGTTAGTTTCAGCTGGACCTGCACCACTACCTCCCATGGTGATGGTAGGATATTTACTGGAAGCTGCGACTGTTGTAGGGTCGGCTGCGAGTCCGAGAACATTCGTGCTTATGAGGAA
>Ga0302271_10000505_pt1 | contig 38403 bp, 22 predicted proteins | sample III_Bog_N1_1_FD_198767 | JGI IMG/M metagenome (GOLD analysis project Ga0302271, IMG submission 198767) | Peat permafrost microbial communities from Stordalen Mire near Abisko, Sweden - III_Bog_N1_1 | ecosystem: Environmental > Terrestrial > Soil > Wetlands > Peat | place: Sweden: Abisko... | reverse complement strand
TGAATATTATCTAACTACCAGTCCACTCGCCGAATTAGGACCTAAAGATCTTCTAGTTCAAGTTGAAGCTGCAGCAGTGAATCCTGTTGATTATAAGAGAAAAAACCAAGGAATGTTCCTAGGCCCAGTTTCTGCAGAAAAACCTGGTGTAGTTGGCTATGATGCTGCTGGAGTTGTCAAAAAGATAGGAAGCGAGGTAAATCTATTCAAAGTTGATGATGAAGTGTACTACTCAGGTGATATTACCAAACTTGGATCATATTCATAATATCAAATAGTAGACGAGAGTATTGTTGGTAAAAAACCTAAGAATCTTAATTGGGCCTAGGCAGCTTCAATCCCATTGGTAGGATTGACAGCTTATGAGGGACTAGCTGATGTGTTAGGTATTAAAGAAGCAGACAAAGCCACAAATGGAAATAAAACCATTTTAATTGTTGGAGCTGCTGGTGGAGTTGGCAGTATTCTTACTTAAATCGCCAAGAAGCTATTCGGCTTGAAAGTGATAGCCACAGCCAGTAGGCCAGAAACAGTCGCTTACAGCAAGAAAAACGGAGCTGACATTGTCATAAACCATAAAAAGAATCTTGCAGAAGAACTCAAAGCTCAAGGGATTAAATCCGTGAATTTTATCTACAATACTACCGACATGACAGCAGCATACTTCGATCAGTTAGTTCCTTTATTGGATGTCGACGGAGGAATAGTCGGTATTAATGGGTTCTATGAACCTCTGAATCTCTAGTAGACGTTTTTCAAGCGCATCAAAGTTTCTGCAGAATGCATGTTCACTAAATCGTATTTCGGATACAACCAAATATCCTAACACAATATCCTAAACCATCTAGCTACTTCCTATGAAGCAGGTACTTTAGTGCATAATGCTGAGGTTATCAAGCCATTCAGCCCTCAATCTCTAACAGAAGCTGATACTGCTTGCGAAAAAGGGACAAACATCGGGAAGATTGCTTTCTCAGGGGTTCAAAATTACTTTAATAATGTGAAATGAAAAGATGAAAATGATATATTGCATCCAGTTTGATATTTGCTTTTGTGTTGTGGCATTGCTTTTCAGACATATTTATTTGGTAACAGCAAATATCTTCAAGATAATCAGCCTATTTTTCTTTATGAAACTTTGATTTCTCCCCAATCAGGTTGAAGTGAAATTTCAAGCTAAAGTGTTATCATAGCCTCTTAAAAATATACATCTCACATAGAATCAACAAATCAAGCATATTCATGCCCTTTGTTTTTTATTTCTATCTATCTCAAATTGCCGAACCTTCTCCAACAATATCTCAGAATGTCTTCGAAGCAGTTCCATTGTTACTGCTGCTACTTGATGACGATGAGCTCTTACTGCTTCCTCCACTGATCATCAAGACTAAGATAATCACTATCACTGTAATCAGCAGGCACAACTAGAGACTAAATAATAGTAAAAATCAGAATAATCTCATACAAAAATTATTTTTCATTTTTGTACGTAGAATTATTCGTAGTTTGTTAGAGTTTTTTAGTGTCTTCCATGATGACTTTGGTGTCTGATGTGATTTGCTTTGTATTATCGACATGCTACTTAATCTCACCTGCATCACAAGTTATTCGTTCAGCAGTTCAAAATATACAAACTATCACTTTTAAGCAATTTATTATTATTGATGTTTTTCGCAATTTACTTATGACAACGCCTTGATCAGCGACTGTGGTATCGAAATCTTTTATCATTGACACAACGTTCACGTATGTTCTCATTTTCAATACAAAATCAGTAAGAAATAAAGTTTAGAAACAAGATTATCTTTGCTGAATACTAGGTTATGTCATTGATGTCTCGTTCTCTTTCATCCAGAAGTGCTTGCTCGTGATTCAAATCAGGCTGGTAGTTTTATTTCCTAGCAAACCCCACAACAATAAATGATATTAATTGTCTCTTGAAACACTTTATGACAATTATTTCATTTCTTACTAATATTGCGACTGAGATTGATTCCCCCATTCTCCAGTTGGTGTTGGCGTTGAAAATGATTTCCTCTAAGCTGAAATTAATCTGGACTCAACTTCCTTGTATTTCTCAATGACTAACTGCAGATTCTGCTGGATTTCAATAAGCTTTGATTTATAAGCCCCGAATTGAATGCCCTTGAGTGTTTTATCACTATTGCTTGTTGCTTCAATTCTCCCGAGTCTCTCCAGAACGCTTCTGAAATTCGTCATCTCTTAAGTGCAAAATTCAATGTCCTCCTTGCTTTTCGTTAACAAAACGCACAACAAAGATAAAAATAAATTAAAGGAAATCTCCCTTCTGGCTCTTGTTTTTCAAGTAGTTTCGAAAAATCCCTCAAAACAGAGCTCTTTTTGACATTTTCTAACTTACATTGTCTTCCTGAAGCTCTCATCTGATCCTTTATTCGGCAGACTTTGAATCTATTCACACAAACCAAATCACCAATATTCAACAAACTAATATCATTCTCCATCTAACAATCAATGTTACTTTCTTATCTAGATCCGACAACACCTTTTTAATCTAATTCGCCTTGACATTCAATTACTCTGAATATGAGAGAATATTGCTTGAAGTGTTTCCCTTTTGTATCAGCACTTCCTAAAGACATAGCAGTGATATTCATTATGTTTCAATCGTTTTGAGAGATGCAACATATTCTAAATAATGAACACGTACCTTAAGTTCCTTTTAGTTTTAACAAATGGAATCCAGGTTATTTGCATATTAAGATCCAAAAAATAATCCAAATAGCTATGTAAAATATGTGAATGAATTCGTTATTACTGTGCCTTCGTTTCTGTTATTGTACTTGAAGTTGTTGGAACTCATAGAGAGATCTCTCCTTGCGGGCAATTATCCTGTTTTTTAATCTTGCTTAACTTAAAATAATATAATACAGTCTGATAAACGTTGATTTGGCAGCTTCTAATTATCTTTAGATCTGTATTATTTCTTTCTCAAAAATACAGAAAAATCCCCAATGTCTAATTCATTTTACTTTTTCTTTTTAAAATAGAAAGAAAGAAAATCCAAACTCTTGAAAATTCACGCAGTATAAACCATACTTATTCACAGAAACTAACATGAATAGTGCGGTAAATTGTTCTGTCTGTTATTTTTGTAATTTGCTGATTCTTTTCGATTCTTCTTTAAGAAAATGTCAATTCCACAACCAAGGATGCTCAAGTGCTTCTCTTGCTTATACTCTTTTCTTTGGGTTGTAGTTCAACATTGGCAGAAGGAACTCTTCTATTTCATAAGCTTCCTGCTTATCCCAGTCATATTCCTTTATCAGAATCTTACTAATTGGGTAATCTTCAATATCTTTGATTCTCAGAAGTTACCCGTTTTTATTGAAGAACTCCCTGCTTCTCGAACCAGAAAGAGCGAAATCTTTCCTGAACTTTCCTAGACTTTCCTAGAATAGCGCAAGATGTTCATCGCTTTTCGAAGTGCCTGTTCGTTTTTTCGGCTTGAAGAGATAATCATTGGTGAGAAGTTCATAGATCATACAAGCTAAGCTGAAAACATCGGTATTCTGCTCATAATCGATACCAATGATAACTTCAGGTGCACGATACTCTCTCGTTTGGATATTGTTCGTAAAATGCTTCTTCACCCAGCACGCATTTCCAAAATCTACGAGCTTAATTTTCATAGCTTTGTTCAGAATAATAGGGATTTATTTCTTCCATTTGAGAGTGTACAGCTATTCTTCGGATATTTCCTCACTGGAATCACTTTATTCATCACTGTAACCACTGTCGTTTTCGTCAATACTCTTTTTTTCCTCATCGTTTTCACCATCGCTGTCATTGCTACCTTCTCTGTTCTTGCTGCTTGCTTTCTTCACTTTCTTACTGCTTCTACTCGGCGAAGAAGAATTCTGTTATTTAGTTTCATGTTTGACCTATTCCTTCTATTCTTCAATGACAGATTTTTCCTCCTTTTTTTCAATTATTTCTGCTTCATTGATACTTTATTCTTATTAAATCTGATCAGCAACAACATCAACTGCAACCGAATTCTTTTTCTTTTCTTCCTCTTTTTGATCAATTTAGTTATTATCTTGTACCTTTTCAACGTTTTGCACTTCCACAGATTATTATTGCTCGCTAACCTGACTCACAACAGTTGCATCTTCATTTTCAGCTGTTACTACATCCCCGACTGCTCCTGCCCCTGCAACAGCCGCATTAGCTTCTTGTTTCTTTTTCTTCTTTTTTTCTTTTTACTTATCTTTTTTCGCATTTTATTTCGAAGCCTTTTATGATAATTTCTTCAAAAACAGCATTGAAAATGGTTTTTTTTCAATTTATTTGATTTATTCAATGAACTAATGATACAGTTCCTCATTCAGCTAGATCATTACATTCTCTGGTTTAATATCAGTATGTATCACACCGCATACATCATGCATGTATACCAATCCAATCAAACATTGTCTTGCGATTAATTTCACCAACCAAAGTTTCATGTACCTGCTTTTATCGTCGAAATGCTGGATCAAATCTAATAAATTAGGTCCCATGATCTCAAACGTACTGCAGTAATGCTTCCCATGCGATCCAAAATGAATAAAGTTATCCAGCAGCTTCACGCAGTATGTTTCTTCGACAGAGAAATCTTTACTTTCAGGTCGTTTAGTTTATTCTGCTTGAATGTATTCTGTCCATTTTGGGCTTTTTTCGTTCTTTCGGAGATCACCAAGTAGCGATAACTCGTCAACTGCAGCTTCTTAGTAGCTCTTTTTGCTTTTTTGTACTTTCAATGCTACATGTGTGTCAGTGTCTTTATCATAAGCCAACCAGACTGTTGAGAAATGTCCCCATCCTAGTTTCTACTCAATCCTGTATCTCCCTTCCTTGAACTACTCTCCAATATACACAGCATGATACCCTTCTGGTTTGTAGTCTTCATAATCTTCGGCATCATCTGGATGCTCAAATTCTGGATCATAATCACTGGAAGAACATGATTAGTCATCGTCAACATTGTCAACTTTTTTAGCTGTTTGATTCTATTGTTATTAAAGCAACTGAGGAGGTGGTCCTCCTGCCTTTTTGCCGGGCTATTTCTTCTTGAGCAGCTTAGAGTTCATTTGTTTAGGAAAAGAAAAGAACAATCAATTTTTCTAAAAGATTATTTAGATTTCAAGTTGTTTTGTGGATTGAAAGAACTAAACAGCTCCGATAATTTAATCTATTGCGTGCTTCAAATCTTTGACTCTTCAAGATTCAGCCCTTTTTTAGTTTAATTTAAAGTGTCTCTGCTAAATTTGCGGGAAATATTAATTTACAAATGTATTCATACTTCGAAAGAAGAAGAATAACAACAGATATTAAATCAGGATTTTTTCATATTTATTCCTTCAAGCAAATGTCTTATCTTTACAAAATTTATGTCTCAAATGGTATTTTTTTCACAGAGGAATAAAGAAACAGCTCTTGAGTCATCAGCACACAGCACTTAACAGGAAATGTTCATTAATTGATTAAAAATATGTGCTGTTTTAAAAATTGTATTAGAAAAATTACATTTCTAAGTGAAAGAGACAAAATACTTACAAAAATAAATCGATTTTTCACCTGAATATAATCAGTTCAACTGATTCTCGTGTTGCTTAAGAGCATTCAAATAAAAAGAAAGAACTATTTACAGAAAAAACTATTAGAATTTACTAGGTGAATCGAATTTAGCTTAAAAAAAATGCAATAAAATGATCTGTAATCCCATTCTTTCCAGTCTTTGTCCTTGTGAAAAAATATCATAATAAAACCCTATTTTTCTGAAAATTTCACTAAACAGTGATCGAAATATTACTTATCACTTTATATGTACTTTCCCGAAAATTACTAAAAATAATGGGATTTAGTCAGTACGCTGCATAAACGTATGAAAAGTGTAATAAGTAGCATAATGCCATTTGAAAAAGAGAGAAAGAAAAGAAGAAGAAGATTTGAGAATTCTAAGTAAATATAATACTCTTGGTAGTTTTTTTGCCGTTTATTAATAAATCGAGAGATTATATAAATATGTGTTTTGATTGAATAAAAATAAAGCCTACAATCCCAAGTCTTACAGCCTGCCTATCTGGGAGCTTAATAAATAAGGCAAAGAGAGAAATAGAGAACTAGAGTTATATTGTCAGCCAACCGATATATATTTCCCAAGGAAAACTAAGTAGAGTTGAGGTTTTTAAGTAGTTTGAAGTAACTAGTGATCGCTCAAAGCCACAACCGTAGGGATTATGAAAGGGGTATATGGTAGCAATAATACAAATAGCAACAGTGCGAATGGGAACAATAGTAATTCCCGTGGGTATGCTCGTGAAGCGGAAGATTCGTTTTTCGAAGACACCTACGGTTAAGGTGGAAATGCCAAAGCCATAACTGATGGGGATTTCTGGGTGAAATGTGATGAATATGATAGATTAGATTAATCTGAGTTAACTTTTCAAGGCAGATTGTTTTAGAAGAGTCTAAAAACGAAGAAATGGTAACCTTATCATTTTGAACTCTACAGTGATAGACTAGTGAGAATCACGAATTCGAATACACTCAATAACACAAATAGCACGTCGGCAACGACTTTAAATCATTAGAATAGCAATGCTTAGATTCCTACTAATGGCAATACGAATAGCACTGGTTAGCAAGGTAATAATACCTAAAATAGTTAAAATAATAACTCAGCTGCAAGCCATAATAACAATCTTCAATCTGATGATTGGTGCGCTGAATAAGCTAGTTTAAATGCATGTTACTTGAAGAAAATCAAATACTCTGACAATTCCTATGCTAACTATAAATTTGGGATAAGACTACAACGCGGTGAGAGCAAGAGTGAGCTGTTCACCGAGAGCGCTGATAACTTTAATAAGCTCTACGAAGAAATAAAGCGATTCTGCGTTTTACCAAAGTTTGCGAAGAAATATAAAGTCCTCACGAAATTCAAATCAGCGAATGGTGCACATCTCTACAAATGCTTTAGATTCTCCGATTCTACGCAGTATTGTGTGAAGATAGTAGATAAATATGCGCTGTCTGAATAAGGGAGAGCGGGAGTGCTTCGAGAGACTTCGATTCTTAGAAGAGTCGATCATCCGTCTATTGTGAAATTGTATGAAGTTTATGAAGACGAAAGTAATGTTTTCTTAGTCTACGAGTTGCTTCAAGGGAAGGATTTACGAAGTAAACTTAGTGAACTCCTCTGTCTTGATGAAAAAAGCCTCTCGGATTGTCTATGGAAGCTTTTACATGGATTAGCTCATTTACATTCTCGAAACATCATGCATAAAGATCTTCGTCTGGAGAATATTTTCCTCAGAGCTCCAACGAGTCTCACAGATGCGTGCATAAGTAATTTTAACCTCGCCGATTTCACTGATCCCTCCAAATGCATTGGGCCAGCTGCGTTGCTACCTCCAGCTAAGCCAAACTACAAGAAATATGGCTAGCCAGGGTATCTCGCACCAGAAGTGCTAAAAAACAAACCGTATGATCAAAAAGTAGATATTTTCAGTCTAGGAGTGATTTTCTACATACTCGTCTTCGGTAGGCCGCCATTTGAAGGGAAAGATGCAGATGAGACGATGAAATTAAATGAGAAATGTGAACCTGATTTTTCCTAACCACCGTTCTACGGAAAACTAACTTCCTCTGCGTTCGATTTAATGAAAAGAATGCTCGATAAAGATCCTCGAAATCGACCAGAAGCAGCTATTCTCTTGAATCATACCTGGTTTGTGAATATGCGAAACAAATCAGATGATTCCCGATCACTCATGGGGAATAATCCAAATAATCCAGCTGATCCAAATGCACCGAATAACCTCCCAGCTTTTCCAACTTTATCCACTGTACCCGAAATATCTGAGCCTGTTGAAGAATCTGCCACTAGTCTACTTCAAGGGCGAGGTAACAGAAATAAAAACAACAATAATAACAATAACCCCAATGGCATTCTAAATACCATATCGAACTCTAACAATAATGCCCTCCCAAGCTCATATAATCTCTATGGCAGTAATTACAATTTTAACAACAGCAATTACCTCATGAGTAACTTATCGAACAATCCAATGCTGAACGATAGCTTCAATGGCGCGAACAACAACAGTGTCCTAGCGAATTACAATAATAATTCGGAGTGCATACCAGCGAACAACACAACAAATGCAATTCAAGATGAGTTTGATTATTTGCATTTAGACGACCAACCAAGGACAAGTTATGTATTCAACACAGTCCGTGATGGATCGTTAATCTATGAAGATGAATTTGTTAAAGAGACACTATTTGATAAAATGAATGTACTGAATAGAATCTAATTTGTGAAAGTTCCATCGAAATTCAGACATGATTCACTTTAGAATTATCTTATCAACAAACTAGGCATCGATATCAACAAAAATACTAATCCAAACAATAACAACAACAACAATATCCTGAACCCCTCTAATCTCTTTAACAGCTCTTTAATACCTAACTATTCGAACATCAACACAAATATCTTAAATAGTCCGAACATCAATTTAAATACTGCTCCAAATATCAATCTAAACAGTCCTAACAACGTCAACAGTTAAATTAACGTAAATACAAATACCAACCCGAACACGCGTAATGCTAATAACAACGCGATAATTCTCAGTAGTCCAACATTTGCATAACCATATTCTAATATTATCAGTAACATCAGTGTAAACACAGGAGGACCGAGAGGATCAATTGGATAAGTAGTCTAACAACCAACATAGCCATCTACGACATTACAGTTTTCGTCTTTTTAGCAGTAAAGCAAAACAGAATCCCAAAGTAAAACGATTTATGAGACACTAGGATAAAATGAAACAGGAACGCAATCGATTAGTCATAACCCGCCTGTTTCGCCGTTACCGCAGTCTTCTCATAATACAATTTAACCTCCGTTCTTGCTTCTAGCTGAGAATACAATTGGTGGAAATAAAGAAAATAGTACTTAAAGGACATCTTCTTAATCGCAAGCATCTTAATAACTCTTGCAGTCATCGTCTAATAACATGACTACATAGCATGCAATTCTCTTCTAACCGCAGTCAATCTAATAATTGCAGCAGGCTTGAAGTTGGATTTTCAATAAATATGCTTCTTAAACTACATAAAAATAGAAATCTTCCTCCATCTCTCATTTAAGATGAGTTTTTTCTTCAATATTCTGCCCTACAAACGATTCAGTTTTAGCTCACTGGGTTCTTCTCTCTGTTTTCTTTCATTATTATTAGTAAAACCTGTATATACAGCTTTGTTTTAATGCACTCTTGCTACTTCCCCTCTCCTCCAATAAGTTCTGTCCTTCATTTATGTTCAACAGTTTATCCTTGATGGAAGAGACTCAAATGTAACTCTCTTTCCTTTTGTCCTTTCAAACTCTACTTTATCAATTACTAAATTTCTTTTTCTTTTTTTTTGACCAAAGAGCCTAAGATAATTTAGGGTAATGATTGTTAATTACTTTCCCCTCCCCCAGCACTCAAAGGAATGTAATAAAAAATGATAATTTATGTAATAAGCCAGTCAGGATGGTTTTTTGAGGGGGGAGGGGGAGGGAAATAATCAATCAGCAAGCAACTATTGCAACTCTCTTTCTCTCTCTCACAGAGCTTTAATTTATGTTTCGTTTGAAATTTTCAAGAAGATATATTGATTAGATTCAGAAACAAGCAAAAGAAGATTGCAATAGGTTAACATTATCATTGATCAAGCAGCTCTCTCGCTATTCTCAGAAAATAACTTAGGCTTAATGGCTTCGAGTAATATTTGATAATTTAAACGCAGATTCGACCAGCAACAAATCAAAGTTTCTCTTAAAGCTACTAATATATGGTTTTTTCATCTTTTGTAACTTTTTTCAACAAAAAAAAAAAGATACTCTTGACAATCCATCTAAGGCAGCTGATCATTCTGCTGAGATGCAGCAAGCCTAAGGAACACCAGCAGTAGTCATTGGGTAATAATTGCTCGCACCTCCAGAGTCATCCGCAGCAGCAGCTACAACAAATAACGCACTAAGCAACTCTCTCACACTGCTTATTCCACACAGGTAAATAAAACACACATACAATACAAAGGTTTATGAAATAATCATAAAACCTAAATAAATCAATTCGTTTCTGAGCTGTGTCGTTTATTTCTTGCATAAAGTAGGGCAATTTAGAATTCAAAACCCCATGTCAAAACAATCATATTTTCTAACTTTTTATCTTTTCTTTGTTTTTTTTGAAAAATGAACCATCCAATCCCATCCAGTCCTCTCTAAAAACAACAATAGCTCCTTAGAACTCCTAAATCAGTTCAAGTTTCTTCTAAGTCCTTAGAATCTTCATAGAACTTTGCTTCGAAAAAATTCGTCAGTGCTTTCTAGAAACTCAGAATGTAAGAACTAAATCCAAATATTTTAAACTGGGGTGTCGATAAACTATCGAAAGATGATAAGACTAGTGTCAAATATTAACTATTGTTAATTATTAGCTTTTCAATCATGAGATTTTCCTTTTTATTTCACCTGTGTAAACGAGCTAAAATACATTTTAAAAATTTGAAGTTTAACAATGTTTTTCAAAGAGATTTTTTAATTTTTAATAGAATTACAGGGCAATATTGAGCATAAATGCTATGCTATCAATAATAAAAAGATATTGTTAAAAAGTAAAAAGAAAACAAGGAGAGAATCAAATGGGTTTTTTCCAATAATTCTTCTTATTTTAAGTTGAAACCTATCTTTGAATTTAACCTTTTCTCTCTCTCTCTCTTTTAGGTTGAATGTCTTCTGCAACACACCCAAAGAGAGACAAAAAACAAAGAGCTTTGATGTTAGAGCAATCTAGCAGCTTTAAGAGAACTTTGTTTAAAGCGAGCGAAGAAGCCTACCCTTAGAACCAGAAGGACAAGACGAAGAAGAAAAGAATGATAATTAAATACCATTCAGTCAACACAAAAATGTCCCTTCTCTTTTCATTCCAACTAAAAAAGAACTTTCAGAAGATAATCAAGCCAGCTAGTCAAATCGCTCATTAGTTTCTCCTCACACCTAGAACTCCCTACCAGCAGCTAATCTGTAAGATCAATTGCTTATTTTAAAAAGGCTTCCCATCCATCATAACAAGTTTTTTTCCCCTTTTTTTCTAAATCTCCTGATTAATCATTGATTTCTTGATATTAACTTCCTCTCTAATGAATATCTTGTTTCTTTTCAAGTCTTGAATGTGTTCACCATGGTAGAAGGGTATTTCTCCACGAGCAAGGATCTGTAAATCAAGTTAACAGTGAATTCGACAGCAAAGCAGTTGTACAGTATTTCTGTGAGGATTGCAGTGAGTTTTGCTGTGAATACTGCATAGCATTAGGCCCACATAACACTGAGCTTCATAGAGTTTCCGATCTAAAAGTGTTTGCTGAGCGTTATCAAGAGTTTATTTCGGCATTTTTCAACAATGAAGCAAAACATAAATGCATGGATTTGTTCAATAAAATGAAACAAGTCAACAAGCGAAGTGATTAAGTATCCAATCAGGCACTAGTCATCGAAAGAGATGCGTTTATTGAGTTCACTCATATCCTAGAAAGACTCACTCTCACAGAAGGCAAGAAAATCTCAGTTCTTTAAAATAGTATTGCAAGGCTACAAAGAGATGTAAATGCGATTACCGACGCTGTTAAGGCATTTGAAAATCTTGCTGCGAGGTAAGATCGTCTACCGTTTTTACTCTTTTATCGCTCTCTGAATCTACGCATCACGCAAGCACTGTCAATTCATTTTCAATGTACCAAAAATAGAATTTTAGACATTAAATTCCTATCTGCTTTGGTGTGGTATTCTAATCCTTTTTTGATTTAGAGGAGATAACTGAGTCACCCTACGATCTTCCAAGAGAGCTGCAAGCAATGAAATTAGAAATGGAGAACTTCAAACCGCATGATGAGATACTTAAATTCAAGGATATGATCATCTGGCAGCTCGTAGAAGATCGTAAATCATCCAAAGACAGAATCTAATGCGAGCAGATAAATTTAAATTCAACGAAGCTCGATCTATGGACAAAGTAACATTTCAATAACAATAAAGGGGACGAAATTCATGCAAAAAACAAGAGAAAACAATGTGATTTTTATATTTTGATGAAATCTTAAGGCTAGCTAGGAGCACATTCGAGGAGTTTGAGGGGTTTTAGCTAATATGCCATTACTGTGGGGAGCTAATCAATGAAGAGTCTATCAACAGCGATTGCTTTGCCAATATCTTCAGAAGAGACAGAGATCTTTCAGGTAAAACGAGGATTGTTAGAAATCTTTTAATAGCAAGAAATCTGCAGAATATTTCTAAATAACCTGCATGGATTTCCTTCTTAATCTCTATTATTTGGGTTTGCTAATTTATCAGTTCCGATGATCGTCTATTCGGATACGGTAGTTGAAAAAGGAATATTTGGAACTAAGCGTCATTTTTGGGTGCAACCAAGACTCTGTGATAGATAAATTCGACTGAATACTCTACCTAACATTCAACCAGGCAAGAGGAAAAAAATCAACAGAGATGTTGCCTACTACAATTACATCAAAATATATGGTATAAAATAAGGAAAGATATGTGTATGTAAATGTCAAATATCAAATGGTTATGCTAAAATATAATTTCTGTGCAGAGTTGATGTTCGCATTGATAAAAAAGAAGAAAATGGAGAAAAATCTTGATCTTTCGGAGATTTTCCTTGCCTATGACAAAGATAAAACTGGTAGGATCCTCTTTACTTTTTTGTGTAAATCAGTGAATAACAACAATTTGTCTAAAATAAACATAGGTTTTGTGAGCATGATTCAATTCAAATATGTGCTGAATGCCCAGTTGGAACTGGAAATAGAGTTCACAGAGCGAACAGCTGAGTTCTTAGGAGTCACACGTAGAGAATACCAAGAAACTGTTAATGCTAATATAGACCAAGGATCGTTTGAATTTGATGGATTAGCTCCTCTGAAGCCAGTAGCTAGGGAATCTGAGAATCCTTTCTTGAGGGAGTTATCTAAACCAGATAATCTCAAGGATATTGAGCCTCGAGAGTTTGTGAATTACTAGATTTTCTTGTGTATTTTGAGCTAACCGTCTTATCTCGAAGAGACTGCATTCAAGGTGATTGATTATGAAGCAATCAAGCAGCATGGGGAGGATTTCTTCATTACTCTGGATGAAGGTATTTACAAGAGATTAGTCCATTAGAGAAATCTTGAAAAATAAGTAGACAAGAGGAAAGGACTTAATTATAAAAATAACAGCAACAGCAGTGGTGGCTCAAATACTTTCTAAAAAACTCAACGATTTCAATGTAAAAAAACAATATTTTCCCAATCGAATTATTATTCGATTAGTTAGTAATTTTAAACCCTTTGATTCCTTCATTTTTTCCTATGCTTTTCCTTTCATTTAGCTGGTGGCTAGAGCAGCCCTTTTACGTCCACTCTATATAGGAGTTGAGTTTATGCACAGGATCATTCGATCGATCTATAGAACATTAGAATGTTAATATTTCCAGTTAATAAACCTTTGAATTTCTTAAAATTATGGACAATCACAATCAATACTCAAATGACTTTTCATTATTATTAGTAATGTGCATGTGTAATTCTGATATTTTTGTATTAAAGATATCAATACATAGTGTAATAATATAAAATATTAGAATACTCCCCTTTATATAAATAATTTCAAGATCTCAAACATATTTTGAATCCCAACAGTGTGTTTGCTTCATAAAATCATTTTATACAGCTTTAAACTCTTAGTTTATGCATTTATTGAGTCTATTCTCGATGGAGAATTACGAATATTTCTTTTTATTATTTTATCATCTGTTTCTTTTATCCTTAAGATATCCAAAAATATCTGCCGGGTTCAAGTTAAGCGAATTGTAATTCATAATTAGCTTTGTATGTGTGTGGGGGTTTTGTATTCCTAATAATACTTTACTTATCTTTGGGGGGGTTCACGATAAAAAATACGCAATCCTCAAAGATTTATCAACTTTCCTAGACTCATACAATTGAATAAACAAAGCTAAATCATTCTATAAATATACCAAAAAGTTGATAAATATTTAAATTACTACTACTCATGAGCAGCACAACCAGCAATACTACCCATCCTATCCAGCAGGAAGTACAACCCTTGATTATGAGAATACGTCATCCCAAGGGTATAACAAGGATAACTGTATCACCAGCTGACACACAACAACATCTCAAACAGCAAGTAAATACTTAAATCTATGTAGATTAGGAATATTTACAAAAAAATGGAACCTCGAATAGATATTTTTCTTGGTATTACCTCTGCTTTTGCATATAAACTACTCCACAAACAACAAATCAGCAAACTAATGTATGGTTTTACCTTTGAAATAAGATAGCGCACACAATTGGTGTCGGTGAAAATGACTTTGAGATATTTCTCTCAGAAAATTACAGCAAATCTTCATAACTAGCATTGAAAGACACAGCGGTGATTTCCAAAATACCTTAGCTGCTCGTGAACGGAGTGCAGCTGTTTGTGACTTTTAAGCAAGGTGCTCAGATAACTTCCCCTCCTGTAAGTTCATTACCTGCTTTTACTTCATCTGCAGCATAGCAAAATAAATAACTTCCACCTCAAGACACCAGTGCTAAGTAAATTACAAAGCATTTTTCATCTGAGAATATAAAAATATACTCAATAATCTAATGCAATTTTGTTTAGCTTTTTGTCAGCAAATTGCAACCACCCTCCAAACTAACGATGTATAAACTGTCTCCCATTGCAGCCAGCTACCTCACCTATCAGCAAAGATGCATCAACAACGTAAAATAAATACTCTATCAAGATTATTAACAACAACTAAAAAATTATTTTGTTCACTGATACAAACACATTATTCTTTTTTTCCCCTTTTCAAACTTAATAGAATCTCTCATAAAGCCAATACCTGCACTCATCCTGAAGGAGGTTCATGCTTGAATTGTCTAGAATCCAAAAAATAAGCGACATCTGATTCACACTCCAAAGATAAGCCTGAAGAATGTAAATTGGAGAAAAAAAATAATTGCCTTTTTTTGAACTTCTCCCCTTTTTTATTGACAAAAAGCATCATATCATTGCTAGCATGGAGCAAACGCTAAATGCCCTCATTGCATTGATAAAGGCGTCTTCATACAGGATATCAAGCATGTATCCTTTACGTAGTATCTAGAAGAGAAACAGCTGAAGTGCAAGGGAGTTCATCCACTCACTGCACATTGTTTTAATTGCACACCACCATCAGAAGTAAATTAAAAAATTTAAAGATTTTTGTTAATTTCTTTCCCCCACAGCAACGTATGTCTGTGGATACATCCTGCACAAACCACGAGCCATACCCAAAGGGGATGTGCAATAAGTGTCTTCCTCCTAGCATCAATGTCTACAGATAACCTTATCGACACGTTGATTTCGCTTAGGTCATGAATGTCAAGGATATTTCAGAGTTTCTCGATTCCTGGACATAATCCTCACATACTAAGCAAAAACTAGGATATTTATATGGTTATTATGCTGAAGATCCCAACTACAAAGGAGGTGTTAGAGCTATTATCGAAGCGATTTATCAGCCACCTTAGGTAGGGAGCATTTCGAATGTTGAGCTATTGAACGATCCAATGGAGAGTTAAGTTGATATAATTGCAGAAGCACTTTCATTTGAAAAAATCGGATGGGTATTCACTAGCATCAATCATGATACGTTTCTGTCGTCTTCAGAGGTACGTATGGCAGCTAGATTCTAAGAATAATATAGAGTGCTACATTCTTCTGGATATCCATTTTCCACGTTCATTACAATGGTTTTAAGGAGTACGCAGTTAAATTTGATTTTTTAATGGAAAAAAAAACAAAAACAAAATGAAATTTTTATGTGTTGATTTGGTAAAGCTGGCAAGAATGAATCGAGCGATGTGAAACCAGAAGTGTACATGGTATCAGATTTAGCTCAAGCGATGGAAAAGAACAATATATTCGCGGAGAGTGATCGCAGAAAATAGATGAAAGTTAGAGAACCTGTAAATGAGTAAGAAAAAGATATGCACAGAGGTGTTTAGAAAATAAGAATCATTTTTTGGAATTAGAACTGATGTTCTGCCTTCTGTGATACTGAATGGGAAATAAGTGACAGAGTTCGAGCCTGAGTTCTTGCTTGTGAATGTAGCCCATGGATATTCAGCGAAGACCCATTTCTCGATCCTCAAGCACTGCCAGTTCCCAGCACTTAACCAACAGTTGCAGACTGTAAGAAGCAATCAAAATACATTAAAATTCCACTTAATAATACACAGACAAACAATTTTTTATATCTCACAAATAATTGTCTCTCTCTCTCTCATACCATCAGGTAAGCGACGTGAAGACATACTTGGAGATGTTTAAATCAGAGAAATCTTGGGAGAAATATGCTGATTTCAATCTGCTCATTTTCCTTTCCAATCTCATTGATATTGAAGTAAAAACACCAACGAAATGGAAATGATAAAGGAAGGACGAGAGAAATTTTTCATTATCAATATTTTATTTACAAGATTATTTTAGTATTTTGCATTTTTTTTCGTTGATTCTAAGCTTCCTTTTTGTTTTTGATTTTTATCTAGACAGCAATGGTTATAGCCTAAGCTGTAGCTGAAGAAAAAGAAGTACCTTCATACTGCGAAGATCTCATTTATCAAATCATTGGAATGTGAACAAGAACAACGATTTATCACAAAAATAGATTCTCAAATGAATTCCAACAAAAAAAAAATAATTAATCGTTTTCACTTATTTTTTTCCATAAAAATCATACTCTAAAGTTTTTTTAGTCCTCTTTACACTATCACTCGCTGTTGTTATTGATATGATTCGTGTTATTATGTGAATTACCTCCACAAAGAACAACAATAGCAGATATTATTAGATTTATTAAATATTAAGAATTAAGTTTCATTTGAATTGATTTGAAAAAGATATTATCCCACAATGTGATTGGTCTATATCAGCTGAATTCACTTCGATTATCTAATTAATTAAACATTAACCCTTGCAAGTAGTTCTACTAATCACAGCATTGATTTTGAATCAGCTGATTTAAATCCAAAGTAGATGTAGAGACAACAAGATAACTTAGAGGATCATTATCTTCAAAGAGCGATAAAGCTGCCGAATATTATCCTCAGAAAATTCTCTTCTTCTTCATCGCCTCTTCAGAAAAACACTATCATGTAGCGGACAATAATTTAACATGATTTCTTGTTATTCCTATGATATTCTTTTCTTTTTTCTTATTTTTCTTTTTTGTCAACCCAAGCCAAAGAAGTCTTGAAAGATAATCTCAGCAGAACTCGAATTCTTCAAGCAATAACACTTCCAAGATTGCGTCATACCTTAAGAATGGTAATGAGTCTCCTAGATTAGCTTCTCAAAGATAAAATGCTAACAACCATGGGAGTAACAATAATAACAAAAGCAATCTGACTCCATTAGCTTCTGGTTCAAATTCACCTAGAATGTCTTTTAAGTAGGCTAATAAGCAGTCATAGCCTATTCTTAGTTTCTAAAAAGCAGCTGTATCTTCAGCTAAGCAATCATATGAAGATACTAAGTAACATACTCCAAGTTTTCATGAATTGTTTTTGTTGTTGTTTTCTAAACTAAAATAAATTATTTTTTTTTGTTTTAAGAAAAGATGCCAAAATGTCTATTATCATCGCAACTCAGCAACAAACTGATGAAGGCAGCCATCTTGAAGATAACCGTGGGTTTGAATTCTTTAGTTCTGCAAATGCTGTGTTAAAACAAGATGAGTTAAGAAGAGAAATCTTTCCAATCCGAGCTATTCCTTATCTACCTAAAAAGTTGTCTTTGAAGATTCAAGGGAGGGATTCCATAAGTAATCGGTAGGACAATGAAGGGTTTAATAGTAATGTGAATGCTAATCTGCTGAGATTAAGTATCAATGAAAACAGTAAAATTGATGAAGGTTAATAGTAGTATTCCCCGTTGAAGAAATCTCTTGGAAAAAAGCCATTGCCTTTAGTGTTTCAAATGGCTAAGAGAGCTTACTAATTAGGTAGTAAAAGGGACAGCAATGGGATGGACAGGGGATAGGATTTCTAAGGGTAATTGATCGATGTGGAAGCTGCTAACAACAGTTTATCACCTCTACCGAAAAGCAGAAACTAACTGAAACTGTCAATTGAGTTGAAAGAAACAAACGCAAAAGACATCGCTGAATAGTACAAAAGGAATGTAAGCCAACAAAAAGGCTCTGAATAGCAATTTCTCCTTAGATTTTGATATGATTATGTCTATTTGAAACAGAGACTAAACGACGATGCAGATGCAGAGAGAGTCTCCATTTAGATAAAAAATGCAACAATCTTTGAAAAAAAGGGTATTACACTTGGGAAAAGTTAAATCATCGCCAGCTGCTCAGAAGATTCATCTGATTCTTCATTTGAAATCATCCCACATCGAAACTAGAAGAATTCATCCATAAGACTAGCACAACAATAGTCATAGAGGACTAACGAAAGTGTTTCCTCAGCGATTTCACCTTAATCTCAGAAACTATCAGTCCTTGTACTGCCTCCTGAGGCTTCATCACCGTTGAAAAAGAATGGATTTCAGAATAATAGATCATCATAACAATTTATGATCAAGATGAACTTCCTGCAGCCTGAGACAAACAAGACATCACACTAATAAGTAAGAGTCATCAATTCTCAGAAATTATGTGTTATTCTTTTGATGGAATTCACTGATTAACTCTTTGATTCTATTGATGACTTTGTACATATTATGAAGAGAATAAATGAAGGTAGTGCGAGCAGCTCAAATTTACTGAGTCCACCTAAAAGAAGAGGGAGCATCTTCGTGGAAGAATTAGTCCTAGGAACAGGTCGAAAAGCTGAAGTTAAAAGTGTTCTCAGACTCAATAATGTCTCTGCTAGGACAAAAGATGGAAATGACAATAAATATATCTCCGAAAGCAGCGAATTAAGCTCCGAAGAAGAGTTAGATTAGCTCCATGAGATCAAAAAATCTAAGAACATCATCGACATTGACCCCCATGACTAGCAAGTTCTCTCAAGAAAACGGAACAGTTGCATGTATTCTTTTTCGTCACCTATCGAAGATAAAATCAATTAGCTTACATCGAGACACATCGTATTATACGCTAAACTCGAGGAATTCGATGAACGATAAGCGAATGAATTAGTCGAAGATGGACTGAATCTCAGGAATGTGGAGAAAGATCTTGTATAATTTGAAAATGGATTGGATTTTACATTGTGTTGGTGTGTGATGTCCTTTTTTGGATTTGATTGCGCAGAACTTTGTCTAAGATGATCTGTCTTGGAAGGTGTGGATGGAGAAGATAGCAATGATTGAAGATGAGAAGTATCATGGATATTGCATCTTCTTTAAGAATCATAAGTAACATATTCTTTTGACTAATGGCACAATTTATAACCAAATCAGTTATTAGTTGGGATCAAATACTCATAACAAAAATGGTTTTGTGAAATAAAATATGTTTGTGATGGGGAAAAGGTATTAATGGGAGAAAATACGCGTAATTGAGTACAACGAAGAGATGATGAAATATAAAATTGAGAAAGTTGATGGCGGGATGCAAGTCAAGCATGTCAGTCGAAATATCCTAGCTTTCAGGTAAACAATATTATGAAAATAACTGATTTCACTTGGTTTATGCAAAAATATGTAAAAAAATGCTATTCAATTTAACAACAGATTTGAGAAAATGCAGAACATCATTGAAAGAATAGAACTGATTCGAAACAAAGCAGCTTACGTGCGCTAAGAGAAAGCATTCTAGCAATATTTAGATAACATCGATAATAGTAAAGTCTGTGGGATGGCCAAACAAGTCAAATAGCGGATATTCAATCTATGTCTGAGTATGGATCATGTCAAGAAAATTAGTCAAAAATTATTAATTGATAAGATCATGAGTGAGGTTATCAGTGAAGTTGAGCATATGTTTGTTAACAAAATGAAATAGCATTTTGTGCTGCATAATGTCTAGCAGTTTGATTCCTAAAACTGCATCGATTTACCTATGAAAATGCTCACAAATCCTGTTTTTCCTAAATTTGGATGCGTTTTTAAATGCGCTGAGAATATTGGTAAAATAACATAGTAGATTCTGTTCAAACGGAATTTATACTTGCGAAACGATTGCTTGAAGGCACTCCTTGCAACGAGGAAGATATCTCTAGCATTCACGGAGTAACCTATGGTAGATATTGAGGAATAATTTCTAGGATTGCCATCGTAATTAGAAAATCTAATTTCAAGATAAGTAAAAAATATTTATTAACCAAATTCAATAGATCATTCCAATCTATCTTATCATTGTGTGTCTTATTTGTTAGAAAGATTACCTCGATCGTATGCGTCGTAACTTAACCACACGATACCGTGAAGGTGTCATCCAAGAAATCTAAGAAAAACTATATCGCTATTACAAGTTCTCCGAATCGAGTAACGAATAATTTGCGGTATCCAAACTCTTCAAGTATCTAAAGCGAATGGAGTACTAGATACTCGAGAGCCTTTAGACAGAAGTACTCGAGAAAAACTGCGATCGATGGATTTAGTTTATATTACATTTTTCCATTCCACATCTACCGACGCTAGCATAAGAGATAGCTAATCCAAATGTGTTATCAAGTGAATTCTGGGTGTGTCCTAAAGTTCCGCTGTTGAAGTTAAGGATCGAATGCTCGTAGACTGATGGTAGTTTATAATTTGAGCCATCATTCTAGTAGATATGTTAAGAGTTGTAATTGCCTTTGCAGATCTTAACTGATCTGTCTATGTCATTTCAAAGGCTAGAATAAACAGTCTTACCGTTAATTGAGTTCACTAGTAGCTCGAATTACTATATTTTTGAGTCCTTAGGGTTTTTAACTAAAATGAATAACTTAATTGAGATGTTAGTCTAAGATTAATGGGATAATTATGTTAATCCTATTGTCGATAAGCATAAGGCTTTTGCTCATTTCTTTTTGCCTGTTTAGCATCATCTCGCATCGATATTCAGTGAGAAATGTTCAATTCACAATGGAAATAATAATATCAGCAAAGATATTCATAAGAATAATAATAATAATTTGACTATAAATATCAATGGGAATGCATAAGTTACGCATCGAACTTCAACGAAATATGCATCTAGAGCATCACAGTATGCAGGAAATATTAGCATCAACATTTCATCGTTTTATGCAGATTGTAATAGCTTTTTGAGTAGATTCTCGAAGCCAACTACGAACAGCAATTAGAATAATTCCACTAATAATGGAACTTAATATAGCTAGAGCAAATAAACGAATAATTCATCGAATAATAATAAGAATTCACATAGCAATCATGGCGAGAAATAACGAATTGACCAAAATATTAGCAACAAAAACGAAAATACCTAACACAACAACAACAACAATAACAGCAATACAATCAACAACAATAACAATAACCAACAGCATAAATCATCTCCATCGTCTAAATGCTAATTCTACGGATTGTAGTGCTTGAAATCGACATAATTACTCCGAGAAGTTTTATCCTAATTTGACTAAGAAATCTTTAAATCTCAAACGATGACTTGCAACATAATTATCACACCGATGTTTCAAATCGATTGCTTCCCATGCAAGAAAGCGACTGCATTAGCAGGTAACACAGCTAAAGCGTTCTTGCTAAAGGCGATATTCTTCGTAGTGAATTTAAATATCGATTAGCTAGAATAATCGTTTGATTAACTTATCACTTCATTCTCGTCACATCCGACGACAGAAGAAGATCTTGTTAACATCAAGGAGACTATTTAACTTGCTTATGAGAAGATAGCAGGGCACAGAGATAAGGTATGACATACAGAGATATTTTAGCCTATTTTGAAAACATTCTTTTATCTTTTCCAAAAAGATCAGCGAAATTGGTGAATATCTGAGTCTACTAGAGGAATGTTTATTTGAAGTTGACTAAGAAACCTAAGAGAAATATTGGACTCTGTTTACATACCCTAGCAAGGTGCTCACTGCATTAAAAGACTCCAAATCAGCAGCTGATAACTAAGAGAAGAAACTAAAAGATATGCTCGAGAAAGAGAAAATGAATTTGCAGCATTAAATTGAGAAAATAGCTTAGGATTTATTGACTGTCAAGAATTTCAATAATTACTAGCTTGCTAAGGATTATTGTATCTAAGCATAAGCTCTGAATGAACATATCAATGATGCGAGCTACTAGACACAACAAATCAATAAAAGAGAAAAGCTACTGCAATTGGCAAGTAAACAACATGAAAAAAATGGAGGAAAGTTATTTTTTCTGGATTTTGTAAGTATATTTTTGTCTTTTTGGTCTTTTTTGTGTGGCTTAGACACTAAGTACGCTCAATTAGAGACTATCAAGGATCAGTCGATATACTTCATCAAGCTCTGGGAGTTAGCTTTCTAGCTTTAGATTGATCGTCATCGCTGGGTATTCGGTCCTTTGATGAGAATTTCATATGGTAATTTCAGTGAGAGCATCTCGAAATATGACGAATAAAAGGAGCTTATAAAAACGCATATTCTTATCGAAGACAAAACGATTCTGAAAGTCATCGCGGAGATCCAGAAGGATATTGATTTATCGCGGGAAATATCATGGATGATAGAGTATCTCACAGCGGAAGGGATGATAAAATAACCGTAGTTCTATAAAGAGCTGTTTAAGGCGTGTAATGTCCCGGAAATTGAGCCGAATGATGAGATGAGTGTGAAACTATTGATAGACGCTGATATAGTGTAGTTTAGGGATTAAATTAGAGAAGTCAGTGAACGAGCGGAGCATGTTTTAGCGGTGGATAAGTAGCTCAGTAGTATTTTAGACAGAATGAAGGAGATAACACTGGATATTCAGATACATTCGGAGTTTTATTAGCATACAACGTAGTATTAGCATTCAGATGTGCACATAATTACGAATTTCGAGATATTGGAGAGCAGCATTAGTTCGTTTAGATTTATCATAGAAGATATCAAGTACACTTAGAAGATACAGCAAGCCATAAAGAAATCAACAGACATCGAGAATAAGCTGAATTCCGTGACGGAAAACGTACAACACATCAAGCAATTCCAAAGCAAATATGTAAATGCCTAAAAGCAAATTGAATAATTGGATTTTTAAAGTAAAATCCAGGAATTTAAGTAGGTTGTTCATTGTATTTGATTGCTTTTTTTGTTGATTTTGTGCAATCACAGTTGAACGCTCGCGAGATTTATGTGAGAAGTGACTTAGGGAAGATGAACAGCACCCTTGTAAATCTAATCTAGCAGTCAGAGAGTTTCTGGAAAGCCGTGATACGATAAATCAAAGAGAATAGCTCATTGTATGAAACAGATTATAATTTTGATTATCTACTGCAAATCAACAATATCCAGAAATTCATTGATTCAATCCCTTGAAAGAACGTAGATTGGTTGGGAAAATTGCAGAAAATTCCTTTGTGGGCAGTAAAATGAGCAGCTGAAACAAAACAACTCGTAACCTCATCATGCAAATAAATAATCAAAATCTTCAACTAAAACGGTCAATACAACAGTCAATATTCATGTAGCTTTTATTGTTCTCTTAAGATAAAGAATGTTTTACAAGATCATTACAACACGTTGAGCAGCGCTTTTTAACATAAAATATTGCTTCTTAAACGTAAAAATATCAACTTCATTCATTTTGAGATGAACTTATTTCGTTTCTTCATTCATTTCGAAATAATATCTGTAATTTGATGTTCTTGATCTAATGTCACTAACAGCTAATAGTTATCTTAATTTGCTAGAAACCTTTCTAAGTATATCTTTGGATGCAATGATTTCCAGAAATAATCTACGAATCTATCGATTTACTCTTCCGTCATTCCTTTCCCTGTTTTTTCTCTCATTTTCCTCTCCGCTAATTTCCTCCACTCTCTGCTGTACTCAAACTACTCTGGACTAATTACAATCAATTCATCGAGCATTTTCCATATTTCCTCGTATTATCCAAGTAATTCCCCACACTTCTCAGCGAATTCTAAATCTTCGTCTGTTAAAATTGGATTTACTTTTGTCAATGGAGTTATCCTCTTTAACCCCGTAAACCACCCTTCAAATATCACAACATCTGGTTTCGTTGTGTATTCCTTAATTCCACTGATATCACCTTCACCGTTGTGTAAGGATTTATCGAAGACGGGTACTTAAATTGGTAATTTTTCATGTTTTATACTCTCCATGACTTTTTTTAGCTGAATAATGTCATGAGTACCTGGTGGACCTCGGAACTAAAAACGATTATCAGATTTTTTTAATTGCTGTCTTGCTTCGTAGGAAAGGTAGAAGTCGTCAATAGAGAATACAATGCTGCTTAGATGATTTTTAGCACATAACAAGGACATCAAGGAAGTCAATGTAGTCTTGCCTGCTCCTTAGACTCCAAGTACCCCTACGATTTGACATTCTGAGAACAAAAAAAGTAAGTAAACGCATCATTGATTTGCTATGTTTTCGAATAGCAACAATGAATCCTACTTTTCTCTGATTCCCTTTTGGCTTGGAGATGATTGAAGTAAGGCAATACATAGTTCCAATATGAATCAAAGACAGAGTTTATTTGGATATGCTATGTCTCCGCGTATATCTCTAGCTCAGGGAGAAATGTATTGAATTCATCGATTTGTTTCTGCAATAGAGTCTGCAACGCTAACTCATCGTTAACAATGTGATTCAACGAATACGGCATCACCTTCCAAGATGATCCTTCGATCAGTGAGCTTAACTTTGAGTTCTTAGAGATATTATGAGATAAAAGTTTCCTCAAAGTACTCTAGTATATTGAGATGGCTGCTTTATTCATGAGTTTATCTTGTAGTATCTTTCAGAAGGCGGTAAGTGATCGTATTAAAAGTAAATAATGATTTATTTTTTGTAAGGTTTTTTGTTGCTTTAATTACTTCTAAAGAATATTTTCTGAAGGAGTAAATAAATGAAAATAACACTTTTTAATATAAGTATAAAAAGTGAGAAATGTTAATATTATACAATGCTAAGTGATGTAAGTCACTCGTTTTATGTAAATTTCTGTTTTTGCTCTTGAAAAATCAAATAAAATGAAAGTATTATTTGTTTTCTATTATTTTTCCAATCTGAGTAAAATATTACACACAATTAATTTCTTTCATAACTTCAAAACAGCTGATGTAAGTTTCTGCTAGGGGAAGAGGAGGGTTTAGGGAGACTGAGGCAACAGAGAAATTGAAGAAGTTTAGTTTTTAGATTGAGATTAGATGCTAAACACACTGAGTGAATTCAATATCAAATCTACAGAAAAAATTGCAAGAATAATTGGAAAAGAAAAAGCAAAATAAGAATAAAGGAGAAAATAGAACAGACATTGAGTGAGCATGAAGCAAAGCATTCCAAAGGAAACAGGTAAACCAAGACTTAAGACATATCACAAAGCAGAGAGATGTGGAAAATGGATTGTATTTATTTTTGGAATTTTATTTTTACCAGAGCTGCTTCGTGGAAAGCTGTAGTCATACTTGCGTGAGTTCGAGAAAGTGCGCGATTGGGCTTCCGTCAATAACTGGCTAGTCAAAGTCGAGCAAGCTTTGAAAGATCATCCTACACCTTTTATAGATGTAGATGACAGAATTCTCCTAGCGAAGCGGCTCAGCTAGTGCTTGAATTAGAATCTCCCTGTGGGCACACACAAAGCAACTTTGATGATTTATCGATTGCTATTTTCGAATCTTTCCTTGATTTCCCATATTTCTGACTCCAATGACGCACAGCGAGTGCATATCGCATAGCATTTGCATATATTTGCTATTGGATTACTCCCCTTCTTTCACTGCTCATCGATTTAAGTAAAAAAAAAGCTTTTACTCATTTTGATTTTGATTTCATCTTTTTTGTTTGTTTTTTTACACACCCACACACACAGCTTAAACCTAACATCCTGGACATCATTGACACATACTTTCTCCCCCTTGAAACTGATCTTATTCCTATCGCACCTGCCTTAGTTGTTAGTATCCTTCCAGGTTTACTTGAAAACAATGAAGATCTTTAAAGAAAAACGTTCAACATCTTCGAGCAACTTTAAAATAAAATTGGTAGATTTCAAATTAGCTTAGCATTTTTTTGATTTTAGAGTATGTCTTTGTAGATTGATTACTGATTTTTGCGTTCTTTTTTTTTTGTTTAGGTAAAAAATACCTTTATGGATCATTGTGGCTAAGTATCTTGAGACTACCTCGCACTAGAGTTGCTGCATATGCTTGCCTTGGTAAGCTTTTCAAAAAGAATGATATGGTAATACCTAACGCTGAAGAAGAGGAATCAACCATGAAATAGCTCCACAAAAACGTAAAAGAAGACATTATCCTGCTGAAGAAAGTTGAAGAAACATAAACTGCAAAAGATGGAACTCAATCAGCAGTAGGATATTCACCATTTTTTAAGGTCTTTGAGCAACCAAGAAGTACTGATGGAGATTCCAAACAAGATGAAGAAAACCCTTTATCTGATAGTGAGTAGATGCTGGCGAGTTTAAGTAATAACCATCAGAGAATACTTTTTTCAATTACGAAAAAAAACTAATAGATAACAGTTTTTTGAATTATTTTTCTTGAATAGATGAACTAAAGAACCTAGACGACAATTCTACTCGTTTTCCTAACCGCAGTGCATTAATAGTCAATGGACTAGTCGCAAGTTTAGAAGACGAAAACAACTAATCCAAAAAATGTGGATTAGAATTCATGCTAAATTATTTCCCTCTGCAAAGTGAAATCCTCAACGACAATGATAAACTCATACTTACTTAAGCCGTTCTGACTCTTCTCCCACGGAGTGAATACTCTTTATTATTCAAAGCCCATCAATGGCTATTTGGACTCCCTGACATCGACAGCAACTTCAATATTACAGAAAAAAACAAAATTGTCTTAGAAAAATACATCAAAGATGGACTTATTGCAATTCTCGAACGACCACCTGCGAGTATCAGTGAAATCAACACACCTTTAAAGATCATCTAGACATTCTACATGAAGAACAATCATATGACAGCTGATTCTCTGAGGACAATATCGTTTTAGCTAATCAAACATATTAGAATTAACTTTTAACATGAAGAAATCTAAAAGAGTTCTTTGCGATTATTCGATAGTTTGTCTATTTACTTCGACGTAATTTTCAAGAGTTTATGTGCACACTACACAGCGCTAAAAGCAGAAGAAGCAATTGATTCTCTGACAGCACAGAAAAAGTTATTTCTTCACAAAGAAGCTCTGTATACCTTGGAACTCATTGAATTTGCATTTAAGAATCTATTTTCAACACATTAAGATACGGAATTCACTGAGCTGAATAGAATCATTCAGCCGTTGATCGATGCATTGGTTGAGAATCTTGCGAGTTTAGATGTGAAGTAAGAAATACAGAAATTAGAGCATTTTTTATGTTAGACAAGATGCATTTTGGAAATTTAAAAAAAGTTATTTTTTTGTATTTTTTAGAGAAGGAGTTGATGAAGAGCATTAGATTCTATTGAGATGTATTTCGATGTTGACAGAGTATTTGAAGAAGGTCTTGCATGAGTTATTTTTGAGTAACAGCAGTGACTTTAAATTGATGAGGTTAGAAGAAACTACCAAGAAATCTATTGGGTAGTTACAAAAATATACAGTAGATTTATTGCAATTTACAATTGAATAAATGCATGCAGATCGATATTCTAAAAACAGTGATAGTCCTTCTAAATAGTCCTTGAGTTTACCTGTTGAAATCACAAGATAGCAAAGCCATCAGAGTAAAGGAAGTGAAGAGAGATTGCTGAGTGTGTTAGAAATAGGATGCAAGACAATGCTAAATGCTGAATTATTGTATTTAGGGTATTACGAATAGGATAAAAACCAAATGGATGTTTCTGGAAATACTATTGAAATCAGCAGTGAAGCAACGGTTTGGCTGCCTGTGCTATTGGAGCTTCTGGAGGGCAGTGGAGAGCATAAGAAATGTGAATTAATATGCATAAGTATTTTCATAAATTTATTGACATTCAAATCACGAGCTGGAGCTGAATTACAAGCTTTAAAAGACTACGTTTCACAAGCTAAAATCGTGGAAACGTTAATTACCTTGCTTTGGCAAGCGTTGGAATCTTCCCTGCAATAAAAGCAAATCATTGATTCGTTAATAATTCTGATGAACGCGTTCCCGCAGGTTTTCACTCAAGTTGTAGAGCTCTCCTTCTAAAGCAATCAGTAACATACACAATAGGAATAATCTCATTAATTTGCAGCACTACTCGGCTAATTCATGTTCTTTAGACTCTCTTGTTCTTATTCTTTTCCTTTTTTTTGATTTTTCTCACTTTGCTACTAGAAAAAAGTTAAATTCAGCTGTAAAAAGTTTCATGACATTCTACAGACTCACAAACAACTACATTGCGCGGAACAGCTCTTGCAATCTTGGGTGTGGACTCTTCCCGATGCTTGAACTACTTGATCACAGCAATCCGATTCTCAGAAACTCCGTGAAAACATTCTTAGTTGAGAATACTTCTCTGCTGTTTCGAGTCTTAGATCCATTTTTAATTAACCTTCTGAATTGTTAGCTCACAGCGTCAGTGACAGCAAAGTTTTCAAATTTCTTCGTCTACGATGAAGTTTACAATTGGAAGAATGTCTTGAAGATACTTAGATTATTAGACAGCACTGTAGATACACTTAAAGAGGTGTTCGTGCAGTACTTATTCCAAGTGAAGATAAGCTCGCATCTCGCAAGCAAAATTGCAGCATCGAAATTCGCTGTAAAATATACCAATTATGATTCAAATATCTACATATTTTTAAACATTAAGCTGTTTTTCATCATTTTTGTTATTAGAATCAATTTGAGCTTTCATCGACAACTTACCTTGAAGTCATGTGCAATATCTTGATCCGCTTCATTCAAGGCAGTGTAAATGAGTAGCTAATCAGTACTTAAACAAATGACAAAACTGAGAAAGATGAATTATCTGAAAATGATCAGAATACCATTTCTGAAGAATAAAACCGATCTCCAACTTCCGATTAGGTAGATTTTATAGAAGGTAATGACTCCGTCAGATCTAGTAGCAGCGAACTTCTTGAGAAAATGATGAACAACGCTGAGCAACGTGCAGGGATAATAAGTATCTTGAATGCAAGTCTCGAGAAGATTCTAATAACTCTGCAGTATCTCATTTAATTCCACTCCACACTGACATAAATTTAACTGCTGAGTCTGCTAGGTACATTCATAGTCAAATTCAAGAGTATCTACAGGAAAATAGACAAGCAATAACAATTACAAATGCAGTAATAGTCTTCTTCTGAATCAACTTCACCACAATTACCAAGGAAATCAGGTAAACCTAAGTAACCACAGCAACCTTCTTCGGAGTCTGAACTTCGGCAAGCGATTGAGTTATTCAGTTCCTAGCTTTTTTTCGCAAATCTCCTGGAAGGATTTGAGTAAACAGATGATCATTTCCTTCGTAGTAGATATATCTATGTAGTGACAATCGGTATTTGGACACTAAGTGATGCGTTGTCCGAGACAGTATTGCAACAAGTGTTGTCTCTTATCTTCAAGAAATATTACGCAGCACTTATTGCAATTTAAATCGAAGATTTACAGGAAATCAACGAATAAAACAATAAATCCAATCCAAACAATGCAATAAATACTAATAACATAAAAGACAACAACACAGCTGGTCTTAGCGCATTCGATCACAATAGCATAGCAAGCTCCGATAATCTCGAAGATAGTTGCGGTGGTTTATAGAATTTCGCTTATCAACGATACACTCAGCAACAAACACAAGAAGAAGCCAAAAACCAAGAAACATTCTAAAAAAGCCAAAGTGAAGATGAGGCATTCTTCGAATAATCTTAGCCAAAAGTGTCCTCACAATCTAAATTCCAAGAAATGCGTAACATCTGTGATTCCTTAAAAAGCATCCTCGATTACTTCCTGCAACTCAAAGACACCCATGCTTCGCTAGCACAATCTACAATGTCCTACACCTCCAACGAAGAATTCAACGCAATTTCTAAACAACCAGCGCACTACAAGATGGCTTCAGCACTTTACGACATCATCACACTCAAAATCTTCAATTCCAACAACCCGCAAGGTGATGTCTCAGATGGATTCACCGCAGCATCTGCAATCCACACAGGGGATAGATTCTCAACCTTCGATCATCGTCGATCTTTGTCTGTTTCCAGTGATTCCTCTAACAACGCGAGATAGATAATTCTGCAGGAACAAGAAAACATGACAAACTAATCATCTTCTTCATAACCTTAACCTGTTATTCATCTGATTAAAGGTGAATTCTGTAATATTCTCGAAGTTTACCTTCGAATCTGGGTACTCACAAACAACACCAGCAAGACAGTTATGTTCTCATCTAAAGGAAGTAAATTTTACTAATTCAGCTAATTCGAAGGATACAACACAGGGATCTCAGAATATCTCAGCTATCTATCCAATCCGTTGAATGAGCATTCGATTTTAGACACAATCAGGAAGGATATTCTCTCCGTGACACATCCGTTGCTGGTGAAATACCCCACGCAATTATTGTATTCGCTGTTTTTACTGTTTAAAAGATCTGTTTCGGAGAATTTCTTCATTGCATTGCCATAAGGATTCAAGGCTAATTGTGGAATACATGGTCTTGGAGTTATGAATGGTAAGAATAGCAATAGTTAAGTGAATTAGTAGTCCCAATAACTCGTTCTTCAGTAATAGTAGCAGCAATAGGAATCTGAAGAAGAAAAATAAACGCTAATGTTACTGAAAGTTATCGAATTAACTAGTGTAATGAATGTCGGATTGGATCTATTACTCAGTGCGCTCTTGAAATCACCCGTATTCGGTTAGCTTCGTAGTTACTACTCTCAAAGATTAAGTCTCGGGAAGGATTTCGCATTGATTTCTTCAAGTGTAGCAAAATAAGAATCTGTAGCTTTGTTTTACTTATTAGAAACGATGTTATATCATCATTTTGATCTTACAGCTGCTCCTACACACTCTTCGATCGTATTCTGGGAGAGACTAGTTGGAATTTTGTAGATTTTTAACACTTCCAAGCATCCAACTACTTGCATCTGGGTTTTAGATATTATTCTTGCTGCATCTAGGAAACTCTCGCCGAAGGAGATTCTCACTGAAAGGAATATCCGCCATGACTTGCATGAGATAATCAAGATACATTTCACGAACTTAGCGCTGTTCGCAACATAGAAAATCACTTTTTAAAGTGCTTCTGAGAAAAATTTCATGAATAATAATAATAATAATACTGCAGATAACAACAACAACAACAATCTCAATAAATCACAACAGTAATCGTAGTTATGCTAATTTGAACTCTTTGGACCATATTCCCCTTGTGTAAACGAGCTTCTGGAAAATTATTAGTAAGGCAAACAAAATAATGAGAATAATATTAGCAGTAGTAGCTTAGGTAGCTAATAAAATGATTTTGATATTGAAAAGTTGCTTTTTGAAATCAATGATACAGTGTAAAATCAGCAATACCAGCAATAACAACAACAACAAGCAGCAAATCATCGTGTATCGATCTCTTAGGCAAGTATTTTTGCTAGTTTATCGTTGACAAATTCGTTCATCGATTAGCCATACACAAATGAATGCACTTGCATGCATCCCTTATTAACTAAAGAAGAATTCAGTTTGAAGGCTAGTTTGCTATCATTTAAAGCATTGAAATCACTGTTCTATGAGATATTAATGAATTGCTATGATAATTAATAAAAAATACTCACATTGTCAAAAGATGTCTTGTCAATAATTATCCCAAAAATATTTTTAGAAAAGAAATCACCGTAATCGATGGTTTTGATATAATGCGCATCTGATCTGTGCAGTAGACTAATAGCGTAATCACCGAATATCATCATGAAGGAGTTCCATAAGAATCTGTTAGATGTGTTCTTAGCTAATGTAAGAAAATGTTTTAAATGAGAAATCAGAGATTTTGAAGTGGAAAAAAAAGTGGTTTATTTTGTTTGCTGTTTAAATAGGATTTCTTCAAATGTAACAAGCATATTCTAGAGAGTTGGAGATTCATCGTGAATTGGCTTGATGAAGGTGGCAATCTCTTCAGTGAGTTCTTCGGAAAGTAGAAATATTTTTTGTGCAAAAATTGTTTTAGAATTGAAATAATTCTTGTTAATTTTGTTAAATGGTTTTCATCTGTTTTTCTCAAATAGGGAGAGCATTCTCTAGAGCTTAATCAGCAAATCCGATGAAAAGCATCAGCGAATCAAGAAATACTAAAGGATTTGCTTTGTGATTTACAGTGGCGAGCAAGACAAACATCAAAAGCAGCTTGCACTTCTTCTTGAAAATATCGGAGATGTTATCAAGAATGTGCAAACACAAAGTCATGAATTAGTGATTCTAGTGCTATTATGTCTTCGAATTCTTATTTTAAGACTATCTCCTAGAGTCCTCAATGAATTACTCAAAAATACTTGGCCAGTTCTCTTAACTCTTTTGTTGCAAATTTTCTAACCAAAAAATAAGACTAACAGTAATAACAATGCTATCAGCAGTGGTAGTTCATTTGGTAGTTCAGGAAATAGTAATAACAACAGTAGTAAATAGTAATCCTAGCAAAATTAACAACAGCAATAAGAAACAAACCCAAATCTTGTGTTGTCAGCACTCAAACTCATAGAGCAGATTTCTTATGTCCAACTAGATGAATTCTACCTCCATCAATGGATCTTTGTCTTAGATTGTAAGATTAACATTGAATTTTGGTTTGAATTTTGTTTTTTCAGAAAAAAAGAGAAAATATAAAATAAATTTTGGCCTATAATATTTACTTTTTCCCTTCTTTTTCAATTCAAAAAATCATCCATTTGGAGCTGCCATTTTTGAAAATCATGCAGAATACAATTAATTAATTTTCAATTTTAAGAATCGGAATCATTTTTGTTGAGTTTCTTCCTTTTTTAGTTTGAATTACTCTTTTGCAATATCCACCAAGCAATCATCATAAGTATTCTGCGTTAAGAGCTTAACATCAAACAAATATTAACCCAGCTTTGTACTTTTCTTAATTTCTCTTGATTAAATAATATTTAGCCAGCGGGGAATCAGATTTCTTCTTCTTCTTTTGTTTTGTTTTCACTTACATATTCCTATTTTGATTATCTTTTGAAATCTCGGCCAGCAAATGCTTGAATTTGACAATTTCCTTTTTTTTCAAGATTTCGGAGTGACAATCCAGTAGTAAGACATAAACTCCTTTCCATCTGCAACTTCATCTCATTAAAGCATTTGCAAATCTGAAGACAAACTCATCACGCCATTTGCATCAGTTCCTTTGCTTTCTTCCTTTTTCCCTGCAGTCTACAGAGCTGACTATCAAAATCGGCTTCTTCATGAAGATATCATATAAGATTTTTAAAAGCATCACAGATAAATCATTATGACAATGACCCATGTAAGATATTTTTGATTATAAGAAATTTAAAATACCAAATTTTCTTGGTTATGATTCAAAGAATTCATCTCATCTTACCCCCAAAGGATATGAGTAAACAAACACCAATTGAAATGTTAAGAATTTTTGGTTTCAGACTATTTTATAATCAGTAAAGGCTGGGTTTAAATGCTAGATCTTCGTTTTTGTTTGCTAGTTACAAATGCAACAAAATTTGATTCTATTTCAATTAACTGCATCCATCAAACAAACTAGCTGACAAAAATAGTCAAAACAACCACTTAGTCACTTTTAAAATCATTTTCTTTTCCACTAATTTTTTCTCTCTTTTGCATGATTTTTCCTTATTTGAAGTTTCAAAATAAATACCTATTCCCTCTTTTAGCATTGGATCTTGCTATGGAGAGCAAAGAAGACCATATTTTGGTTAATTCTTGAGAAATATTTTTTCTATTTTATTTTCTAGGCTCACTTTTATTTAAAAAAGCACTTTTCACCCAATCAATCAAGCTCTATTGCTACCCAAACATAAAAATTACTCTATTTCTCTTACTTGATTATTAAATTTAAGGGTTAAATAGTGGATTTTCTGGATTGTTTATTGGATGCTACTATATAGTTTTTACAGTTTAATAATGAAAACTATAAGAAATAAATGTAAACATCTCTTGGCATGATTAATAACATAATTTCTGTTACAACAACCCTTGATATTTTACATTACACAGAATCTAAAACAATACCAACACACTTTTATGCTTCTTCTTATGATTAAGCTTAATACTCCTTTGGTAGATGCATTAATAACTTAATAATTTGAAGGCAATCTTCCAAAATACTTGACCTTTTCTATCTTTAAAATCTTTAACTTTTTTCTGTTAGGTTGAAGATATTGAAGAAATTCAAAATAAGATCTTATTCTTCTGCTAGTATCTCATAAATCTTAACTAGCAGAGATGGGTAATCGATCTACGTCCTTTAGAAGCTGTAATCGAGAGGGACTTCATCGGATTTGACGAGCACATTTACAGTTCCAAGAATAACTCACTTTGAAGAAAGATAGAAAAATCTAAAGCAAGAAACGATCAGATTATCTTGGGATATCAAAGATAATTTCTTTAATCTTTCTTTTTCTACCTCACTCCCCGTTCAAGCGCTTTGGGGTTATCAATTAACAGTTACTGCTTATTTCCTTGAGAATTGCAAAAAGATACAAAAAAAAACAACTAAAATTGTATTTATTCAAAACAACAATTTCTCACAAAAAAATATTATCTCGCAGTTTCAATTTCTAATATGTTTGATGTTTCTCTCTCTTTTTCTATTACACAAAGATAATCAAGAGAGAGTGCTTAAGAAGTCTCTTTATTTATTTTGAATTCAAAGACCACGGCAGTCAATAAATAGAGAAACATATTTCTTTTTATGGTTCAAATTTTCATTTCTTTTTTACCTAATTTCTTCACAAGAACTCAAATATTTTTCACCTTCTAAATGTAAAGATAACTTCTTATCAAAATTATAACTTGTTTTGACAATTTCAACTCATCTCTATTAGAAGGGAAAAGTTATATTTCTGTGAAATATCTTACAGAATATCTTGGAAGTCAAAATAAGCAAAAACATAATTAAAGGATTAGCAATTTGGTTCGACGAAAGAAAATAGCAGTGAAGTGAATAATTCTTACAACTGGAACAAGCTAGCTAGCAAAAGAAATAATCTAACAAAGGGGGAGGAGGGTTAAATAGTAATAATAATCATTATTAATAATAAATTATCTTCGATCTTAAAAAAGCCAAGCAAACCTTAATCGAAAAACAAAAATACTGGCGTCTTTCTATCTGCTTTCTTCTCCGAAATATTCAATAAAATATCAAGCTACAGAGGCATTAGTATTTCTAAACGGTTATTTGAAATATTCCCATATGGCGAACTAAGACATTGAAGAGATAAATACCATCTCATGCTGTAGAGAATCATTGAACTTATTCGCTATTATTAGTCTCAGCTAATACTTTGGTTAATTATTTGTTTTTGCATTTGTGTGTTTCTAATAAAGAATGCGAGATAACAGACTCAAATGAAGACGATGATGCTACAACTGAAATACCTCTTAAATTAACCAACTTAACAGACAGCGAGTTACTCCAGTTACATGACTGGAACTTCAATGTGTTAACTTTCCCATCCTTGCAAGATAAATTTCGTATAGTCCGCGGGATGTTCGTAGACACTTAGCTTTATGATTTCCTTGGTGTTGAAGATTCGGTGTTCTCTCATTTTCTGACTCGATTATCATACAAATATGATCATCGCAGCAACCCTTTCCATAACTTCAACCACGCAATCACAGGTAGCAATTTAAAAATCTTTGTACTTTTGGGCTTTTCCAGCAAAAAGTGTGAATAGTCTAAAAAAAAAGATAAAATAGAAAAAAAACGGGATTGGCATCAATTTTTCGATAATTTTTTAGCAAAATCAACTGGTTAAATTTTGAAGAAAAATAAAGCATTTACCATAACAAAAGCAGTGGTATTATGCTTTAAATTTGAGGATTTCGTCTTTCAAATAGTGCATCTTTTGGAGGGGGGTATTTCAAGCAAAAATGAACAAAAATAAATCACTAATTCATAATTCATTTTAAATAAAGCTACTCCTCATGCTGCTTACAATTCAGATTTGTAAAAAAAGCAGAATTTTTGATTTTTTCAAATGGTATTTGTATTTTTTGGCAATCTCCTATTTTGGGGGACTAAAAAAGGGGGTCAAGATTACACGTAGGCAATATTTATGTGGCAGTGCTTTTTTTTTGTTAATGTGGGAGAAAAAGTAAAAGAGTGTAAGTGATATTTTTAGAGGGAGAAAAAGATACAAAATTTATACTCTTTTTTTGATGATAATCTATTGAATTTGAAAATACTTTTTTAGTCGCCCATGGGATATACTACATGATACTACAAGGTGTGCCGACTAGATGTCTTGGAGTTGTTGAGAGATTCACTCTACTTTTTTCTGCTCTGTGTCATGATGTCGATCATACAGGAAGAAATAACATCTTTGAGGCTAACTCTTCTTCCTAATTGTTCTCACTCTATGGGAAACAATCTGTAAAATATCACAGACACTTTAAAAGCTTATTATTCATTGATGTTTTTCATCTTTTTGGCTTCGAATTTTTAAAATATTTTTATTTTCTAATTTTTCCAGCCATTAGAGAAGCATCACATAGCAATAGCTATTTAAACATCTGAATAATGTGGATTATTCAAGAATCTAACTGCTTAGGATATATAGACAGTTAAGAAATATTTGACTTCGAATATCTTAGCCACGGATATGTCAAGACACAGTGAAATCATGAATGAGTTTAAATAAAATATGCCGATTCTGATTTCAGCTGTTTCACCTGATTAAGTTACTGAACAAGTGAAACTCAGTTTATCAGGAGCACTAGTACATGCCTCTGATATATCTGCACCAACGAGAGACTTTAGTATCTCTAGAGAGTGGTCACTCAGGATCTCTTAAGAGTTTTCGTCATAGGTATTAATTATTTTACTTAATATTTATGCATCCAATTTTAGTGTGTTCCCTAAACAATTCTTCTTCTTCTTTATTAGCTACGATCTGAGGAAGAGAAGTAGATGCCAGTGACAACATTCTTCTAAGGACTTGACTAATACATTGGTGTTGCTAAGAATGAAATTGGATTTATAAATTTCTTCATAAAACCGTTTTGGATGGAAATCTAGAAAATAGGTTAAGGCAAACTTGATCTTGTAGAGATTAATATCAATAAGAATATATAGTGCTGGTAAGATGAATATGAAAGGGAATTAACCAAGCAAGGAGAATAACAAAAACAGATTATAGCTGCTTGAGAATGAAATGCATCTCCTCAACTTGGCAAAAGATAAATCTCTAATAAAAACCACATGTAAATAAATAAACTCTAGAGCTCCTAGAAGTACTAATTCAACACCAAACATTAATATATTTAAGGATCCTTTCTTTTTTGTTGCTTTTTGCTACCTTTTTTGAGCTTCTCTTTGACTTCCTATCTGCACCTATGCTTTTCTGCACCAATCGATAGGAGAAAGAGAGAGAGGACTCTTTAATACAATTTACTCCTATTTTTATAATTAATATTGTTATTTTATGTTATTGTAATTATCCAATTTGCTATCTGTTAAATTGAAATTCTTTTAGTGAAAATATGTTGTATTTTTTGACTTTAAGATGTTTAATCAAAAACCTAATTTGTTGAATAGAATAATATAGCACAGAAACACAAGATAATTATTAGAAATAACTTGGTATCTCTCCTTAGAAAGATGCTGGCTTATTCTCATTGTTAAGACAGCAAAACTATCAGGTTATGCATTCATTCATTCGTTCATTTCTTCGTTTGTTTCTTCTCTTGATTCTCGAAGAACTCTTGCAGCAAGGGAGGTGCATGTGGTGGAGTAGAGTTCTAAAATACTTTCTCATCCCAGAGGAAGCAGACAAGAATCGCTGACATGCCCATTCCATAGACGCTCATGAAAACAATGCTGATGGCATAAGCGATGAAGAATATTATCTGTTTTTTTAAGAAAATGTTCAAAGGTTAGGAGAGGGTAAAAACAAACAATCAAGGATAAAAGGGGTAGTATTTATTATTTAATGGGATATTTTACCAAGCACGGAAGGACATATGAGTTGAGATCTGATTTCCATGGATCATTTTTGC
>Ga0302271_10000504_pt1 | contig 38417 bp, 35 predicted proteins | sample III_Bog_N1_1_FD_198767 | JGI IMG/M metagenome (GOLD analysis project Ga0302271, IMG submission 198767) | Peat permafrost microbial communities from Stordalen Mire near Abisko, Sweden - III_Bog_N1_1 | ecosystem: Environmental > Terrestrial > Soil > Wetlands > Peat | place: Sweden: Abisko... | reverse complement strand
TAATTGAAGAAAAAAAGGAATAAAATATGATTTATCCCTGATTTACAATATTTTGGTGAACTTTTCTTATGTCTGTTGCGTTTGATTTTCATGGTTATATTCTATTGTAGATGTATTATTCTTTTTTGTATAAATGAAATTAGTGGACTGACTACTAATTATTGCTAAATCAGATACTATTTCACGATTAAATATTCTTCCTGATTTCCTGAATTGGAATTCACATTCTGTGATTCTATCCAGGCCAAACAATGATTGACTCCCTTTATTTATTGAAATCAAATTATAGGATGCATTTAATTTACTTGTCTTAAAAGATCCTGTCTCCTGGTATAAATTGATGAATTTGGGTATGTTCAACTTTATAATAAAGCTGTTTAGAAACATATATCAATAATATTTACCATATCACAACTCAAAAAAATCTTTTAAATTAATTCTATTGTTCAAATACCAATAAAAATCAAAGGAGGTTAAGGTGCCCTTTTTTATTTGTAACCATTACAATATAGTTGAGTAAAAGTTCGTTATCCTGTCGATAATATGTAATCAATTTAATTTCATCATTTTGCAAAGCAACAATATTGCAAATCCAAATTCAAAAATCATGAACTTCAAACTTAATAAAATATTGTTTGCTGCATTACTTTTATACAGTTGTACAACAAACCCCAATATGACACCTGTAATAACTACAACTGTGCCAAGTCAAATCACGTTAAACAGTACCATTACAGGAGGTAGTCTGACAACTGATGGTGGTTCAAGAATATTAAAACAAGGTATCTGTTGGGATACTATTACCGATCCAACTTTTACAAAAAATAAAATTGAAGATAAAACAGGTAAAAGTGTTTTTACAGATACCATTTCAGGGTTAAAAGCTAATAAAACATATTTTGCCAGAGCGTATGCAACGAATTCCGAAGGAACATCTTATGGTAGAAATGAAATATTTACAACCCTGACCTCATCATCCCCAACGCTTACTACAACAGCCGTAACATCGATTGCCGAAACAACAGCAACAGCCGGCGGAAATATTACCACCGATGGCGGATCTGCAGTTACTGCACGTGGAGTGGTTTGGAGTACTATTCCCGGAGCAACAGTTACTTTAAGTACAAAAACAACTGATGGAAGTGGCTTAGGAAGTTTCAGCAGTTCATTGACAGGACTTACTGCAACTACAACTTACTATGTAAGATCCTATGCAACAAATAGTCTGGGAACTACCTATGGAGCAGAAATCTTTTTTACGACCACTGCTAAATCTGTTGTGGCTGTCATTCCTGTTCTGATTACAAATGTTGTAACTGCAATAGGATATACTGCAGCTACCTCGGGTGGTTCTATTACTTCCGATGGAGGAGCCGCAATCACTGCACGTGGTGTCTGTTGGAGTACAAGTGCTGCACCAACAGTCGCATTAAGCACCAGAACATCGGATGGGACCGGGTTCGGGAGTTTTACGAGCTCTGTAACAGGTCTTTTACCTTCAACAACCTATCATGTCAGGGCGTATGCAACCAATAGTCAGGGAACAGGTTATGGTCAGGAACAGACATTTGTTACTACTCAGACTGTTGCACCGACTTTATCAACAACTGCTGCTTCATTTATAGGTACTACTACGGCTCAATCAGGAGGAAATATTTCACTGGACGGTGGTGCAACTGTCACGACGCGGGGAATTTGCTGGAGTACCAGTTCTGGCCCCACTACATCATTAACTACCAAAACCTCGGATGGTACAGGAACAGGAATTTTTACCAGTAGTTTAACAGGACTAACAGCATCAACACTCTATTATGTGAGGGCATATGCAACAAATTCAATAGGAACTTCTTATGGAAACGAAGTGACATTTACATCTTCGGCTACAGTAACAACACCTACTGTTCCTGTCCTGTTTACGAATGCTATCTCTTCAATCGGCTCTACAACGGCTGTATCGGGTGGCGTAACAACTTCCGATGGAGGTTCCACGATTACAGCACGGGGTGTTTGTTGGGGAACAACTTCCGGTCCTACCATTTCATTAAGTACTAAAACTTCCAATAGCACAGGAACGGGTGCTTTTACCAGTAATCTGACAGGACTTGCGGCATCAACAACCTACTATGTGAGAGCCTACGCTACAAATTCCACAGGAACGGGATATGGATCTGAATTGTCATTCACTACCACTGCACTGGCCACAGTTGCTACTTTATCTACGACAGCAATCTCGTCGATTAATATTACAACTGCAGTTTCGGGTGGAAATATTACAACTGATGGAGGTTCGTCCATTACAGCCCGTGGAGTTTGCTGGAATACCAGTTCGGGAGCAACCGTAGCTTTAAGTACCAAAACAACGGATGGAACAGGAACAGGTAGTTTTACAAGCAATATCAGCGGACTTACATCTGCTACTACCTACTATGTACGGGCTTATGCTACGAATACTGTAGGTACTGCTTATGGTTCGGAGATAATCTTTACAACTTCTGCACAGGCAACAATCCCGACTCTGACATCAGCAGCTATCTCTGCAATTGCTATAACGACAGCTACATCAGGTGGAAGTATCAGCACAGATGGTGGTTCGGCGGTTACAGCAAGAGGAGTCTGCTGGAGTACCGGTTCGGGGCCAACTGCTTCATTAAGTACTAAAACAACAGATGGTAGCGGTACAGGTAGTTTTACAAGCAATTTAACCGGACTCACCGGATCAACCCTTTATTATGTCAGAGGCTATGCCACAAATGCCGTTGGAACTGCTTATGGTAATGAAGTGACTTTTACAACCACTGCGGGTTCTGCTAATTCAACGGGAATATTGAGTGTTAGTGTTTTGACTGTTGCACCCGGTGGTGGTTATTCCCCAAAAAATGTAGTGGCTATATGGATCGAAACAAATGCCGGTGTATTTATAAAATCATTATTGGTTTATGCAAATGCACGTAAAACTGATTTAACCACCTGGTATCCTAAATCTTCCGGAAACGTTGTAAATGCAATAACCGGCGCAACACAAAGCAGCAATACTACCCGCACCTGCACCTGGAATGGAACTGATGTAACAGGAGCAGTGGTTGTAGATGGAACCTATAAAGTGTTTATGAATATTGCAGATGGAAAAACTGCAGTCGCTTCGTTCTCATTCACAAAAGGTACGGCAGCAGTAACTCTTACTCCTGTAAATGTTACTGGCTTTTCTAATGTCTCAATAAATTGGGTCCATTAATTGAGATTTAATATAATATTCAATCAATGATCTAAAAATAAAATGTTCTTTAAGTGTGCACATTAAAAATATTGTGTAATTTTATAATTGAATTATTCAGCTTGCAGCTCTGTCACCTTTTCCTTTTGGAGAGGGGAAGATTGAAACAGGTGAGAAAAGAAACTTTAGACCAACTGAAAATTGAATGTGATTTTTATTTTCAGTTGGCTTAAACTAAAGTTCGGGGATTTAACTATAAATAAAATACAATCAAAGCATATTGAAATCATAAGTAATTAATAATGAACAATTAATAATTGCAGGGATACTGAGATGCATACTTTTATAGATTGATAAGCAGGTCGTTAATTATCTGCTATTACTTAATAAGTAATAAAAAAAGAGTGCCTCATTATTTAAAGTATACCTACATCAACATTGAGCTCTATAACCTCTTTTTTGAGAGGGCAGGTGAAGAAGTCGGAATAATAAATAGAACATTTAATTGTTATTGTTATTCAGGCTTTGATTTTGATTTTTATCCAAGAACACATTATAAAAATAATAACTGATTAGATGTTTAAAAGCTGCATAACAACAACTATAATCTAATAACTATGAACTACAAATTAAACCTTTTAGTGCTGACATTCTTTATGCTCCCTTTTATACAGGTTAAAGCAATAAAGTCTCCACATGGTGAAAAATTCTCGAAAGAGTGTACCACTTGTCATATGACCGAAAATTGGACTAAGATTAAAGAAAACGGTTTTAATCATAATCAAACAAAGTTTCCTCTAAAAGGACAACACATAGCAGTGGCATGTATTAAATGTCATCCAACTCTGGTATTTGAAAGTGCTTCAACGGATTGTGCTTCATGTCATACCGATATTCACGAAGGTACTGTCGGGACAGATTGTAACCGATGTCATACGCAGAATAACTGGTTTGTAAACAATATAAATAAAATACACCGGCAAGCCGGATTCCCATTGATCGGCGAACACGCGGCAGCTGATTGTAACCGGTGTCATACATCGGCTACTTTGCTTCGTTTCGACAACATTAGATCCGATTGTTATGCTTGTCATCAATCACAATACGAATTAACTACCAAACCGAACCATATCACTACCGGGATGGGAACCGACTGTCAACGGTGCCATAATATGGCAGGACAAAGCTGGTTGTCTATCGGGCATGGCTTCGATCATGGTGCATTCCCTTTGGTTGGGGGACATAATATAAAGTGCGATTTGTGTCATTTTGATAATGACTTTAAAACAAAATTATCAACAGAATGCTCCACCTGTCATGATCCGGGTCCGGCAAATACGACAACACCCGCACATACGACTAAATTCAAGAACTATGCCTGTTCCAATTGTCATACCCCGACCGCCTGGACGAATATAAAATTCCCAATTCATGAAGTTTATGGGAAAATTTATTCAGGGACTCATAAAGGAAAATGGTCTGCTTGTACCGATTGTCATTTAAACACTACAGAATATACTTCGAATTGTTCAAAGTGTCATAATTTCAATAGTGGAAAATTAAATTGAATATAACTCCAATGATTCGTATTAAAAAGATTATTTTTATTTTTTCCTTTATCCTCAGTGTCATTCATCTTTATGGACAAAACACCGATGCCTTAATCAGGGGGAAAATTAATTATATAAGTTCCCAGAATGTATACGTCCAATTTGTAAACACCGATGGAATACAACCCGGTGATACGCTTTTTAGTGTCAAAAATGGCATCTACCAGCCTGTGTTGCTTGTGAAAATTAAATCGACAATTTCTTGTATAGGGACAATTCTTGGTACATATAAACCCGCCGTATCGAATCAGATTTATGCCCGAAAAGGGGAGTTACCTGTTGCGGTGGAAATTGCTGCTCATAAATCGAAACAAGGAATACCTCTGAATGATCAGGCCATTGGCAGCTCAATAAAAGAAAAACAACCGACCGGTAACGGCTCTTCTTTTGGTGGACGTGTTTCTTTATCCGGTTATTTAAACAATACCAGCGATACTACTATAAACAGCACGTACCGTTTTAATCTCTCAATGAATGCGCATCATATCTTCAAATCGAACTTCTCGACAGAAATTGATCTTTCACTCACAAACAGGAATACATACAGGCCGTTTGTTAATTTAAGCACCGTCCCGGATACTATGAAACTTGTCAATTTCCGTCAAACTTTCAACGATGTAAGGATTTACAACCTTTCGTTGAAATACGATATTGGTAAAACTGCGAGTGTCCTGTTTGGGCGGAAAATAAACCTGAACTTAGCAAATATTGGTGCTATTGATGGTCTTCAGTTTGAAAATAATGGGAAGTATATTTCGTTTGGAGCAGTTGTTGGTTCAAGACCTGATTTAATTACGTATTCCATAAATCCGACTTTGTTTCAGTATGGTGCCTTTATTAACCATCATTTAATAGAAAAAACCGGGAGTATGAGAACTACACTTGCGTTTTTTAATCAGACAAATAATATGGTGACAGACCGACGATTTGCGTATATTCAACATAGTAATTCCCTGTTGAAAAACGTTGATTTCTTTGGCTCGGCTGAAGTAGATTTATACGGGGTAAAAAATAATCAACCTGTCACCACATTCAATCTGACCAGCACGTATCTTTCGCTTCGTTGGAGTGCATTTCAAAATCTTTCGATGGCTGTGTCGTATGATGCCCGTAAGAATATTTACTACTATGAAACGTATAAAAATTACGTGGATAGTCTGCTTGATAAAGAAACCCGGCAAGGATTCAGGTTTCAGCTTAATTATCAACCATTCAACCATCTTTCCTGGGGTGGTAATGCCGGGTATCGCTTAGCAACAGCAACTTCTAATAAATCTTTAAACGGTTATTCCTATCTTACGTATTCTCAGATACCGTTTATTGATGCTTCCATCACCATTAGTGCTACTGCCCTTAAAACAAATTTTCTGACAGGAATAATATATGGTGCTGCGTTGTCGCGTGATTTCTTTGATGGTAAGTTTAATGCAGAATTATCCTATCAAAATGTAAATTATACTTTTACAACCACTACTCAATTGCTCGAAAAGTCAGCCGATTTAAATCTTTCATGGAGAATGACACGGAAGTTGTTTTTCACAATGGATCTTCAGGCAATGAAAGATACAAACTCCAACCTGCAGGGTACGTTGTTTTTCAATATCACTCAACGGTTCTAATTCTTAAAGAGCCAGGAACCAGGAGCCAGGAGCCAGGATCAACCAATTACCTAATTACCCAATTACCCAATCAACCAATCAACCAATCAACCAATCAACCAATCAACTAATCACAAATTAACCAATCAACCAATCAACCAATTAACCAATCACCCAATCACCCAATTAACCAACAAAAAAAAGACCAACCTGATTTTTATCAAGTTGGTCTTTTCTTTTTCTTATTCCCCTTTAGGGGATAGGGGTCATTATTATTTTACTTCTTCAAAGTCAACATCGGTTACATCACCTTGTTTGTTTCCTTCGTTAGAGCTTTGTTTTCCACCAAAGTCAGCATTCTGTTGTGGTTGACCCTGAGCTTGTCCTTCCTGAGTGCTTTGAGCATTATACATTTCCTGGCTGGCTGCCTGGAATGCGGTGTTCAATTCAGTAGTAGCATCATCCAATGTCGGGATATCCTGTGTCTTGTAAGCTTCTTTCAGTTTAACAAGGGCAGCTTCGATAGGACCTTTTTTGTCAGCAGGAATTTTATCACCAATTTCGGTAAGTTGTTTTTCTGTCTGGAAAATCAAACTATCGGCATGATTCAGTTTATCAATTTTTTCCTTTTCTTTGGCATCAGCTTCAGCGTTGGCAGCAGCTTCGTCTTTCATACGTTTGATTTCTGCATCAGTAAGACCCGATGAAGCTTCGATACGAATGCTTTGTTCTTTTCCGGTTGCTTTATCTTTGGCTGCAACGTGCAAAATACCGTTGGCATCAATATCAAAAGTAACTTCAATTTGAGGTTCTCCACGACGGGAAGGCATGATACCATCCAGGTGGAAACGACCGATTGATTTGTTTTGGTTAGCCAATGGACGTTCACCCTGTAAAATGTGTATTTCTACTGAAGGTTGGTTGTCCGCTGCGGTTGTAAATGTTTCCGATTTTTTAGTTGGAATAGTTGTGTTGGCTTCAATCAGTTTAGTCATCACGCTTCCCATGGTTTCGATCCCTAGAGATAGTGGGGTAACATCAAGCAACAACACATCGGTAACTTCACCGGATAATACTCCACCTTGAATGGCAGCACCTACTGCAACTACTTCGTCAGGATTAACTCCTTTTGAAGCTGTTTTACCAAAGAATTTTTCTACTGCACTCTGTATAGCCGGGATACGTGTTGATCCACCTACCAGAATGATTTCGTCGATATCACCGATTGTCAAACCTGCATTTTTCAAAGCAGTACGACAAGGTTCAATTGTTTTTTGAATTAAATCGTCGATCAGTTGTTCAAATTTAGCACGGGTCAAAGTACGTACCAAGTGACGTGGCACACCATCAACCGGCATGATATATGGCAAATTGATTTCCGAAGAAGTAGTATTCGATAATTCGATTTTTGCTTTTTCAGCAGCTTCTTTCAAACGTTGCAATGCCATTGGATCCTTGCTCAGGTCAATATTGCTGTTTTCGTTTTTGAATTCCTGTACTAACCAGTCGATAATACGGTGGTCAAAGTCATCACCACCCAGGTGAGTATCACCATCGGTTGATTTTACTTCGAATACGCCATCACCCAATTCCAGGACAGAAACATCATGTGTTCCACCACCGCAATCGAAAACAACGATTTTCATATCTTTGTTGGTTTTGTCCAAACCATAAGCCAAAGCGGCAGCAGTTGGTTCGTTGACAATACGACGAACATTCAGTCCTGCGATTTCACCGGCTTCTTTTGTTGCCTGACGTTGTGCGTCATTAAAGTAAGCAGGAACGGTAATAACCGCATCGGTAACTTCTGTTCCAAGATAATCTTCAGCAGTTTTCTTCATCTTTTGAAGAATGATAGCTGAAATCTCCTGTGGAGAATACATACGACCATCAATATCCACACGTGCAGTATTGTTGTCGCCTTTTACTACTTTAAAAGGAACACGACCAATTTCTTTTGTCAAACGATCGTAAGTTTCACCCATAAAACGTTTGATAGAAAATACAGTTTTTGTAGGGTTGGTAATGGCCTGACGTTTTGCAGGGTCACCTACTTTACGTTCGCCACCGTCTATAAATCCAACTACCGAAGGTGTAGTACGTTTTCCTTCACTGTTGGTGATAACGATCGGTTCGTTACCCTCCATTACAGAAACACACGAGTTTGTGGTTCCTAAGTCAATTCCAATAATCTTTCCCATAATTTTTACTTATTTTATTTCTTCAGTTATTTCTGATATATTTTTATATGTTTGCCTTTTTACAAACCATATGCCAAGTGGTAAATACCGCATTCCTTTCGGGTTTTGACAGAAAACAAGGACAAAGGTTAATAAACGATTCAAAATTCACTGCCAAAAGGGCAGATGTTATGTCCAAACCTGTTGATCTGAGTAAATACAAAGTTGTACAATCCACCTATAATTCTGCGGACTTCAATAGGCCATTCGTTTTTAAATATTTCATACCTTTGTAGAAAAAAAACTATGTCACTTGTATATCTGGGATTGGGGACTAATTTGGGGGATAAGAATCAAAACCTGAATGATGCTGTCATGGAGTTGTCACTTGAAGTCGGGTGTGTTGTAAGTCTGTCGGCTTTTTATACTTCCGAACCGTGGGGATTCAATTCGGAACATGTATTTCTGAATGCAGTTGTACTGATGGAAACAAGTTTGTCACCTGTACAAGTCCTTTTAAAGACCCAGATGATTGAAAAAAAACTGGGGCGCACAGGAAAATCGGTCACGGATTATGAGGACCGGTTGATAGATATCGATATTCTGTTATACGATATGCTGATCATTGAGAACCCGTCTTTGAAAATCCCACACCCCTTAATTACAAAGAGAAATTTTGTACTTATTCCGTTAGTTGAAATTGCACCTGATTTAGTGGATCCGGTTTCCGGTAAAAAGTATAGAGAATATATTCAGAAATAATTACAGTAATTTGAAAATTATTAATTACTAATTATTAATTGAATTATAGTATTCTTTGAGCAAACTTAATGCGTTTTCGAAATCTTTTTCAAATACCAATATCCTTAGCCCTTCATTGAGATCTCCGAACATCGGCAATATTTCCACCGATTCCTCATTGTTTAAAAAGGTTTCGATATTCCTTTCGCGTAGTAATTCCTGATCAAACATGGCTTCAACCATTGTTTCGTAGTTCTTTAGTGTAATTAGTTTGTCTTCCATGGAAATGGTTGTTTAAGGTGTGTTTATTTTTAATACCAAAGCTGTTGCATGGTTATAACAGATTTATTTTTAAATTTGTTCTACAGTGTCGCCGGTAAGTTGTTTTATACTCCTTTTTCAGTATTCTTATGTCAATTGTTTACAGTTTCTTAAATGAAAAGTGTATAACAAAAATGGATATTTTTTCTTACTTTTGCAACAGATTAAAAATTTTTATCTCAAGGATGGATACCGACCAATTACCAGATCATATCGTTTATAGCAAAAAAGTCATTGAATTTGTTACTGTTGCTGCCGAAACCTGTTTGTTTCTGGAGCATACCAGTGAGTTCACTAAAACTGATTTTGTAGAAAAGATAGTTAAAATACTACCTCTCCTGTATCTAAATGCGTCTTTGACTGACATTCCCGATTCTGTATATGAAGATATTCCCGAACGGTTTGTAAATGAAGACGATTACCAGTATGTCCGTCAACAAGTGGAACAATTGTTAGGCCCGGATGATTCGTATCTGGAAGTGTTTCATCCCGATATGGCGCTAAGTGATACCCCTATTGCTGCCTTTGTGTCTGAAAATATGGCAGATATTTATCAGGAACTAAAAGATTTTGCGGCTAATTATCAACTGGGGGATATCGATATTATGAATGATGCACTGGTAGCCTGTCTTGATGCTTTTGGCGAGCATTGGGGGCAAAAACTACTGAATGCTTTACGGGCATTACACGCCGTGCGGTTCAGTGATGGATTCGGTTCTGACGAAACAGAAAAAGCAACTCCCGAGAGAAAACCAATAGACAGAAATACCTTTCTCAATTTTCAACATGATGACGATGAAGAGTTGACAAATTTATTGTAAAAATAGCTATGTTTAAAACCAAAATAACAAAAGACGAAGTGAATTTATTGCCGGTAGTTATCTTCGAAGGAAAAATAACTGTAGTGGATGAATTGTCTAAAATAGAGCCTGCTATCGAGGAACTCCGAAGAAGTTCTATTGTTGGACTCGATACGGAAACAAAGCCTTCATTTACCCGCGGTACCCATCATAAAGTCTCTTTGGTTCAAATATCCACGCTCGATCATTGCTTTCTTTTCAGACTGAATAAAACAAATTTCCCCCCTGCTTTAGCCGACTTTCTGTCCGATGAAAGTGTTCGTAAAATAGGACTGTCACTTCGTGATGACTTTAGCGGTTTAAATAAGCATCAGATATTTAAACCGGCGAATTCAATTGACATTCAAACGATTGCTCAGAGTTATGGTATCATGGAGCTAAGTCTGCAAAAGATTTATGCCATATTATTTGAGAAGAAAATATCCAAATCACAACGTCTGAGCAACTGGGAAAGCCCTGAGTTGTCCGAACAGCAACAACGGTATGCCGCCACGGATGCCTGGGCCAGTCTACAGATTTATCTGAAACTGATGACTGAGAAAAAACTATCCAAAACTGAAATTGAGAAAATGGTGTTTGATAACTTTCTTGAACAGAAAGCACTCAGAGAACAACCGGAAACTCCCCTTTTATAAACATTACTAACTACAATTTTTCGATGATTTCTATACAGCTTAAACCAAAAAAAGAAGAAAGTTTACAACGTTTTCACCCCTGGCTCTTTTCAGGTGCCATTCAACGCATAGAAGGAAATCCGGCCGAAGGTGACCTGGTAGAAGTCCTCGATACAAATCGTAATTTTCTGGCCATTGGTCATTACCAGATCGGAAGTATTGCCGTAAGAGTCGTCTCGTTTGAAAACATTCCGGTAGATAATGATTTCTGGAGCAATAAAATTAAACATGCCTATTCCATGCGTGTATCCCTTGGCCTTGTCGCCGGAGAGCGTAATAATACCTTTCGTCTTGTTCATGGCGAAGGAGACTCATTACCCGGCCTGATCGTCGATGTGTATGATGATACGGCTGTTATGCAGGCCCATTCGGTCGGTATGCACGAGATTCGTCAGACTCTGGCGGAGTGTATCGTGAATAATGTTCCCCAGGTTAAGAATGTCTATTATAAATCGGAAACAACACTTCCCTTTAATGCCCCCATTACACCCGAAGATGGCTATTTAATCGGTCAGGAAACCACGGATTTAAGTGCCATTGAAAATGGACTTAAGTTTCATGTCGACTGGCTACGCGGACAAAAGACAGGATTCTTTATTGACCAACGCGAAAACAGATCGTTGTTGGAAAGATATTCAGCCGGAAAATCAGTGTTGAATATGTTCTGTTATACGGGCGGATTCTCAGTCTATGCATTGAGAGGTGGCGCTACACTGGTCCATTCGGTTGACAGTTCAGCAAAAGCCATTGATCTCACGGATAAGAATGTAGAAGCAAACTTCCCGAATGATCCACGGCATAAATCGTTTGATGAAGATGCCTTTAAATTCCTGAATAATCTGGAGCATAACGAACAGAAATACGATCTGATCATTCTTGATCCACCGGCATTTGCAAAACATCGTGATGCTATACGAAATGCTTTAAAAGGATACAAGCGCCTGAATGCAAAAGCTTTTGAACAAATTAAGCCGGGTGGTATTTTATTTACTTTTTCATGCTCACAGGTCATTACCAAAGATCAGTTCCGGTTGGCTGTCTTCAGTGCTGCAGCTGAAAGCAAACGAAATGTCAGGATATTGCATCAATTATCACAACCTGCAGATCATCCCATCAATATCTACCATCCTGAGGGTGAATATTTGAAGGGTCTTGTCTTGTGGGTGGAATAAAAGAATAGAAAACTGACAAAAATGGTGTAATACTGATACTTTTTTGCAAAATAGTTGCAGAATAATTTGTTCTATTAAATAGTATTATTATATTTGCAGTCTCAACATCCAGTACTAACCCCTAAATTTTCATTGCCTATTGCCTACAGTTACTTTAAAACCTCAAAATTAAAAGTAATGATAAATCTGAATCAATTAACCGATGACGAATTGGTAAAATTGTATGAGATAGGCAATAATTCAGCGTTTGAAATATTATTGTTGCGGTATAAGTCAAAGGTATACACCTATGTATATCTGATTGTACGCAACCGGGAACTCACCGAAGATATTTTTCAAGACACTTTTATAAAGGCTATTGCTACTATCCAACAAGGTCGCTATACCGAATCCGGTAAATTTCTGGCATGGATTAACCGTATAGCACACAATTTGATTATCGACCATTTCCGTCGTGTCAAAAACGAAAATACATTTTCGGCTGACGCTGTGGATTATGATATAGTAAATAATGCAAAGCTCTCGGAAAAGAGTGTGGACGTCACCTTATCCAATGAACAAGTACTGGCTGATGTGGTCCGTTTAATCGACTTTTTGCCCGAAACTCAGCAAAAGGTCATTCGTATGCGTTTCTTCGAAGATTTAAGTTTCAAAGAAATTGCCGAAAATACCGATGTCAGCATTAATACTGCCCTGGGACGTATGCGTTATGCGCTGCTGAACATGCGTAGAATTGCTGCCGAAAAAGATGTCTCGCTTGAAATAAAATAAAACGAATAGCTCCTTTTTACATAGAATAAATCCCCTGCAGGTATCACAACTTGCAGGGGATTTTTTTTGATGTGTTCTTGATGAAATATCTAATTAATTATTAGTTGGCAATTTCTCTTATTTCAATAGCTTTAATCCGTCTTGCAAATTGTTATTATAATTACGGCATTTCGAAAATCTTTCCTCTTTGTAAATTCTTTTATTGAATAGGATATTTCCATAATTAAATGAGTAAAGTTTGTCACTTTAGGATGTGGTTTCGTTTAATCTCACTTTTGTTCTATGAATATTTTTAATTTGATAATTAAATAGTTATTAAAGAATGAATCTCAGATCCTAAGCATATTAAAATTGTAATTAGTAATAATTTTCAATTACGGTGCACAACTGTATACATCTAAAATATATCCGGTGCGACGGGATATAAACGGCTATACCTATTATTTTAAATTGAAAGTCATTTTCCAAATATTCCATGTGCCTTTTTCGGTTCCACGTTGTGAAATAAAATAGATAGATTTGCCGTCTTTGCTCCAAATTGGTGAAACATAATTGCCTGGATGATAGGTTAATTGTGTGAGGTTTGTTCCATCCGTACGTACTACATACAGATCTAAATTCTGTCTAGAAAAGCTATTTCGCGAACTTTTATTAAAATTATCCACATTGTTTTTTTTTCTGATAATAAGAATTAGAAAGACTACTTCCCATACATAATATCCACTTTCCATCAGGTGAAAGTTGAGGAGTTGAAAAGCTTTTTTCGTTATCAGACAGGATCAAAGTTTCAACTCCAGTTTCATAATTAATCTTCCATATTTCACCTCTGTTGTTTGTAGAATTACGAGTGCATAGCAAGGTGCACATTTCTCCCTTAATAGGGAATGGAGTGTACCCTAATGAATACTGTGTGAAAAGGTTGTTTTGTGTATTATATGACCAAATACTGTTGCCGTAGGTGTCTTTTCTAGAAAAATATATTAATTTACCATCCAATGAATACACAGGGTTGAAATCATCAGACGGTCCGTTTGATAATTGTTGTAATATTGAACCTTCTTCGGCTTTGATTACATAAATTGAACTCCGGTTGTTTTTTGATTCACTAAAAACAATACTTTCTCCATTGGGATGCCATGACAAGTCCATAACATTATTTCTAAAAGTCCGCTGAATAGAAGATCCTGCTTTATCCGTTTTTTTAAGCATGATATTTCTTGTATTATTCTTCTCGGAGATATATGCAATCTGAGTTCCATCACTAGATAATGCTATTTGTGGACTTGCCCACCAGGTAATTACTGATCTCATAGTGTAGACTTTGTTCCCAACTACATTATCCATGTCTTGGGTTAATTTAACAAAGTTTACTCCTCCCTCTTCGGGAACACTTGTTTGTAGATAACTCATAGTCCCACAAGATATGTTGATAATTGCACTTAATAGTAGTAATATAATCTGATAAATTGTGAGCTGTTTCATTTTTTGAGTGTTAAATTGTTTGTTTGTGAATAGTACTTTCTCAATATGTTCGTTTTTAAGTTGCTAAAGAGCTATCTCTTGAATAGTTTAGACAGCACAGTTCCATCCAGTGTCACTGAAATACTCCTGTTACACTGGATGTTCAAATTCTTTTAATTAAAAAATGGTAAGTATATCTCCGATTTGACATTAGTTCATTACTAAATAATTTAATATATAAGATATGATGTTTATGAATCTTTTCTTTTCATACTATTCCTTTATTGAATATTTGCCTTCTCTCAAGATTTTCGTCTTACACTTCCAACTTACATTCAAATTTTCAGGCTGTTCCTTGTTTTATTTTAAACAAATTATTTATATCCTTTCCCTTTGCAATTTTGGCATACATGTGTCCCTCCACAATCTTTACACCTGTGGTTCTTTGCTATACAATATGAATCAGAGCAAGTAACTCCAAATCGATTTTGAACACATGCTTTTGATTGCCCTGAACTATTGCACAAGTAGCATTCACCCGTACCATTACAATAGATACATTTCCTTTGATTTTGAATAGGTTGACTAAAATTTCTGTTCTCGTTAAAAGAATTATTTGATTGATTGCTAATCGTCACTACATGATCAAATTTATATGTAACAAAAGTCTTTTTGGTTGTTGAGTTTATAACTATCTCTTTTGTATCAAGTGTCATGAATACAGTACCTAAAAATTGATCTGAATAGAAAATGTAATTTTCATTATAACCCGTAAAAACATATAATCCTGGAACTTTATCATCAATTACTGTAAGAATATTGCCATTTAAAGTGCTATATACTTCATGCCCATCTTCACTCTTGTATACACCAAATATAGTTTGTGCACTTACAGCACTAACAGTAAGCAATAATAAGATCATTGTTGCTATATGAATCGACAATTTCATAATGTTGAGTTAATTGCTTTTTCTTACTTCTATTTTTTTTCTCCATCTCACAAAAATGATTTGATTTTTATAATTGTCCCGTTGAAAAATGCAATATTCTAAGTGATTAAAAATAATTATTTTCCACTTAAATCCCTAATCCTTCACACAACGAACATAGAATCCATATTTTTTAGTGTAGGAATCATCTCTGAATACATAACTGCTGTTGTTCTCAAGGTGTCTGCAAAAAGGATTTGTTCCATCAGAGCTCCACCAATAACATCTGTTACCTATGTAGTCGAATGTAGATGGATATGTCCCCGTACGATAGCCCCCCGGTAAGGCAGTAAAGCCGGTTGTATTGTTTTTTGTTAAGTCATTACCAATGCTGCCCGGTCCATTAGATGTCACCCATTCAGTTGTGGATGCTAAAGATTTTGCTGCCCTGTTGTCATCTTTGGTTCCATCATAATTGTATCCATTGGCTATAAGGTAGTTTACAAGCGTTGTCCATTCGGCATCGGTTGCCACGTGCCAGCCGGCTGGTGCTAACTTCCGGTTATCGGTTATAGCATACCAGTTATACAATCTGCCATATTTTAGACCATTAGCCTCATCGTCATTATAATTGCAGTATGCACCGTCTGTAGTAAAAAACCAAGTGTAATTATCTGAAACATTCGGAATAGTTCCACCATTTCCATCTCTGTATTTAGTAGTTTTTAAATTTTCCACCATCCATGTTTGTGTCCCGATTTTCACTGTATGATACACATTACCATCAATATCAGTTACAGTTTCCTGGACGGTTTTTTTATTCTTAAAAGTAACACTGTCAATATTACTAACTATCTGTTTGTATAATACAGTACCTGATTTGTAAATGTATAATGTGTCCTGTGCAACTATGAAATTGCAACTAAATAAGAAAGTTAGTATGAGTATTCCTATTGTTTTCATAGTCAATTTGGTTTAGTATTTAATAAATTTTGTAGTCTCAATCTTGGTTGCGTTCATTAAACGGCAGAAGTATACACCAAAATCAAATCCTGCCACATGAATATAAATGTCGTTTGTTCCATATAAGCTCCTATGAGTTTGTTGGTAAATGATTTTTCCTTGAACATTCATAATCTGAAATTGCACATCCCCGGTAGTTTCCGATTTATATTGAATGTGTAATTGATCTTTTACAGGATTTGGGAAAAGTAGCAGTTCATTGTTTCTGAGATCTAAAACACCATGAATACCAGTTGTGTATCCAAAATTCAAATACCGAATGTTATTCAGTGCATAAACGCCAGTGCTGCCGTCTTTCTTATTTACAGTCATGCTCCCGGCTGTAAAAGTTAGTTTGTCAATGTTGGTAAAGGCTAACGAAGTCTGAGCACCTGATTTTTCATTTATAAACATTGTGTTTTGTGCCTGCAATCCAGACAATACAAGACATAAACAAATGATTGAACACCATTTTATACTTTTTTGTCGCATAATTGTCCTCCAATTCTTTTAGTGTTTTTACTTTTATGAAAAATGATCATATTGTTAACAAATTTCGAAATTCTTAATCGGCAGTTTTATACTGGAGATTTATTTAAAGAGATATACTTTCGAATTTGATAAGTCAATTCAACTCGTCTGAAATAGTGAAAAATAATTATGGGAAGGTGTTTCGATTCGTTATTGTTTATTTATAAGGCACCTTGAAAATAACTTCCGAACAGAATCAATGATAAGTTGAATTTATTGGTTCTCGTAATACAATAAACTTTAATAAATACGAGTCAAATGTAAATAAAGATATTATGAAGCGCAAATTATGTTTTTTATAATGGGGGGCTATTTGTTTAAATACGAGGATAAATAGCAAATAACGATACTAAATTGGTGATATTAGTGATTATTTGTAATTTAATTTTGGTGAGTTCCTTCATTGTGGACGAACCATCATGTTGATTAGAAGTTAATCACTAATCGTTAAATACTAATCCCCTGTAGGTTTCACAACTTGCAGGGGATTTTTTTGATTAACTAACAAAATGTGCTAAAATAAATGAGGTTTAAAATGTTTGTTATTTTTGTTGGAATTCAATAAATTCTTAACGAAGTAAATACTAGAACACTTATCCGAATGGTCGAACCCGGTTTTTACTCTTCCAATAAATTATTTTCATACTACCGCGATTACTTTAGCGGAAAAGAAAAATAAGATTTATCAATCACAACACTCATATCATGTCCAGTTTGATTTACAGTTATTCCACCGGTGGCACTTAAGGTGGAATTATTCAAGGTGATGGATAAGTTGGTCCCATTCTGGATATAGTTGTTTCCATAAAGAGTATTTAATTTATCAATGGAATTTAAAGTGTTATTGTCTCCTATCTGAGTAATGTTATCGCTTTCGCCCTTGATATTATTCTGTACGAAATTTTCCACCCTGTTGTTGTTTCCGACTTGTTGTACAACCAGATTATTATAATTACCGATTTGATCGGCTTGTATGTAATTGTTGCTTCCCTGTTGTATCGAGAGGAACTTGTTGGATATGCCTTCTTGTGAACTAATCAGGGTATTGTTATTCCCGTTGCTGAAGATACCGGTGGAGCCGGCATTCAGATTCAATAGTGTTGGAAGTATAGTGCCACTAAGGGTATTGTCTGTGCTTTCGGTCGAGGGAATGGAGGCTAAGAATCCAACCTGAAAACTATATAATATATTCTGATTTCCCTTTTGGGTCAGGTCGACAAGGTTGTAATCCCCCTGCTGGAATGAGTTGGACGAATTGGGTGAAGATATTAAATCGCTACCCTCGGTTTGACTCAGTTTCGCCGTGTTGTAAATCCCTAATTGGGTGATGCTTGAAATGTTTAATTGCTCTGCATTCGGTTGCAAGGTGCCTGAGCTTTCAACTTCAGACGTTGATATCTGCGGGATATTTACTTGCCCTTGTGCAGTGAATACCTGAAACAAACATATAAATGCAATCACAATAGTTAGCTTTTCCATTTTATAACTATAAAAAGAAGTTCTTTGAATTTACCATAAAAAGAAAATATACCGTTAACTTTGGTTTGTAAGTTTACCTATAATAGTTTCTTTTTATTCAAAACATGATTTTGAAAAGAGTCACCGGATAATTTTATCCGGTGACTTAATCCTAAATTTATTTAATAATGTTGTGTTACAGTAAGAATATCATAATTCCCTTGTTCAATTGCATCAACTTTTTGTACATCACGACTTATTTGTTCAATTGTAGTATTATTCGAAGTGCCATCTTGTTTAGAATATGCATATTGATCCGTACTTCCTAGTGGAACACCAATAGTAATAGTTTGTAATACATCTACCTTATTATTGTTTCCCAATTGCCATGAATAACTCTTATCACTACCTCCTGTAACTGGATTAGTCTGATCTAAATCAGCAGTGTTATAACTCCCACCTTTCTGATTAATTTCACTGTAATTTGTTTTTCCAAACTGATTAAGGTCTCCAGTGTTACCGATACCCGATTGTGTCAGATATGAGTCATTTATTGGTTTATATGCGCTATTCGGACCTTGAGTTAACTTAAAACTGCCATAATTGCCTGTTTGGTATGCCTCTGATCTGTTATTGCTCAAATCTGCAGTTAAACCAGGTATTGTAGCTTCTTTTTGAGTTAATTCGGCTTTGTTTGATGTCCCACCTTGATTTACTAATGATGAATTCTTACCAGAACTCCCAGATAATAATGTTGTAGTTTGCGTCATTACTGCACTATTATTGTTATCACCTTGTAAAAGTTCGACATAATTATCGTTGCCCAACTGGTCTGTTGTCAGCTTGTTATAGCTACCATATTGTGTGGCGTAAATTTTTGTTGCATCACCACTAATGCTTGCATCCTGCGTTACTGTTGCCGTATTTCCTATACCACCCTGTGTTACATAAGTAGTCTTTTGTGCCATGGCAAAACCTGTTGCCAATACCATAACGATAATAAAACTTAGCTTTTTCATAATTTGTTTTTTTTAATTGTTTGTAAATTATTGTTTTAAAACTATTTATTTGTTTGAGATATTTTAATTTGATTGTTTTTCCCTTTCTGGGTGACTGTCACTTCGGATGTCTGATCGGTCTGATGAATGGTAACTGTATTCCCTTCGCCTGTAACCCGTATGTTAGTTGGTTTTTTGGTAGAGTCAGGGGTTGATACCAGTACCTTCCCATTCAGGATGATTGTATTCGACTTGCCAGTCATTTTTATTGAGCACCGTGTGGTATCACCCGGGGATGCTCTCGGTGCGGGGGATGCCCTGGCAGGCTTGGATGCGGTGGTTTTATTCCTGGTAGCACCTTGCCCGTTCTGCCTTCCGGATGCTGAAAAATAAGTTGATGTGTACAGGCTGATCAGTAGAACCAGAAAACCCCTGTATAGATTATTCTTCATTATGATGTGTTGTTTTATTTAAGTTTAAATTTTATCGATTCAGTAATTTTGACCCCACTTTTTTCAACATGCATTCAGTTTTATTCACCAATCACAAGATCGATCTGATAGCTGTCAACAGGAAAAATCATCAGGTTGTAAAGCAAAGAATGAAAATTTGATAAACTTTAAAAACAATAATATTTCGCTGTTCAAATATAAATACTGTTATTTGAACGTGCAAATTGAATATTTTAAAATGGTAGTGTATGTACTTAAAATCGAGACTGAATCGCATATAATGTTACTAAATGACATATTTATATGGTTATTTGTCATTCATAGTAATAATTTGCTTTCTTTAGACCGTAAACATGATGGTGGGATGTTTAATGAAAATTCACTAATCATTAATTCGTTAATCACTAACCGTTAATCACTAATCGTTAATTACTAATCGTTATAGTCAGATCATTTTGAACTTTTCCTGTAACTCTTTAAAAAAAGTACGGGTAATGTTGAGTGGATTTTCTTTGTTGAAGGGAGGGAGTAGCTGGCAGGTTTTGCCATCGATATTCCACAGGTAATCGAAATTAATAATGTGGCTTTGATTAATCTGGATAAATGCTGATGAGTAATTTATAATGTCTTCAGCCGTCGTGTTGTGTTTTAGATGCAACCGGCTGTGATCGTTAAGGATAACGGTCCATTGTTTTTCATCTTTGTGGTATTCGAAATAGCCTATCTGATCCGTACATAATTTGTGGTACCCTTTGATTGTAGCAATCAGATACGTCTGTTCCGAACGGTTACCTGGTGTTCTGGAATAGTTAATGATACCCGGCTTTTTTTCCCTCGAAACATGATTAAAAAAACGTCTCAATACCGACTTTATTTCGTCCTGTTCAAACGGCTTCATCAGATAATCAAAGGCAGATATGCGCAATGCATCCAGTAAATATTTTTCGAATGCCGTATAAAAGATGACATGCATGTGCCATGTTATCTCAGGACTGATCTCTTTCAGGAGCTCCACTCCGTTTTGGCTGGGTAATTCAACATCCAGAAACAACAGGTCGGGACGTTGTTCCAGTATCAGTTTTTTACCTTTTATTGAATTTTGGGCATTACCTACAATAAGCAGTTCGGTATATTCGGCGAGTGATTGGCGGAGAATATCAATATAAAGTGCATTTACATCAATAATGGCTACCGTGTATTTGTTGTTTTTCATATTTTGTTTCTAATTAAAGATACTCTTAACAGTATGATGTACATACAATTTATTAGTTCAAATCTTATACTCCAAAGAAATTTCGAGAAACTCCAAAAAACTTTATAACACGCTCTGTTGAATAAACAGACCTATGAAAAATATGCCTGCAGAAAACTTTAAATCACATACACATATCGTTTTATGTTTTGTATTTGTGTGATTTTAAGTTTTGAATGAATTGTCTGTACTGTGATAATTATTGTTTTAACCGGTCAAAACAAGACAGAAATAATAACATAAATCCATTCAAATTGTTTAACTATAGACAGGTTAAATAAATAGTTATTCATAATAATTACATCTTGATTGTATATATTATGTTAACCTGACTTATGAAGTCGTGGGGAATAGATTTTCGTTTAATAATCCATGAAAGTAAATAGAGCCGGACAAATAGTAAATAGAAAATGAATATATAGTAAATGAATTTATAGTAATTGAATAAATAGTAAATGTTTTTTATTAAAGTATTCCTGTTCTTCTCGTGTTTTGTAGAGTCCAGGGAGTAATAGTTTCCCTTATTTCCACGCTCGTCCCTTCGTTTTGCAAAATAGGGCATTTCTTCGCCAGGTGCTCAGCATCGTCTAAATCCTTTGCCAGAATAATGATAAAGCCTGTCACTGATTCATTTTTTTCTGTATAGGGTTCATTCGAAATATTATTATACGGTCGGATAACTTTGCCTTTGAAGGCTAAATGGTTGCCTCCTTCCGCCAGTTGTCCTTTGTCTGTGATGTAGTCAATCCATTCCATCCAGTCGACCATATCCGTTTCCAATTGTCTGGGCGAAGGATGGGCTTCCGGGGTGGAAATATCCATTCGGAACATTAATACAAATTCTTTCATTTTGTTTGTGGTTTAAGTTTATGGATATTATACAAAAGCAAAACTGACAGTACATCGTTTTGAATCACTGATCCGGCTGTCTTTTCTCACTCTCTGTTACCTTAATCTTTGTTTTACGTTCTCCGGCTTGATTCCTTGATGTCGTTCAATAGCCGGGATGATCTGATAACCGGCTGTCAACTTTTTACGTTCTTTCCCAAAGTTATGTAACCGAAACCCATGTGCTTATATGTAAGTGTAGTAGTACCTGAATAATTATATTCGTATCTAACAATCATCAGGATTAAACTGTTCTTGTTTATTCCATTAAACTCTAACTTTATCTGCACATTTCATATGGTTCTGAATTTTTATCCGTGCTTTCATTCCGGTATCCGGCATCAAATTTCTACCAAAATGTCATAACAATACTCCTTGAATCAATCTGTTCACTATTTTATCACACCAGAGAATAATTAGAAATAAAAAGATGGTATAAATCAGTTTCTTATCTACGATGCTCCAGTGATTTTACTGTAAATCTGAATTCTGACAATGAATCATTCAATATTCCGTTACATTTCCAATATCTCTTTTTCACCTCCATGGTACCCCTTTTACTCCCGTTTTATGAAAAAAATTACGTTCAACTTACATACAGCAACCATAATACTTCTCTAAATAAGTAAGTTTTATCTAAGTATTATCTAAATTTTATTTAAGTTTATTTAAATATTGCCCGTAAATGGGATCCAACTGGGACCCAAACAGGAAACGAACGAATGCAGGAGATTAAGAATTGAGTTTAAAAGAATTGTATTGTTATATGATTGCTTTTCTCTGCTTAAATTAGACTTGACTAATTTTTTTTTCACAGCGTTTAAGGGGTTAAGAAATGGATGTGTCGTACGTTATTACAATCATTGCACCCCGAAAGAGCTGTGTAAAAACGAATAACGTAGAATAAATTACTTACGAATTGAAAGTTCAGCTATTTATTAAATAAGGTAAATAATGTTAGGTTTTGTGGGTGATTTGTTTTCTACTAAGTCACCAACGATCAGTACTTGAACCGCCTCAATTCTATAATTATAAAGGGTTGTCGTAATCTTCACTTGTGCCGCCTTAAGTCCGTAAGCTAGCGGACTTGGGGCGGTATTTCTTGAGACGATTCATAAGCAGAAAAACCTTCTTTGTTTTTGTTCTTTTTTAATAAGGTTAATATCTTGTGGGTTATTTTTTTCACTCAGTCCACGCGATCAAAGATCAAAGGTCTAGATAGATAAATGAGAAGTGCTGAATCAGGTAATTTTCTATTGTCAGATAATCAACACTTTGTGAATAATTATTTATAGTAAAAAAACAAAATAAGGTTTTGAATATAAGATAATTAAACAGAATTAACTACCGTAAATTCAATTATTGTTTTTAATTTCTAATACACTACCAACTTTATTAGGCTCAATAACGAATTGGGTGGGTAACCCAATCATGTTATTTTACCAGATAAAAGAAATATTGATCATTTATATGTAACTCTATAAGAGTTTACTCCTTCGGAGTAATAAATATAATGCCAAAAATTATTAAATCAGAATACCCACCTAAAACGTTATAGAGCCCTTTATTAATTGATTCTAACAATCTAAAATTAAAGATATCCCCCAAAATTGATCCCGTAGTTATGACAATCGAATTTTCGATATGGACATTGTAACTTATTGACCTATATCATGGTGTTAAAAAATCTGAATTTGTATGCATGCTAAACGATACAAACAAACCGGCTTGGGTGAATAAAACCCTCACTATCTAAATAAATCACAAATAAGACCTGAATTGACTTTATCCTGACTTTTCGGATAATTTTTAGACTGAACCTGCGTTAAATATTTGCATTTTGACTCAAGGTAAAAAGGTTACTGACGGTTGAAGATGAACTTTTTTTTAAAGATCATTCTATGTTCCAACATGTCCGGAAATTTAACAAGAAATTTTTTGAAGTCTCTTTTATAAGAAAAAGACAAAATGTAAGCCTGCAGATTCTACTGAATTCAGGTGAGAATATTTGGTGTTCCATAAATAATTATAGTCGACATATACTTTTTTGTACACGATTCCGTTTTAGATTTATAATTCAAAAAAATTATAAAGTGCCTATGCAAAATCTTTCCACTTCACCAAAAAAAACTGATTTAAGTTCTGAGAAAAAAAGACTTGATAACCGCCCGCAATTACAACCGAAAGAGGTCACATTGCAAAAGATTCTTCAATTTGCTTCAACCTACAGGGCGGAACGGGTAAGCGAAAATCAGTATGTAGAATGGTATTTAAATTAAAAAAAAGACTTCCAACCAGTTGGAAGTCTTTTTTTTTGTTATATTTGCAAATTAAAAAAGATATATTAACCAAAAAATCAATGTCTTTTTTCTTACTATCATGAAAAAAATAATATCTCCTTCCTTATTATCAGCCGATTTCGGGAATTTACAGGCAGCATGTGAAATGATTAATTCAAGTGAAGCCGAATGGTTACATATTGATGTGATGGATGGATCGTTTGTTCCAAATATATCGTTCGGATTTCCGGTGTTGGAAGCAGCAAAGACCTATTGCTCTAAGCCGCTTGATGTTCATTTGATGATTGTTCATCCTGAAAAATATATCTCCCGATTTGCAAAGGCAGGAGCCTCTATTCTGACTTTTCATTACGAGACTGTCGAAAATCCGCTGGAAGTCATTGAACTTATCAAAGCCGAAGGAATTAAAGCCGGTATAACCATCAACCCGGATGTGCCGGTAAGTGTGTTGGAACCTTTTATCGATAAAGTGGATTTAGTATTATTGATGACCGTTTTTGCAGGGTATGGCGGACAGCAGTTTATGGAAGAAAGCTATGGACGGATTGCCGAATTAAAGGAACTGATAAAAATCAAGAATGCCCACTGCTTAATAGAAGTCGATGGAGGTGTCAATGAACAAAATGCTGCCGGATTATTTGCAAGTGGTGTGAATGTCTTAGTGGCAGGAAGTGCGGTATTCAAGTCATCCGATCCTAAAAAAACGATTCATACTATGTTAATCAGTTAGCTTATGGAATTTTTGCAACGAACTCCTTTTTTTCGTTTGTTGTTTCCGTTTATCATTGGTATTGCTATCTGCCAATATGTAGAGTTCCTGCATTGGACTTTGTATGCCTTATTCAGCTTGTCTGTTTTATTGACTGTATTGTCGTTCGTGATTCGAAATCCGAAGCGACAATTTAAATTCCGTTGGCTGTTTGGCTGCGGAATATTTGTTTTTATGTTTACCCTTGCCTGCATATTATGTTCCAGCCATGAAAAGGCAGACGGTTTCGATCGTCTGCATCAAAAAGGAATGTACAGGATAGAACTGGTATCCTCGCCGGTTGAAAAGGCAAGGTCCTATATGTGCCGGGTGAAAGTACTGCAACTCTACAGCACCACCACGAAGCCTGTACATGGTCAGGCTATTCTCTATTTACAAAAGGACAAACGTGCATCCCGCTTAATGGTTGGCGACAGGTTGTTGGTGGAAGCCGAATTTTCACCCCCTGCCGGTGCATTAAATCCCGCCGGGTTTGATTATGCTGCCTATCTGAAACGACAAGGGGTAGGAGCGACATGTTATGTCCGATCCGATCGCTGGGAGCCTACGGATCGGAATACAGCCTTTTCAATACAAAGCACAGCAGATCGTTGCCAGAAATCACTGCTGGATATCTATCGCAAATTTCATATCAGGGGTGATGAATTTTCGGTGTTGGCTGCCCTGACACTTGGCTATACCGACGACCTTCAACCCGATATCCGGGCAAGCTACAGTGCCACCGGTGTGGTTCATATCCTTTCGGTGAGTGGAATGCATGTCGGGGTGGTGTATGTAGTCATGGCTTTCTTATTGGGATTTATGAGTAAAAATCAACGGCAAAAGATCATTAAAGCCCTGTTTGTCATGTCGTTTTTATGGGGATATGCTTTTCTGTCGGGGATGTCGCCTGCTGTGATCCGAGCTACCCTGATGTTCTCGTTTGTTGCTCTTGCCACCTGCTTTGACAGGCAGTCCCGGATTTACAATACGATTTTTATGTCTATGCTGGCAATGTTGATTGTCAATCCCAACTATTTATTCGACGTGGGATTTCAGTTGAGTTATGCTGCAGTTTTGAGTATCCTCTTCTTTAAACCCATCGTGGATAAATTATACCAACCGACCAACCGGTTCACCCGTTCTGTTTGGACACTGTTCTCAGTTTCATTGGCAGCACAATTGGGTACTACTCCGTTTACGTTGTATTATTTTCAACAGTTTCCGAATTATTTCATGCTGACAAATTTCATTGCCATTCCGCTTTCGACTGTGGTGATCTATCTGGCAATGGGCTTGTTATTTGTTTCTTATATTCCCTACGTATCGGTTTGTGTCGGATTTTTATTAAACGGATCGGTCCGGTTATTGAACTATGTGATTGTGACCATTCAGAATCTGCCCTATTCGGTGTCGCACATTTCATTGGATATCCGGCAATCGGCAGTCTTATTCCTGGCACTGTTTTGTTTGTCGGGATATTATTTCAATAAAAAAATCACACCCCTGGTTGTGGGGCTTGCATCGCTATTCCTGGCCTGTGTTTTCAGTATCGTAGTCAATTATCAAACTCTGACATCCAAACGTATGATTGTTTATGCCGGAACTAAAAATACGCACATTAGTTTTATAAACAGAAATCAGAATTATGTATTTACGACTGATTCGTTTGAACTAAAACATATCGCCATGCCGTTCTGGCAAAATCAAAAGCTGGAGAATCCGGTTGTTTTGAAAAAGGGCAGGTGGTTCAACAACGGATTTGGTTGTTTTGAAGGTGTCAGGTTGTTGATTCTAACCGGGGAGTTTCTAAAGAAAACCACCACCAAAGTACCTCTTGATCTCGACTATCTTATTATTGGCGGCCATTTAAAACCTAAAATTGAACAACTGACCGAATGTGTTCATCCGCGGAACATCATAGTTGATACGAGCATCTCGAAATGGTATGCCCATGCCATCAGGCAGTTTTGCAGTAAACGAAAGATAGGATTCTATTCGGTAGCCGATCAGGGTGCTTTTGTTCTGAACATTAAAGATTAACTTTCGGACTCTGAAATATCTCACAAAATCGTATTTTTTTGCTACTTTTGCATTAAAATTAAAACCAGACAAATGATTTCAAAAATTATAGCTGAGGAACTTATTACCAAGGTAAATAAAGCGATTGATAATGTAGATAAAATAGTTATTGTAGCTCATATTGGCCCTGATGGAGATGCTATCGGATCGTCGCTGGCTCTGTGGCATTATCTAATGACTATTGACAAAGAACCCGTAGTCATTGTCCCTAATCCTTTTCCTTCCTTTCTGTCGTGGATGCCCGGAGCTGAGTGTATCCTTGATTATGAGAATTCAAAAGAGAAAGCGGATGAGTTGATTGCTGATGCTGAATTGATTTTTACGCTTGATTTTAATACAGCCAGCCGGATGGGTAAAATGGCCGATACAGTGATAAATGCTCCAGCCGACAAGATCTTGGTGGACCATCATTTGCATCCCGATACTTATGCAAAAATAAAAGTATCCTATCCGGAGATCTCGTCGACAAGTGAATTGATATTCCGGTTGATTTGTCGAATGGGTGATTTCTCCATGATTAATCTTGCTTGTGCGGAATGTATTTATACAGGGATGATGACCGATACCGGCGGATTTACCTATAATTCGAATAATCATGAAATTTATGTCATTATTGCAGAGTTGATAAAATTAGGCGTTGACAAAGATGCTATTTACAGAAAAGTGTTCAATACTTATTCGGAAGACCGTTTACGGTTGATGGGATATTGTCTGTTTCATAAAATGAAGGTGTACCCCGAATATAAGACTGCACTCATCACCCTGACCTTAAAAGAACTGTCGCAGTTTAATTATGTAAATGGTGACTCCGAAGGATTCGTCAATATTCCACTCTCGATTGCGGGCATTGACTTCTCCGTATTTATGCGTGAGGATACCGATAAAATAAAAATCTCATTCCGTTCGCAAGGTACGTTCCCTTCGAACAAAGTGGCTGCCGATCTGTTTCATGGAGGCGGGCATTTGAATGCGTCTGGTGGCGAAAGTTCTACAACCCTGGCAGTGGCAGTCAAGAAATTTGAAGATGCTTTGCCCGATTATAAAGACTTTTTAGAATAGGAAGTGCACGTAATTTTGAGTCTTAAATAAATAATTCATTAAACACTGATTCCAAACGCGGAACACAGAACGCGGAACGCGAAACACCGAACGCGGAACGCGAAACACAGAACGCTAAACAAATAACTTCAAACTCTCAAACGAATGAAATACCTCATCATACTTGGCGATGGCATGGCGGATGAACCGATTGCCTCACTTGGAAATAAAACACCTATCCAGGCAGCAAATACTCCCTCTATTGACAGAATTGCCGTATTGGGAAGAAACGGTATGCTGGACACCATTCCCGAGGGCTTTTTACCCGGGAGTGAAATTGCGAACCTGAGCGTGCTGGGTTATGATCTGAACAAGGTGTTTGAAGGCCGCGGATCGTTGGAAGCTGCGAGCATGGGAGTCGGAATTGAACCCGGGGAAATGGCCATGCGGTGCAACCTGATTTGTGTTGAAAACGGAAAGATAAAGAATCACTCAGCGGGGCATATCAGCAATGAAGAAGCCCACGAACTGATTCTTTTTTTGCAGAAAGAACTTGGTTCGGAGGGTGTGAATTTCTTTTCGGGAGTATCCTACCGGCACTTATTTAAAATGAAAGGTGGAAATAAACATCTGAAATGTACACCCCCGCATGATGTTCCCGGAACACCCTTTGCCGATGTCATGATTCAGGCAGAAGTTCCCGAAGCTCAGCAGACAGCAGATTTTTTGAATGAACTGACCTTGAAATCACAAACCTTGCTTGAGAACCATCCCGTTAATATAAAACGTGCTGCAGCCGGGAAAGATAAAGCCAACAGCATTTGGTTGTGGTCGCCCGGATATAAACCTGAAATGGATACCTTGCTCGATATGTACAATTTGAAAAGCGGGGCCGTTATTTCGGCAGTTGATCTGATCAAGGGAATCGGAGTCTATGCCGGATTGGAAGTTATCGAGGTCGAAGGGGCTACAGGCCTTTACAATACAAACTACGAAGGCAAAGCTCAGGCAGCCATTGAAGCCTTACGTACCAACGACTTTGTTTACCTGCATATTGAAGCCAGCGATGAAGCCGGGCACGAAGGAAACGTAGAATTGAAAATAAAGACAATAGAATACCTGGATGATCGCATTGTGAGACCCATTTATGCTGAAGTGTCAACCTGGAATGAACCGGTGACCATTGCTATCCTTCCCGATCACCCGACACCCTGTGTCTATAAAACGCATACAAAATCACCGGTTCCTTTTGTGATTTACAAACCTGGAAATAAGGCAGATGCAGTAACTGTTTATGATGAGTTTGCTGCGTTAAAAGGAAGCTACGGTTTGCTCAAAGGAGCTGAATTTATGAAAGAATTAATAAGTTGAAACAACTGTTTTTATTAAATCAATCATTAAAAACCAGGTAGTATGGAAACACAAAACAAATTCTGCCAAAGTTGCGGAATGCCTATGAAAAAAGATCCTCATCAGGGTGGAACGAATCGTGATGGAACCCTGAATGACAAGTATTGCAGTTATTGTTATCAGGAAGGAACATTTACTTTTAAAGGAACCGTGAAAGATATGCAGGAATTCTGCAAAAGTAAAATGATTGAACAAGGCTCTCCTAAATGGATGGCATGGCTCTTTACCCGTGGTATGAGCCGATTGGAACGTTGGAGAAAATAAAATATATGAAATATTACAGTACGAATAAAAAGGTAAGCGGTGTAAGTTTAGAAGATGCCGTGGTAAAGGGATTGGCGGAAGATAAAGGTTTGTTCATGCCCGATTCGGTAAAAGTATTGCCACAGTCGTTTTTCGATACCATTGACAAGTTGACGTTTCAGGAGATCGCCTATACGGTTGCAGACGCATTTTTTGGCGAAGACGTGGAAGCAGGGGCATTGAAAGAAATTGTATATGAAACACTCAATTTTGACTTGCCACTGGTGTCTGTTGAAGAGGATATTTACAGTCTTGAATTGTATCATGGTCCTACCATGGCATTCAAAGACGTGGGAGGGCGGTTTATGTCGCGTCTACTGGGCTATTTCATACAAAAGCAACAGAAGTCCATGGTCCATGTTCTGGTGGCTACCTCGGGCGATACCGGAAGTGCGGTGGCCAACGGCTTTCTGGGAGTCGAGGGGATTCATGTCTATGTGCTGTATCCAAAAGGATTGGTGAGCCCTATCCAGGAATGCCAGTTTACCACATTGGGCAGGAATATCACAGCGCTGGAAGTAGATGGTACGTTTGACGATTGTCAGGCATTGGTGAAATCGGCTTTTATGGACAAGGAGTTGAATGCTCATATGAAACTGACTTCAGCCAATTCAATAAATGTTGCCCGCTTTCTTCCTCAATCGTTTTATTATTTTTATGCGTATGCTCAATTGAAAAAGTTGGGTAAAGCCGATCAGATGGTTGTGTGTGTACCCAGTGGAAACTTCGGAAATATTACTGCGGGTCTTTTTGCCAAACGAATGGGATTGCCGGTGAAAAGATTTATTGCCGCCAACAACAGAAATGATATCTTCCTGCAATACCTGAACACCGGTGTGTACACTCCAAGACCTTCCGTATCCACCATTGCCAACGCGATGGATGTAGGCGATCCGAGTAACTTTGCCCGTGTGCTTGACTTGTTTGATGGTTCGCATTCGGCGATAACCAAAGAAATCAGCGGTGTCAGTTATAACGACGTTGAAATTGCCGAAACCTTAAAAGCATGTTATGTTGAAACCGGTTATCTGCTCGATCCCCATGGAGCCTGTGGATACCGTGCATTAAAAGAAAACCGTCAACCAAACGAAACGGGTGTATTTTTGGAAACTGCCCATCCGGCTAAGTTCCTCGAAACAGTAGAACGTATCATTGGAGGGAAAGTGGAAGTGCCTTTGAAACTGAAGGAATTTATGAAAGGTGAAAAGAAAAGTCTGTCGGTGACCAAAGACTTTATAACGTTTAAAAGCTATTTGTTGAGTTTAAAAGCCTAAGTATATATTTACTCAAAAAACAAAATCCGCAATATGACAGAAATCATTTGCGGATTTTTTTTATAAAGAGTAGGGTGTTTTACTAATTGGTTGCAACGGTTTTCGAATAAAAGAATCGATTTTGAGGTTGCGAATTGAATCCTGCCGGCCTATTCGTTTAAGAAAATCCTCCCAGTTCATATTCCAGGGATCCGTCTTTCTGCCGGGTGCAATGTCACTGTGACGGAGCACATATTTAATGTGATAACGGCTTTCAATGTCTTTTACAAGTGCCGTCAACGAACGGATTTGGAGTTCTGTGGGTGCATCACCAACCGAATCCATCAGTTCAATGCCTATTGAGCTTGAGTTAGCCCCCTTTCGTCCATCGGGAAGACTGCTTTGACCTGCATGGAATGACACGTTTTTTTCTTTTACAAGCTGGTAGATAATTCCATCTCTCCCAATCACATAATGTGAACTCACATGATACCTTGAAAATTGGTTGATAATCAAATCGATGTCGTAAATGTCACCGCCCGAAGCATTAAATACCGAATGAACAATGACAACATCAATATTCCTGAGTTGGGTAGCCCGCATTCCAAAACGAACCGTCTTATCAACAATCTTCAGTTTGGTCTGGCTATTTACAGTTGAAAAGTTTATAATGAATAATAAACAGATCATTGTAATTCGAATGTTACAATTCAGATTCATTTTTATATTTCAAAAAGTCCTTTCACTTTTTTTAGTGAGTATCCCTTAAACTTAAATGTGGCTTCCTTTGGTCCAAAATAGAAACGGAATAAAAGCTCTTGAGTGTTAAGCAGTGAATTTTTAATCTCAGGAGTCAGTCTGACAATCAGTTTGTCTTCATACCAATTGAAATTGTTTGATTTGGTGGTGGATTCAGTCTTTACCCGGGCACTGTCTTTTACTGTAGTAGTTGTAGAACTGGTTTCATGTTTTGTTTTATACTCTGTTCCTTCATTTTCAATTTCCAGTTCGTAGTTTTTACCATCAGCCCTTACATAACATTTCGGTTCCATATTAAAGCTTGACGTGGAACGTGAAATGACAAAGTAGACACTTGAAGTTTCGCCGGTTGTGGAAGTGATTCGCTCAAATATGATATTTGCATTCTGAACCGGAGACTGTTGCATGTATTCGTCAGGCATCAACGTGACTTCAAAGGTGCTCTTTTTAGTGTTCTTAAACTCGTCCACCCTGGTGGTGTAGGGATTGAATAGCAAGGCACAGCTGCTTAAAGTAAGGCATATCACAGCTGCCAATAGAGTATTTGTTTTTTTCATATGGATTGTTTGATGATAGTTGAATACAAAATTAACAAAATTATCCGATTGAGAATCATAGATTCCGAATTTTGCAGGTTTTATTCCTACATAAACAACCCATTAAAATACATCCAGATGACATATCTTAAAAACTTTCCAATAAGCATGTAAATGGCTACTTTCCACCAGTTGCATCTGAAAAACCCGGTTGCAACAGCAATAACATCGCCAACAAACGGTACGAATGTGAAAAAAGCCAGCCAATCGCCATGCTTTTGAATTCGGTTGGCAAAGCTTTCAAGTTTTTCTTTTTTGATGTGAAAGTATTTTTCTATCCATTCGATTTTACCCAGTAGACCAACATAATAACTTGTCATTCCACCCAACCAGTTTCCCAGAGTGGCAACGAAAACACAGGTCCACGGATCCAGGTGTTGAAGGTAAATCATAGCTGAAAAAACAACCTCTGAACTAAAAGGTACAACAGTAGCAGCTAAAAATGAAGCGATAAAAAGTCCGAGATAACCAAGTCCGGTGAGTCCTAACATTTAGAATATAAAATATTTAGAGATAACAAAAGCAATATTTATCAGACAGAAAACTACAAAGAGTATCCCGTAAAAATTGTTTTGTTTCAGCGTTAAAGGGTGAGAAAACAACATAGAATACACTAATGCAATAAACGGAAGAAATGAAATAAATTGATTTCTGAAAAGGAATGCCAATACAATAATCGTCAGGAGCATTAGAAATAAAAAATTCAGCTTGTTACGGGTATTAATAGCATCACTGTTTGAAACGGAATACATTCCGATAATGCCTATTAGCATGATAATCGCAATGGATGCCGAGTAGATCATTTCAGACAAGGAAAATGTTGAAAAGCTGTAATCAATATTTAAATAGACATCGATTTGCTTTGTAATATCGAATTCAGGAGTAATTAAAAACCGGACAGCTAAAAAAAGTATCCAGGGAGTCAGAACTCCAAAAACAGAAGCTAAAAATGTTCTGAGTGAAAAGCTCTGGAACATTATAAACCCAACCCAACAAACCGGAATAACGAAAATAAGCGGATTTATAAACAGGCTGCCTACACTGATCAAAAGACTACCCATAAAAGCCTGTTCAGAAGCTTTCCTGTCGCGTGACATGGTGAAAAAATTAAACAAAGCAAAAATAAAGAGAGTCAATCCGAACAGGGACCCAATCATTATATGTGTTTGATTCCAGGTACTCATCAATATCAGAAAAATTAATATCGGTAAAAATGTACGTGTGCGGATAATGGTAAAACGGTTGTTGATTTGTGCTATCAAAAAAGCATTCAGCAACGTAAGGGATATACATACTAAATTTGAAAGGAGTAAATTTAGAGAAAATATCGATTGAAGACTTGCATCCAGGGCCGTGTTTTGAGTCGCAACTGTTGAATAAGGTGCACCCAGATATGCCGACATCCAGATGACGAAGCAGGATCCAACTAAAACTACTGCTAACGGAATGCTCGGAATGATAAGATTTTTTAAAGATACCCGCATTTATGATTTACAATTTACAATTTTGAAAATAAGTATAAAATAAATTTTGCAAGTACAATCTTAAATAAACCGTACCTGCATATTTATCAACCAGTTGCTTCTTTATTTTTTTTACATGACCCAATTGTCACTGTACTTAAAGTATGGACTTTGAAAGTTCTTATAAGAAAGTCAGTTTAAAAGATTGTTAGTTTTCTGTATTGGAAACTTAACAACCAACAACCAACTTTTTACTGCCAACTATTTAAGTCCTCGTTTTTTCAATAATGCATCCGGATTAGGAGTAGCTCCACGGAAGTTAATGTATAATTTCATAGGGTCATCAGTATCTCCTTTTTCAAGAATATTTTTACGGAAAGAAGTGGCTACCTTTTGATTGAAGACATCCCCGGTTTCCTTAAAAGCCTTAAAAGCATCAGCATCTAATACTGCTGCCCAGGTGTAACTATAATAACCTGCATAATAATCACCACTGAAAATATGATTGAAATAACTGCTGCGGTAGCGGACAATGATTTGTGGTATCATACCGATTTTATCCAGAGAAGCTTTTTCAAATGCATTTACATTTATTTCGGCAGTGTCTTTCACACTGTGATAATCCATATCGAGTATCGAAGCTGCAATCAATTCAGTGTTTATAAATCCCTGATTGAACGTTCCTGCCTGTTGGATTTTAGCCATCAGTTCTTTTGGCATGATTTCGCCTGTCTTGTAATGCATGGCGTAGGTTTTCATTACTTCCGGTTCCCAACACCAGTTCTCCATAACCTGCGAAGGCATTTCGACAAAATCACGGGCTACATTTGTTCCCGACAGACTTGGATACGTGCATTGAGTCAGTAAACCATGAATGGCATGTCCGAACTCGTGAAACATGGTTTCCACTTCGTCCATATTAAGTAAGGATGGTTTGGTGGAAGTCGGTTTTGTGAAATTCCCGATATTACAGATCACCGGACGATGATTCATACCATCTTTCTTGTATTGGTCGGTAATGTTATTCATCCAGGCACCTGCACGTTTGCCTGCACGTGGGAAGTAATCGGTGTATAATATACCAATCAATGAACCATCGACATCGCTCACTTCAAAAACTTCTACATCCGGGTTGTAAACCGGCATGTCGCTTAGTTTTTTGAATTTCAGGCCATATAGCTTGGTGGCAAGTCCAAAAACACCCTGACGTACATTTTCGAGTTTAAAATAGGGTCTTAATGCTTCTTCTTCCAGGTTGTATTTTGCTTTGCGCAGTCTTTCGGAATAATACCACCAATCCCATGGTTCCAGTTTTTCGCCTTTACCCTGAAAATCCATAAGCTTTTGCAGTTCGGCTGTCTCTTCTTTGGCTTTTGCCACAGCCGGTGTCCATACGGTTTTTAATAAATCGTAAACTGCTTTAGGTGTTTTAGCCATGGTGTCATCCAATACAAATTCGGCTGAAGTGGTAAACCCAAGCAACTGGGCTTTCTGAGTGCGCAGCTTCATAATTTTGTTGATGACCGCTTTGTTGTCGCTGGCATTATCGTGGTTGGCACGGGTGGTATATGCCATTAATAATTCTTTTCGCAGTTCCCGGTTGTCGCTGTATTGAAGTACGGGAATAAAGCTTGCTTTCTGAGTAGTAAAAAGCCATTTACCCGGCTTGCCGGCTTCTTTGGCTGCTTCAGCAGCTGACTGGCGGACACTTTCGGGCAAACCTGCAAGATCGGATTCATTCTCAATTACTTTTTTGTATGAATTGGTCTCATCCAGCACGTTTTTACCAAAAGCCAGTTGAGCTAAACCAAGTTCTTTGTTTATTGCCCTCAATTTAGTTTTCTGGTCAGCATTCAGTGCTGCACCGCTTCGAACAAAATTGCGATGGTATTTTTCGAGTAACCGTATTTGCTCGGCAGTAAGACCAAGTGTTGAACGGTTGTCATATAAGGTTTTTACACGGGCAAACAGGCGTTCATTCAAATAGATATTGTCATTATGATCAGACAGGACCGGAGTAATTTCGGTTGCAATTTTCTCCATGCCGTCATTGGTATTGCACGAATACAAATTAAAAAACACCGAAGAAACTTTTTTCAGTAATTCACCACTAAAATCCAATGCGGCTATCGTATTGTCAAAGGTAGGTGCTTCCTTGTTGTCGGCAATAGCGTTTACCTCTTCTGCATGCTTTTTAATGCCTTCCTTAAAGGCGGGCATGTAATGTTCGTTTTTTATTTTATCGAATGGTGGAGCACCATATTTGTTTTTGTACGTTTCGAGAAACGGATTGTCGGTTTTTGCGCATCCCATTAAGAGTAGTCCAATCATTAGTGTTAATAAAGTTTTTTTCATTTGAATGATGCCTTTGATGATTTAAAAATTTTCAACTGCAAAGATAATAATTAAGTTTTTAACAAAGTTTATTAAGCAGTGATTTATTGTTTGTTTTGATAAAAGAATCTTTATTTCTAAGCACTCAATTTAATTCATGTGCATTTTCGATACAGCGGATTTGTCTTTTTGAAGCTGTTCTTTTAATTCATCAATGTCCTTGAATTTTTGTTCATTGCGTATCTTGCAAATGAAATCAATTTCAAGGTTTTGATTATAAATATCCTCTTTGAAATCGAGAATATGTACTTCAATGCTGATGTTACTTCCGTTTTCAAGTGTCGGTCGATGGCCGATATTCATCATGCCTTTATACGCTGAATTGTTCCATTTGACCCTTACAGCATAAACTCCTATGGTCGGAATCAGTTTGTCAGGATCTGAAATCGAGATATTTGCAGTTGGATAACCAATTGTCCTGCCAACTTTAAACCCTTCGATCACTTTGCCGTTTATAGAATATTCATAGGTAAGCAGTCGGTTGGCGAATTCTATTTCACCTTTTTTTAGAGCATTCCGTATTTCCGAAGAGCTGATGTGTTTGTCGACATCCGTATTATACTGAAGGCACGAAATAACATTCATTCCCAATGCTTCACCGTATTTTTTATATTCAGGAAATCCATCGGTGCGGTTATGTCCGAAACGATGATCATGTCCAACCAACAAGGTGTGCACATTGAATTTTTCTTTTAATATTGTTTCCAAAAACTCATAAGCCGATAAATTAGCCATGCCGATCGTAAAATCAAGCACGATACAGGTGTCGATACCGGTTGTAGATAGTTGAGTGAGTTTTTCTGACAGTGTCGTTAATATTTCAGGTTTGAATCCTGAATTCAAGACTTTCAGGGGGTGAACGGAAAAAGTAATAACTACACTCTTCAGATTTTGAATTTTTGCAGTTGCTTTCAGTTTTTCAATCAAAAACCTGTGACCGGCATGTAATCCATCAAAAAAACCAACGGTGGCGGCGCATGGTGGTAGTTTATTAATTTCAGATTGATAAATTAGTTGCATAACAAATTATTCCCAGGTTTCAGGTTTTAAAAGAAAACTCAAATCTTCATGTTCATTTACCAGATAAGTTTGAATTCCCAGTTTTTGAGCTTCCTGTGTATTTTTCAGCCCATCATCCAAAAATAAGCATTTATTTGCATCAACGTTTTCAGTACTCAATATGTTTTCAAAGATTTCTGGATCCGGTTTTGCCATTTTCATTTCGTAAGATAAATAACATTTGTCGAAATATCCACTCAGTTTTCTACCATGAAGGTTGAAAATCTCTTTTTCTGAATTGGGGAAATGAATGCTGTTTGTATTACTGAGTAATATTACCCGGAATTTTTTACGCAGTTCAAGTAGCATATTCAACTTTTCAACCGGAACATCGAGTAGAAAAGAACACCATGCGTTATCAATCTGAGCATCCGTCAGGTCATTCGGGCTCATTTTACGAATCTCATTCCTAAAATCATTGGCTGAAATCTGACCTTTTTCAAGTTGCATAAAAATACCTGACTGGGCAAACATATTCAGGTGCTGTTGGAAATTTATTAGTCCTAACTGTTTGAAATTAAATATACATTGGTTGATATCTAAATTAATAAGTACACCTCCGAAATCAAAAATAATAGTTGTAATGTTTTTAAAATGTTTCATAGATAATTAAAAAAGTGAAAGATAATTTTTGCAGTATGACAAAATTTATTACTTTTGCATTCGCTTTGCAAAGATACACAAATATTTCGCAAATGTGGGGCCTATAGCTCAGTTGGTTAGTAGCACCTGACTCATAATCAGGGGGTCACTGGTTCAAGCCCAGTTGGGCCCACAAAGAAAAAAGTAGTGATTTTCAATTGATTGTAATTTATAATCAATTTTAAATCACTTTTTTTATGTCCAAAAATCAGGCCTGCACAACAAATTTTCACGCCGAGGTTATAAATGTCTATTAATTTG
>Ga0302271_10000503_pt1 | contig 38446 bp, 21 predicted proteins | sample III_Bog_N1_1_FD_198767 | JGI IMG/M metagenome (GOLD analysis project Ga0302271, IMG submission 198767) | Peat permafrost microbial communities from Stordalen Mire near Abisko, Sweden - III_Bog_N1_1 | ecosystem: Environmental > Terrestrial > Soil > Wetlands > Peat | place: Sweden: Abisko... | reverse complement strand
CAAGGTGTCGTAGTCTATTAAAAAAGGAATTTCAATATGTGAGAATCATGTTTGCTGTGATTATTGTCTAAAACAAGCAATCATTTGAGTTTTTTACGAGTAGGGAAGACTCTGTCGAAGTGAATGCCATTTGGATAAGGATTAGGAGCATACCAAGCATTTCCCCATCTGAGACCGAGAGCGGCTCTATCTTAAGAAGGAATTTGTCTGTAAGCGAAGGGGTTAATAGAAGCAATCGATCTTCTGAAGTTAGCGAGAGTTTGAGTTTAGCTATCTTGCTTAACGTTGATGTAAGGATAGTGAGTCTCTAGAGAATGAATGAAACAAAAACAGATTAGAAAAAAGTAGGAAACCAAACAAGAAAGTGATAAGATAATGTGAATGTGTAATGCATGGTTTTTTTCTAAATATTGGTAGACATTCTTGTATTCCTTTTCTAAAATTCATTTGTTTCTGAATATTTGTTTCTTTATGTAATCTTTTAAGCTAATAACGGTTAGGAAACTATCCAAAATATCCTTCATTCTTATTGTGCTGCATTTGCTGGATCCTATCCATATCTTTCACTTTTTGTCATTTCCCTTCATAGTTCTAAGGGAAACTGCATCCACAAATCCCCCATAATTGCAATGCATTTCATTTGGCTTGCGTTAGTTGGCTAAATTGCTTACCATGGAGATCATATGCGTAGGTTTAAGCTGGAGCGTTTGACATGTCTTAGAACGAGAAACTTTGTCTTGTCTTGGTGAGGGCTTAATGTGATTATTTTCTGGCTTTATTTTATTTATTCCTTGTTTTTATTGATCGCAATAAACAGTCCAAAGAGAAAGAGAGAGAAAACACAAACAGAATGAGGGAGAGATGATATTATTGTTATTTGCTACTCTACTTAATTAACTAATTTTTGTTTTCGTCTTGAAATTTCTGCTTTTCCTCTCCCTTTTATCCTTAATATTCATTAGATATTTCCTCCCCGAAATATCCATAAATTATTAAAAAAAATTGATTGTTTTTGTAATTTCTCCTGCAAAGTATTTTCAGTAAATCCCTTGAAATTTCATGAAATTATTTAACAGGCAAGTTAAGTAAAAAGAACATATGAAGAATGAATGGAGGAGTAATAATGCCAAACAGAAATATTCAGACAATATTATAAAATTAGCTCAATAATTCGATGTGTGAATGTGTTCCTAGATTTACGTCATTCTTGATTGATAGCAATACTCTCATTTTAGTTGATATTCGTGTTGTTATTGTTATTATCAAGATGCTTCGATATTCTACCTTTGGACATTGACGATCTCGTTTTTCTATGGCTAGGCTTGCGAAGTGGTGAATTATCCATACGTAAGAACTGAGCCTTTGGATTAGTGAGCTTTTCCGGAAGATTCCCGAGGATTTTCTTTTAAGGAGAAAACGTAAAGGTATTCTTAGAAAAGGAAGCAGAAGCAGCTGCAGATGTGGTGTTAATGTTTAAGAGCAATCTATGATGTTGCTGTTATGGTTTTAATGGTGATGTATTGTTACTGTTGTTGTTGTTGTTCTCTGCATTCTTCCTGCTCACAACCTCTTTATTCTTCACTTTTTTCTTGATTTCGCCATTTCCAGCGATATTTTTCAACTACGAAAACGACGAAGATACCGTTGGGCGAAGTAACGAATGCTAAGCTGAACTTTAAGATAAACTGTATCCATCAGTCTCTGGTAGTGATCTCCTAGCCTTCTTCGTTTTATTCGGGGATTAACCAAAAGAATGTGCGCCTCCTCCTTTTTACCTGGTTTCGTAGTACTCTTGCAGTAGCGACACTTTCCCAGTGGTCGGCTAGTTGTTTGAATAATCAGCTATTGTTTAACCTTGCTGAGAATTTAGCACATGATGGTGTTTTCTTCCTGGTGATAGGTTTGCTGTATTGAAATTATACTACGATCTGCTGGAGGTTACGAATAGCGGATTCTCTTATGAAGCCTGTAGCATCTTTGGTAATCTGTTCATCGATAAAGGAGGGAGATGGATCTGCTGTTAGTTTAATAATAACTGTTGCCCTCTCCTTTCTGTTTGAATTTCATTGAGAATCGCATTGGAATTAGATAGCTTACTATCTAAAAATCGCCAGTAGTTTGTCACATGCGAGTGTTTCGGCTGTGAGATGTTCATATGATGATCCATATCGAACAGGGATACTTACTTTGAATTGTATTATTTCTTTTGTTCTAGCATATTAGTCTCCTTGTAGTCATCGATTGTTCCTGTGCTCCTGTCGTCTTCCTTCACGTCGAAACAAGAATCGCATTCTGCGCCACTCTCAGAGTTTCTGCAGTCTTAGAAATAATATTATTGCTATTGCTGCTCAATAACTTGAGCTGATGACATCTGTGATTGTGATAGTATCTCCTATTCAGATAATCCTTCTTCGTCTGGTTGATGGAGTCTAATTCTAACCTGCTGTTGTTGTTGTTGTTGTTACTGTTACAGCTGAGACTAAGGTGTAGATGGATTCTTAGTGTTTAAGTTAGAAGGATTATTCAGAAGTCTAGGCTATTATTAATACTTAGACTATTGTAATCTCTAATCCTTCTAATCTCCATAACTTGACGATTTGGGTGCATAGCCCGATGGGAATACTAATAAACTCCCTTGCGATTGAGAACCAAAATGAGAACCTACAATGCGTTGTCTTAGCTTAGATGTCATAGGATTATGGTTAGTGTTTGGGATTGCAAGATTATTATTGTTATTGGTTCTGTTGACAGCATGACTAAAATCATTATTATTCTTGCTATTACTCTCATTAGACCTATAACTGTTGTGACTGCTGTTTGGTGGGTTGAGTGTAATTGAATTGCAAATCGATGGGTGCTTGTGTGCCTTTCTTGCAGTAATAGCTTATTCCTGATTGGCTACATCGGAGAAATTCAATGGTGTATACGCAGAAGGTGTCTACTCGCTATTGTAGTGTGCCATCTGCTGGTATTCGTCTGGGAGATTCAGTTAATATTAATGCGAATTCAGTTACTTTACTGTAGTTTTACTCTTTTCAGCTCTCCTAGATAAGGTAGAGTCTCCACCATTGTTGTTGTTCTCTGAAACATAGCTGCTTAAAGGAAGCTATTGACTCATGCCTAGCAAGTGGATACTCCCATTGTTACTGCTTGCTACCATCTTCTTAGGGGTACTACCGGCGATGTTCCTGCATGTTTATCCGCCACTGCTAAACTACACGCAAACATATCAGCAAACAAATTAGTATTTAAGCAATTCACTTTTGATTTGTGAGTACCTCTGGAAGATTGGAGGTGCTCTTAGAGATGCCTTCAAGCAAGTTGCTGTTGTTGTTATTGTTTATTGCGAATAATGATCCACGATAGCTGTCATGTGCTAGATTGTTTGTCTTGCTATGCTTCGGTGTTCTCGTTATCTCTCTATGAAGACAGACACAAAATATTGAGGGCACTGCACTGGGGGTATGAAAACATATTTATTTTACTCAGTGATGCTGGAGTTCGATAGTCTCGTCTGCTTGGATGCTCGAGCTATGGAAGTATCCACCAAAACAGAATAGTGTTAATCACAAAAGGGGGGAAATCTACAAGATATTTGTTTATCTTTTCCCTTTCTTGTTTTTGTTGGTACTAGAATTATTAAAACCCAAATAATCGTTTTACATGTTTGTTTGAGCTTTGATGTGAATCTAACAATCTTCACTAGAGTGCCCGTCTTGTTGCTCGCATTTAGCTAAGACTATCTTCTTCTTGCTGCTGCTTCTTCTTTTACATGCTGCGAGATTATACTTACTGGAAACAATCCATCAACTTTCTTCACATAACTTGATCTGTTAAGGAGATGCACCCCACAATTCCCAAAGCTCTTCCTACGGAAAATTGTCTTAATCGCTTGAGTAGTGTTCTCAACATTGCTAGGGTTGCTATGAAATGTCGGTTGTTATATGTCATCTTCAGCTTCATCTTGGAGATTTATTATTAGTCTTGGAGAAACCATTCCTTTTGGGATATTTGTGTTGCTGGGGATATTGCTAGCTGTAGGGATGTTATTGAGGTATGTTCCAATATAAGAGTCTGACAAGCGGCGATTCCACTTGGCTTTCATTTGGCTATGGTTAATGGAAGTAAAGTATTGCAGAATCTCTTCTTGCATAGGTACTCGCATTTCCATCATATTATCTGCAAGTGATAAGATAAACTAACAGGGAGATGCAAATAATAGCGAAGGGAATGGAGATTGGAAAAGGTAAGAAAAGAATGGAAGGAGGAGGAAGATATGTTTGTTGTGTATCTGGATGTATAAGTGATTGATGTAGATACACTTACTTTATCCTGTTTTGAGTTTATTTCTTTGTGTGGTAACAATTTGAGATGTAAAAGGAATTAAGAATCAGAAGAAACCGCAATATAGTCAAAAGCAGGTGCATCTTCTGGGAGTAAATTAATGGGTTTTATGCTTGGAAAGGTTAATTTTTATTAAAAAGGAAGCATAAAAATTACTACAAACTTTGCTAATCTTTTTCACCTAGTGCATAATTGATTTTCTGTAGTGGATACATTAACAGAACTGATTTAATAATAATAAACACATAAATCTTGATTTATTGAATGGACAGCACATGAGGATAAACTCAATAAACACACCGACGCTTTTATTAAATTATTCAATAACCAACCTTCCAGCTAATTCAGCTAATTTTGTCTTATTGTTTATTTCTTAAACTAATAATTCTTAGGATATTCATTTTGAAACAAACTCTTTAGAAGATAGTCCACCACAAAATCGAAAGAATAAGACATTGAGCCTATCCTTCCTAGTTGAGTTTTTTCAACCCTTCCAATTTAAGCTCGTTTCTTAGCAATTTCAGCTAGTCTCTTAGAAATTTATCTGCCTTTTTATTTATTTATTTTGTTGTTGTTGTTATTGTTGTTGAGCTAGTGATACAGCAAAATGAATCTACTAGAGACTTTGAATCCATTACAAATGGCTTCACAATATACTTATTTATGCATCTAATTGGTAACAGTAGACAATTCTTTCTTCAGATAATCTAAATGCTCCAATCATGCTTGCTCTCATTGAAAAAGAAAATATCTTCTTTTTGATTTTAGAGGACTAAACGCCAACAGAAAAAATTACATTTGAAAATGTCTCTGCTAGGCTTGTAATTTCAGAAGGCATGCTAATAGATAAGCTTCTACTGCAAGTTTTGGGCATGCATCACTCAATTCATCTCAGGACGCAATATGACCTAAAACAACAAGATTGTTTAACGATTTTACTTCTTGAAAACAAAACGAATATTACAATAAAGCACATTACTAATTTGTTGCTAATACGCATTCTTTCTCTCTTTCAATTAGGTTATCTAACATGCTGAAGTAGATATGTTAGTGTTTTTGTCCTATTATATTATTTATCTTCTTCTTTTGTAGTTGATTTTTTTGTTTTCTACTAAATTATTGAAATCCAACAAAAAAAAAATCAAATAATATATTAAAACAACTCTCCCTCCCATCTCATTACAGTTCTAGGCTTTGTTCACGCAACATTTTGCCTCTTTTAGCTTGAGTTTCTTCATTATTATCTCTACTAATTCCTATTTTTAAGTTAACTCAAACAATTTAATATAATCCTCGAAAAGAAAGGAGAAAGTTAGGTTTTCTAATATCTATTACTGTTTTCTTTGTCGCATCGACTATCTCTCTCTTTTTCTTTCACTCTCTCACTCTTCTAAGCTGTCTGAACTATAGCACTTGCCTTCCAGAATAGCCGCACTCTTAATCTCTCTTTTTCTTCATATTTTTTTATAAATGCATGCACCTTCATAAACCCTACCAGCTAATAGTCTTGGAAGGCAATCGCAATCAGGCAGAAACAATGACCAGCGATAACAATAACAACAACAACAACAACTGAGAAATCCAAGCAACAGCAGCAGCAATAACACCAATAGAAGACCTTAGCAATCGAACATAAATCCATAAAACTCCTCAAACTCTCGCAAACCTGGTGAAAACGCACGGACACCTTCTTCAACTAGTACTTACTCTCATGCATCGCAGTAATCTAACTATTCCTCAGCTTCGAGAAACCCGCTGGTTCGTAACTCCTCCTCAGTGTCATAGGCTTCAATTCGAAACAATAACAACAACAATATGGCAGTACCACCTTTAAATAATCCTCTCCCTCGTGGAAACACTTTGAACTCATTGAAAAGATCACAATAGCAGTAGTAACAATCCCAGCAGATCACTAGCACTACTAGTAGCAGCATTACAACAATAACTAGCCCACACAATAACTCTAACATGAATAGAGCTGCTATCAATTAGCGATTGAGATAAGCAACTAATCTTAGCAACAATTCTGAAGGCCTTTCACCATCGAACTAAGATCAATCTAGCTAGTTTTATGAGAAAGAACACGAATACAGGACATACATTCACTTTATCGAGTTGATCTATCACGTGTCTGTCTTCGGTTTAATTGGGTTTTTGATCGCAGCTTGCAGTCTCTATGGGGTTTCGTACATCTACCCGTTTGTTGTGCTGTTTCTGTATGATGGAATCAACATTCTAAGAACTCTACAGAGATTCAGGATTTATACATAATACAAATGCAGATTTAAATCTAAAATTATCATGATGGAAATAGTGTTCCTCATAATATCCAAAGTAAGTAGAATATTGTAAAGCAGAACAAGATAAAAAAAAACCATTTTGTTTGCTTTTTCGTTGATTTAAGATAGTATTACTGGTGCACTATATGCTCGGAACAAACTGCATATACGCGATGTTCCCGATCACCTGCTATTGCATTTTGAGAGCTTTCATTTACAAAATAGAAAAGCATTCCGAAGATTGCAATTCCATCATTAATTTTGTATGATAATCACTTTTGAAAATTGATTTCGTTTATTAAGATATTTTCTTCTCAGTTACTGATAGGTCACCGTGTGTTTGTGTTCATCTTCATGGGTTCGGTGGCATTGAAACTCGACAAGATTGTTGACTGGGAGTGGTCACAGACAATTTGGTCATACTGGGTGATGTTTTCGATTCTCATCGGATTGACTTTTGGATCATTCCTTATGACACTCAGCAAATGCTTCTAAGTATGCTTGGCTGAGTCGCATCTTAACGAATGTAATGATTTCTTCATAGAATATCAGGAAAACTACCAGAATATGGGAACTTGATGATTTTTTTACTTTTTTTTGATAATAAAGTGAAAGGCATCTTCTGGGTGTTCGTGAATGTCTCTGGAGTTACGGCAGGTTCGTTTCTCTTGCTGTTAGGGACGATTAGATATTTTGATGCTAAAGAAGAAATTGTATTGCAAATATTAATGATATTCTTAGGTTCGTTTTTCATATTTTATTTCTTCATCTCAGTGCTGTGGAGGAAATCAATTATGTAAGAAAACAAATTTTTAGTTTATTCAAAATGAAGAAGGAGCTATTCTCAAATCCTATTTTTGTTTGAACTTTGATTCAGGAAATACTTGAAGTAGATGTCTTCTTTTGACCCAGAATATGTGAGATAGTCATCGAAAAATGCAGCTGAGGAAGAATAAAGAGTTTTGGCTAATAGGCAAGCAGAATTCTTTGGTAACAATAATAATAACGGTAATCTCAGAGCAAGAAACAATAACATTAGAGACAGCAATACTAGCAATAACGCAAACACGAGAAATCTGCGGAATCAGCAAGATAACAGCAATAACTATGAGAGTAATACTCCTTCTAATCAACAAGGCAAACAAGTCGACGAAGAAGAAGAGAAATCTAATGGAAACAATAATGAGCAAAGCCCAGTGTACGTTCCTCGATTCTTAGAAAAGTTTTCGAATACATTTTTCCGAAAAACAGATCCAACTCTGAATCCTACCGAATATATCAAGCAAAAATAGCAAGAGAAAGATGAGATGAAAAAGAAAAGAAACTAAATCTAAGAGGGTCAATCGATTAAGAAGTAGTAGCAGCAAAATCTAGCAGCAGGAGGGAGTATGTCATCTACTTAATCGAATCAGACAGATTCTAAGAAATTGTCTACCTAAAGCAAAAATAATGGAAAAAGTTAATTAAAGTAGACTAAAACACTTCGTAACGAATCTACAATCTCCAGCTCTCAGCAAAGTGATATTCTATCTCGTCGCTCTTCCTCGTCGATTGTTTTGAACGTCCATCAACCTCATCCTTCGAAGCTCGCAGAGTTGTTATCTTAATTCAAAAAAGGAGCTTCTTCGTTGATCAGATCTATCCGACCAATGGGTGGAGTAGGATCAGGGTAAGGTCTCTCAGGGGCATTATCTATGTAGGCTTGCTAGTAGCTACCAATAACAGAATCAGATGAGATTAAAACGCAAGGAAATGATGATGTGATTGAGTTCATGACAACTGAGGAGTCATAGTAAGAACCTTAGAGGTAGATAAATCCAGAGAAGTAGAATATCAATATTAATCCGCAGAAACTACGAACAAGAAAGGAATAGCATGTTTCCATAATCGAACCAAGTGGAAATATTCCAGGAAAATCTCAATAACTGTAAGAATAAAATCAATATTAGAATCGCTGTCACTCACTCACTGCTAATGAAAATCCAAGCGATCAACTTGCGAATGTTGGTACAAGAGAAACAACGAATTAGCAATAATAAATTGCATAATCGCCATAGCAAATTGATTGTGATTAGTATTAATTGGCCAATCATCGTCGATTCCTCAGCGTTTAGGAAAAGAACACAGACAATATTTAACCTGGAAATGAAACCCCTCAACCAGCGGGGGATAACAGAATTAGCTACCAAAATAATTGTCGAAAGTCAGTTGAATCTGCTAAGAATGGAGGATTGCAGATTCTTACGGATGGTGTTGAAGAAGAATATTCCGTGTTAAGTGACAGCCATAGAGATAATCACACTGACAACAATAATAACATTCCACATAGCACTAACAATGTGAACGCATTGCATGATCACAGCCAAATCAATGACTAGAGTTCTATTTTATCATCGAGTCGCATAGATAAATCGTCTGCAAATACGTGTTTGGTGTGCTTCGATAAGCCACCTGACTCGGTCTTCATGGATTGCGGACATGGAGGTACAAGATCAACAAAAAAGGAACTGAGAAAATTAATTGATTTTTCTAATTTTTCCATAATTTTGCTAATTTATTTGTCTGCAATCTCTCAGGAGTCTGCTATGAATGTTCCTTGGAGATCTGGAAGAAAACAGGGGAATGCTATCTGTGTAGATTAAAGATTGCTTAAGTTTTGCAAGTGGATTTGAAGAGCAAAGCATACGGATTGATGAAAGTGATATCTTCCACGTAAATGGTTTAAAAAGATGTAGATACTAGTGATTTACAATCGGAGTCATAGAATGTAAGCCGCCAATAGCAGTAAGGTCCACTTGAAGAAATCTAAGAAGATAATCAAGAATGAGCAATTTATCATTGCAAAGGAGGGAAAATAGAAAGAAGCTGCAACAGTCATTTGTTCTCATTAATTTGGAAACAAAAATCTGATGATCAAAGTGATAGTAAATCTCTGAGTTTTTCTATTTCTAATCTTTTGGCAAGAAAAAACACTTTTAAAACAAAGTATCCACTGGATTTGTTTCTACATGTAAAGAAGCCATATTCTAATTGTTTATCTTAACTACTTACCCTTTTTTTATTTTGTCTGTATTTTATCGTATTCATGAACACAATGCAGCTACCTTATTTAAGATTTAAGGTATTTTAAATCATTTTTATCAGGTATTATTATTACAAAAGTACAAGTGAAAAAGTTGGAAAAATATTGGTATTTTATGTGAAAGTGAGAGAAAAAGTGTATTAAGATCTAAGAAGAAGGTATAAATTTATGAGATGGATTAATCTCAAGTGTTAAGTGCTTCAAATAGGGGAAAGGAGGGGGATGCAGTGCTAAATTCTTCTGATGGGGAATGAAAATCTGATAAAAACCGTGGTAGACGAAAGAAGAATTTTTTTACCTTGTGGGAATAGGCGGGATCGATAAGAATTTATGAGGAAAAGAACATGCAAGCGTCTATATAGGTGTTTTTTTGCTGATCAAATCAGGCGAGGATCCAAATTATAAAGAGGATTTGAAATCAATTAAATCAAAAAGAATATTTAAACACAAATTAATCATTAAATATCACGCAATTCAACAGCAAATTTGTAACACAAAACACTAATAGAAATGAAGGTTAATGGATAATTATTTGAGATCGAAGATCTTGAAATCATGGATACAATTGGCAAGGGTAAGACATGTGTCGTACGGGCTGCGAAATTACCGAAAATTGATAGGATCTTTGCGTTAAAGCAATACAAGAACTGCGCTTCTGCTTCTACGGATATCCGCAATGAAATTACAGCTTTATAAGCACTTCGTCATCCAAATATCATTGAGCTCTTAGCTTATGATAAGAAGAATATTGTCTTTGAGTATCTTCCTAATGGTGAGCTTTTCGATATGATAGCTACGAAAAACATGCCAGAGAATATTGCTAAGTGCTTTTTCTCTTAATTGTTATCAGCAGTATCGCACGCTCATGAAAATGGATTTGCTCACAGAGACATTAAGCTAGAGAATATCTTAATTGGAAACGATTATTCCCTGAAACTCGCCGACTTTGGGTTTGCAGCTAAAATCCATGAAAACAGAAAATTTGAAAGAGTTTTGGGCACTGAAGGATACATGGCTCCTGAAATCCAAGCAAACCTAAAATACGACGGGAAAAACGTTGATGTCTTTGCCTTGGGTGTAGTGTTGTTCAGTATGGTCAATGGAATCCCTCCTTTCTTCAAGGCTATTAAAACTGACCCATACTTCCGCCATTTCTTCGAGGGCAAGCCTGAAACATATTGGAATCTACTCTCTAATAAATATAATTTTATTCTCTCCGATTCCTTCAAGGATCTAATCAATAGGATGTTCTCAGTCAACCCAGAAGAGAGAATCACAGTCGCTGAAATTCAATCTCATCCATGGATGACTGAAGAACTTTCTTGTTCCGCTGAAGAAGCCAAGAACTTCATCAAGGAAGTCCTTGAGCAAGAAGAATGAAGGGGTTTTTAATTAATTCCATCCTAAGCTAAACATTACTGTTACCAGGCTAACAATAATAATTCTTTCAATCATAGAATCTCCTGATTAATTCTGGAGATACTTCTCCTTTTCAATTTTTCCCAATTCTTCAAATTATTTATTCAATTCTCATTTATTTGTATATTTTTCATATTCTTCATCAAGTTTTATTAAAAAAAATCACACTCTCTGATTCAACACTACTTTCCTTTTTTTTAACATTTCATTATTCATAAGTTGGAGTTAATCAAGAAAAATAAATAAAAGTCCTTAACAGACAAAAGAAATCCCCCCCCCCCCACCTCAAAAAATCAGGTAAATTGACAAAACTAATTATTTAAATCCTTTTTATTTTTAGATTGTGCTGGAAGACAAGATACACACATACAATGAATTCTGATTTATCTAATATTATGCCTTCATTTCCACTCAGAATAATATTATTTCCAATTTGTCTTTCGTTTTCTCTTATTCAATCTGATTTGTCTTTTTCTTAGATTGATTTCAAAAGAGACTCTCCTTTATCAGGTCTTTCCCAAGTTGGTTTATACTCACCATGCTTTGCCTTATTGTATCTAGTTCCAAAGACATAATCCCAGAACCCCCAGTAGAGTCCATAGTTAACATCAACGAAGTGATGATGAGCCAAATGTGTGTTAAGATCCCATCTTCCGTCATGTGCGAAGATTGCATATGCTGAAGTAAGTAACCCAAACACAGCATGTGCAACTGGATGCATAGGGTAGAATAATGCACACAAGAAATGTCCAAATGGTCCTTGTACTAGTGCCTCCAAGGGATGGACGGCATCTTATCCGAAAGCAGTTGGTTCAAGGAATTAATGGTGCATCATATGGACGTGCTCCCAGAAGAACTTATGATGGAACATCATATGAGTGAACCAGAACCATGTATCAAAGCAAAACATGTAGACGATGACATTCAAGAGGAATTCTTTCAAACCATAGGAATGGGTAGCGTAATACCCATAATACGGCATGGATGGCTCACATTTCCAGAAAAACAGAGTTGTAAACGACACCACAATAAGCAACGCACTGATTCCGTATTTGATTTGTTTCTTCATCATGTAAGTACGGTAGTTAGTTTTGGGAATAGGATTGGTTAGTTCAAGTACACCACCGAGAGCTAAGAACTTGAAACTGTAGAACACCAGCACATAGAGTGATGCATACACCCAGTCTGTGAAATTCTCGATTTAAAGTACAGCCACGTTTAGATTACTTGGAATTTTGAGTCCAGGGAGAGACAGAGGCAAGTCAGTGAAATGAGCTAACACCTATGTGATTAGAACACCGAAGCACACCACGACTTTAACGATTTTTCCTATAGACATAGTTTGAGATTCTTTGTGTAGTTTATAAAATCTCTAAAATATCGTTTCCAAGATATTATTGTTTTTTTGTAATAAGAATTCGAGTGATATTTAGAGTCACTAAGTTAGATTTAAAGACAATTTAGATTTATCCATGTTTCAAGTATCTTCTTCTAATATATGTGATTGTAAGCTCTAAACATTACCTTAGATGAAAAGTATTAAATAATGATATTAACAAAGTAACTTTGATCGAGATTCAAATAACTCGAAAGTCAAAACAAACACAGATCAATCTCGTCATCCCCATATCAAACAGCAAATATCGGAATATTAATTGAACACTCATTCATAATCCCTTTAATTATGATTTGAAAATAAACAAGAACAAAGAATCTCTTTCCTAATCATATTTTCTTTTTTTCAATTTAAAGAGCACTTACAGATTGTCAACAGAAGAAGAAAAAACAGCAAAATTGTTAAAAAATAACATATTTGCTTTTAAATTGTGACAATGAAAAGCAACATTGATATCTTTTACACTTAGTGGGAATCCACAATGACCTGATTTATTAAACTTTTTCTATCTCTCATTGGGATATTTAATATTTATTTTGATGTAATTTCTTGAATGTTACATTATAAAATTCTTGATTTCCATTCGATTTTTATGAGAGCTGATGGATTCTAACAGAGTCTTAATTTAAACACATCTTTTTTACCTTCCAAAATGTAAATGGTTAGTTCCTTCATGAGAACGAATAAAACACATTTGAATCTACTGTCATTCCAACTAGTTTTACATGGAAAAAAAATCCAATTTTTTAACCATTTTATTTATGTAGCAGTTGGCTGTCAATGGTTTGATAGATTTGAAAGAGAATAATTCATTATAAAACACATAAAATGAATGTTTTTTATTCTTATTTTAAGATAAAATAGAAAATCTTTAGAAAGATCGAATTTATTGTTAGTAGTTTTAAGAAAAATAATATTATTAAATTTAAACATTGTTGGTGAGCTTCTCTGATTCTCCTTCAGATAATTCAGATAATTTAAAGATCCTAGAATCAATTTCTTAAAAATTAAATAAAGGCAATCTATGTTTGTTTGAAGGTAGAAAAAAGAAACAATAAGATCACCTACATACATCATACCATCGGATTTATAATCTGAAGTGTGGATTTATTAAAATAGAATTATTGTTGTAAATTAAAGTTTTTTCTTTTGTGAGTTAAAAATTATTGTTATTTTAAATAAAAAGGGTTCTAGATACACAACCCAAAGACTATTTTCCATGAAAATTCATTATTGAACACTGGGTAATTAAAATAGAAAGAAAGAGGAGGATCTCAAAAAATTTATGATATGATATTTTCACAAAAGTAAAAAAATGTTAACATCCAAGTATGCAAACCTTGAATTGATACGTTTTTAATATTTAAAACTCCCAAAGTTTCAAGGCAGAGGAGGTTGATTTTTATAAGGATATTAAAAAAAAAGGCAGAAAGTTTATTAGTTTGTCTTTTGGATAAAGAGAAGGTGGAAAAATCAGATTTCGTAATCGCCGATTGATTTGCTAACTGCAATATTTAGGATTAATTTGCATATATCCATTTATCCTTTTGGTAAACAAAAGTAGTAATAAAGTTAGTGATATAGAATGATATTTTCTACGAATGAAGGAGAGACAATAAAAAATATATTAACTAATCAATTTGAGATAGCGAATAAAAAAGATTGAAGATATTTTTTTTAAAGGAGAAAGAGTGGCAAATCATGAGCACATAACTGATAAACAACAACAGCAATGTAGTCAAATCCAAGCAAATCCAGGAAGAGCTAGATGTCATTAGGCATACTTTCTGTCTCGATTATGGTGTAGACACAAGTTTATATCTCAAGGAACTTGAAGAAATCACATAAAAAGGAGAATCTGCGAGATTCGTTGATGAAAGATTTCCTCCTACTAGAGAGTCATTGTGCGCGAATTGGGACGATATCACCGACGCCAATACTAAGAAAAGCTGGGAGCAGATCACTTGGATGAGACCCAGTTAATTTATGAAGGAGAACATATCTGTTTTCGATGATATCGAGCCAGGTGATATTAAACAAGGATTGCTCGGAGATTGCTATTTCTTGTGTTCTTTGTCTTCATTGGCAGAAAGACCGAACCTCATTAGAAGGTTATTCGAGACAAAGACATATTAAATAAACGGACTCTATTCTGTTTGGCTGAATATCGATGGAGAATGGAAAAACTTTGTCATTGACGATTTTATCCCTTGCAAAAACGGCAAACCTGCTTTTAGCAGAGCCAACGGAAATGAACTGTGGGTGCTCCTTCTAGAGAAGGCATACGCGAAGGCATACGGATCGTATTTTAAGATCGAAGGAGGGAATCCAGCAATAGCACTGAGAGATCTTACAGGAGCTCCATATGTGAATTTCGATGAAAAAAATGCTGACCTCATGTATAAATTCCTTAAAGAGCATGATTAAGGAGGCAGCGGAGATATTTTGACTTGTTATACTTCCCCAACGAGTGTGCGTGAAGAATCTACGCAAGTTGGACTGTATTCTGGGCATGCATACTCAATTCTAGATGTGAGAGAAATACATGATAAAAATAAAAACGTCATTCGGCTGGTCAAAATCCGCAATCCATGGGGGTAAGCAATAGAAAGAGAAAAGAGAAGTTGAAAGAAATTCTTTATTTATCTATCATAATATGCCTTTTTAACTTTATTTTTTATTTAGCAACGGTGAGTGGAATGGTGCATGGTCAGATAATAGTCCTCTATGGGACACTACAACACTTTCATAAGTGAATGTCTGCTAAGAGAACGATGGCACATTTTACATGTGCATAGAGGATTTCGTGGAGTATTTCGAAGGTGTTGGAGCAAGTTAAGTTATCGATACTAATCTCTACAACTCAATATCGTTTAAGCTTCTGGGAAAACAAAATTAATCAATCGCTAAATTGCAGCTCCTTCAGCCAGCATAATCTTTGACAATCACACTTAATTAACGAGACACTAGATTCTACCCAGAAGGATCATACTAATATTCCTTTGTGACTTTGATTTTAGTTAGAAAAACTGATTCAGAAGTTTTCTATGTTGGATCTGCTTTTGAATATGATCGAAATGTTAGAATTTGCGCTTTGAATGTAGAACCAGGTGAGTACCTTATCCTCACAGAAGTTGCTTGGTGTCAAGATCACTACAGGAACTTAGTTTTAAGTAAATATTAATAAAAAAAACTAAATTTTTGTTTAAATTTTGAATGAAAATTCCAAAAATAATTAATTAGGTTGCTATTCCGAAGCTGAATGTAAATTCTCATTTGTCATGCAAGGCTTAGATTTCAACTAAGTATAGCAACAAGCCATCAAATCGTATTGCTAAATCAGCAGAACCCTCCCCTAAGAGCAGCAAAAGGTTAAAACTAGCGAATACAATGGCACACAAATCGGAAGAATGAATGGATCAGATTTTGGCATTTTATTTTTCTACTTCTACAATCTATCCTGGAACACAACTCTCATCTAAACAATGACGTTCTCTAAGCTCATCGGTTATGCCCTACCCGCTTACTACACTAACAAAGACTCTGTTAAAGTTATTGTCCCACCATAACGAGAACAAGTGTTGTGCTTCAAATTCAACGCAATTTCAGATTACCGCACAGAATACAGCTTCAAGTCCAGCTTACAAATGATGAATAAGGATGAATGCAAAGAAACACCGAATCCCAAGGTATTCTTAGAAAATCTAGGGTTGATTTAAGTCTTAGAAAAACCAAACATCGAAGCTAAAGACAGAAAATTAGCAGATACGAACTTCAAATTAGGTATCGATTAAATCGACTCAACTGAATCTGCTGTCACAGTGTATCCTTGCGAGATCGCTATCATCAACTTCCTGTCGTCTCTTGTTGCTCCGTTCAGTAAAATATATTATTTTTCATGGGATAATTGATTGGTTTTCAATATTTTTGTATTTCCTCCAAAATTAGTCAAAGATTGGCCAACTTATCTCTTCACCTTGACAACAATCTATGGGATTCTCCTTATGTTCTTCAGCTTCGATAATTGCAATCATCTGGATGTAAGCAGATAGCCATGAAAGGCAAAAAAAGATGATTTATCTTAAAAACAACTTTTTTTTTCATTTTCAAATTAACTTTCCTTCCTCAATTAGATTGTCCTCATCATGACATGCTACATCTTCTTCTCAGCCTAAGTCGCAACGAGAAAGCGACTCAGAAAGATTATCCTTGTCTTCTTTGCTTCTACATTCTTATCGTTACTCTGGTTCTTCATCTTCCCCAAAGTAATTTCAAATAAATCACATTTTTCTGATGATGATTTCTCAGCTAATATCTGTTTTATTTTACTCAAAAACTACATAAGAAATGGAACTCCATTGATTATCAGTATAAGCAAGTCTCCAAGGCCTGGAAGTACTTCATCCCCATTGCATAGCTCAGTTTTATTGTCATCAAAGTACTCAAAAAAAGATTAGTTTAAATCGATATCTCTTTACATTTATTTTTTCCCCCAAAATAGTTTTATTTATCTCTGATCTACTGGAAAGTCTTCGTGTGCTACGATCAACTCATCGGAGAAGTTTACTCAAGGTTTTCCAATTCAAAGAAAGAAATATATGGAGTTTGAGGTGCTTTTTGGTTAATTTTGTTATCAAAGTTGGAAAAAAAATATAAACTTTTTTCCCCATTTTTTTGTTTTTGTATCCTGCTGGAATACCTTCATTTATTTCAAATTATCAGATTTGTTTAGTTTTCTTGAATTAACACAAAGATATTTTTCTGTTTGTTAAACAAAAATCAATGAGGAAAATAATTCATTTCTTAAAAAGCAAGCCTTTCAAAATCTACTTTTTTTTGAACAAACATGCACACAAAAACGGAAGTAATTTTTAAAGAAAATTATTTTTTCATATAATTTCTGGATATTTACTCTTCAAAGTACTGCTCTATTGAAGGTGAAATTCATAAGAAAGGATTATTCGAACCGATCTTTCAAAGTCTATTGTTTTCATTTCAGTTTCTGTCTTTAACCTGCAATTCATTTCTATTTCTACCATTATTTGAATTGTCATTCAACATTTTCATGCTCACAGCTAATAATATTATTTTCATAACTATTGTATTTCCCTTATGATCCCTTTGTAGCATGCTTCTTTTGATTCTAATTCGGTGTGTTAAAAAGATAAAACGCAGATTCTTCATGATTATACGTTGCTAAGAGAATATCATAAGCGATTCCTTTAAATTCTCTGTAGCTATGCAAGGCAAAATAAATCGAAATGATATAAAATACCAAGCTCACTGCGGATACCCATAAGAAAGCACTTTAGTTTTCATTGGTAATATTCGTTAATTCCACACCAGCTTGCATTTATTATGCTAGTCTCATCAGAATCGCGGAGATATTCATCAAGCAGAGTAGAATATACACAACGCAATTACAGTAATTCAGCTAACACAATGCCTAGAATAATATGCATATCGCAATAATCTCAGCAGCAAACTCAAATTTACTGACGAAGAAAAACCATTTAGCAGCAGCAAGACATATCTAGCAAAAGAGCAGAAACACAAGAATCTTTTTGAGAATCTTTGATTTCTCGTTGGGTGGAGGAAAAAAAAAAAGGTTAAAGGCCTTAATAATGATTTAGCTGAGTTAAATTCTTATGAAAAAGTATTCAACACATTAGCAACAAAAGCAAACTCAATAGTTTTACCAGAAAAAGTATCAAGAAGAGTATTGGTGTTTGGTAGTGTTTAGATAATTAATTATCATGGAATGGGTTAACTTCTACTACAGGACTATTAGAAAAAATAAATATTATTCAACAAACTGCTGTTAATTATTTTATTTCCTTGTTATGAAATTGAAAATAATTGAGCAAATAAAATGAATATTTAAAACGAATTATGGATTTTGAATAGATAGATACCATCCAAAGACAAATAACATTTCTTAAATCCCTGAGAATCTTCACTTTTTTTCTGAGTACATTGTAATTCAAGATTAATTTGTTTTACCCATTTCAAGATTCGGATGTGAATAAAAATTAATACATTCAGTTAAGCAATAAATTTTAACATTGTTTTCTTCTTATTTGTGATTATTGTTTTGTAATATCATAATTATCTCTTGATTAATATAAGTAGTGTAATCTTATTTTGGTTGGCTAAGGGAAGATAATCAATTTGATTTAGTTATGCTCCTTTTAATAAAAGAAGAAAATAGTAAGCATTTGCATTGTTTGAACAAGATTAACTCAAAAGCATTCTTAAAATTTATTACTGTTTTTTCGAAACATCATTATGTATGGCAGTCCAGAATCCCCTGGGACTAAGGCCCGCAAAACAAGGAATCTGAAGATCAAATATAGGTTCAGAAGTGAGGGAGTCGATGAGGATATGAGCGATAGAATCATTTCTTCGAAGAAAGTGTTTTTATACGAGGATCGCTTGTTTACGATGGAAGAAAAACAACAGAGATTTTCTGATAACATTGCATCAGCTGAAGTCGATGAGTTCAATAAGAGATACGCTCAAATAATAGATCCAAAAGACCCTGATCTCAACTACAACAGAATTGAGAAAATACCTAACGAATACGTTTATGAAGTCATCGAGGAATAAATCAAGAAAAACACCAAAACGCAGGAAGTCTTGAGGGTCTTCGGGAAACGCAACGACAACGTGAATTTCTTCTTATGTGACTTCGAAGGCATCATTGAGAATCAAGAGATCGATTTAGCGAATGATAATTATTTCAGGAAGACTCCAAGATCAGTGCTTAGCATGTCTAAAAAAGCTGTTTTGCCGAATCCTGATTTTGTACCGTATAGAGCTTAGGCGATTAAAGATGTGTATTCACAAGGGAAAGCATTTTTTTTCATTGAGAAAGGGAAGGTCTATGAATGTGTCAGGGAATATGACGATGGATTGTATATTGAGCTGAGAAATAGAGATTACGGTGATTAGATTGGGTTGTTTAAGAAGAAAGATGTAACGAAAATGGTTGCTCCAACAAATGATGGTAGATTGCTTGGATAGAGTTCATCAGATGATCTGCTCAACAATGAAGACAATCCAAATGTGATCAGAGGAGGAGGGTATTAAAATGATTTTGAAGACAGATCAGATAATTCCTCCTTGCATGATGACAACAACAACAGAAATATGAATATGTTTTAGGGCAATTAATAAGCCCAAATAAACAGAAAAGTATCTGCTTCCAGAAAATCAAGTGCGTTCATTTATCAAAGCAAGAATTTCTCTTATAACAATTCGTCTAAACTCTCAGGGCTTCACTCGACAGCTGCAAGTAAGCAGCGATATTACTGAAGATAGCTAAGGTTAATATATTTAGTTGTACTTAATAATAAAATCATAATAAAGAAATCATTTAACTGCTTATTTTTGTCCAGAACATTTGTATTAAATTAGTCAAATTCAATGAATATTTTCTTTCATAATTTAGATTGAGTATTACAAATAACTTTCTATGGTTATTTTATTGCTGAAAAAAAACAATCTGCCTTAGCATTGGTCAATTCCAGAAATATAAGAAATGCTGTAATTATTGCTATTTTCAACAGAAAAATAGATAATTGTACAAAACTGTCAAAGAGAAGAAAAAAAGCCTGAAAAGAGGAAATCTCCCAATGAATAGATTTGTATGGTTAAGCATAAATTTAAGAGATTATCATTAGTTGCTAATTATTTCTCTGACAAAGAAGTTATTCCCACTTCTTGATCTGTTTAGTAAGGATTCATGTGATGTTAGCATTTATTGGATACTTCTCAGCAATTATAATTAAAAAAATTATTCAAATAATAAGCTAAAAGAAGTATTGTTTTATTGTAAAAATTATAATTCATAGCAGCTCACTCAGAAAATAGGAATTAATGTAATCTACATGAATCCATTTCAGATCATAAATATATCTTACACTTCCTTGAGAAGATATCAAAGCTCTAAACTAAGAACAGAGTCAGATAATCTTCGAAAATATAATTCAAATAGTAAGTATTGATTGTAATTTAGGATGTTTTGTTAAGAAAATTGATTATTCAATGACGCTCAATGCCATCTAAAAGGTATTTGAGTAAGTTGAATAAATTGATGTTTCGTATTATTCTATAAAAAGAACGATCAATTGAAAACCAAATCACTTTTACATTTAATTACACTAAGAACAGTGATGATTACGATCAATAAAGGAAGTTCTCGAATGAAAAAGAGCTTGAAGGAAGGAAAAAGGAGGGCTGGGATTTAAAGTTAAGATTCCCCTTAGAAAGCCTGTTTTAGGTGAAGAAAGAGCTTATCCAACCTTTGTTAAGATTCCTTTACTCGTTCGCAAAGACTACTAATTGCGCTTCATAAAAACAAGAATTTAAAAAGGAAAGAATTCAGGAAAAGAAAAAAAATCACAAAAGATTCTGTAAATTAAATAAATTATCAAACAAAAAACAACAAATAGTATGAGCGACAAAGGATTCTGGATAAAAACGACTAAGCCTACATAGCTCCCGCATGAGCCAGCACTGGTTGAGGGATATTTCTCGAAAAAGGGAAATTTCATGAGTGGCAAGAGGTATTTCAAGCTCTTCACCAACTCTATCTACTACTTCGATGTAAAAAAGGCATTAAATATTATGATTGTGAGTTGCATAGATGTGACAGTGTCTCGATTGTGTTAAGATCTCTATTTCGTTGAAAAGAAGACTTCTGTCAGATGATAAATATTGAAAATTTGATTTAACTTTTTCCACTTTTGATCTTGTTTTATTTTTTCACATTGAACTTCAAAGGAAAAGAATTCAGAGAATCCAAAGGGTTACATTAATATCGACTTCGATTTACACTTTGAAGTGATCAGAGTCAAGAGTGAGAAAAAGGAAGGATCTCCTAATTCAGGAATTGGAGCACCGAAAGGCCTCCGCTTTGATCGGAACAACGTTAAAACAGAAATCACCTCGAATGATGAAGCGATGATCCTAAAATGGAGAGATATTCTTAGAAATAAGATCAACTAAAGAGGATTCCATGAGTTGTTTAAGGCGCATAAGAAAATCGGCAAGGGAAACTTTGCAAGCGTAAGTTATCAAAAATCAAACGTTTTGTGAACTTTTCTTAAGGAATAATTTAAAATATTGTTAGGTCTACTTGACAGAGAGACTTGAAGATCAAAGGAGCTTTGCTGTGAAGGCCTTTTCGAAAGAGGCAGCGTATGCCCAAGAGAACGGAAAGGTTAGAAAACAAACAGATAAATGCAAATATTAAAAGTTGCATTTTTAAACGCTGATTTTTAAAACAGGAAGCATTGATTAACGAAATAGAGTTGATGAGAGCATTAGATCATAAAAACATCATTAGACTTCATGAAGTCTTTGAGACAGATAACTCTTTATATATGATTCAAGATTTACTTGAAGGAGGTTAACTCTATGATAAAATCAAAGCGAAATACAGGTAAAAAGAAGAGATTTCTTCACTGGGAAGTGAATTTCTTTGTTTTTTAAAAAAAAATCTGTTTGATTCATGAATTTTCATTTTTTGTTTTGTAGATTTTCCTTAGAAGAAGCTCGTTACATCATAAAGGGTTTGCTAGAAGGTATAGCTGAGATGCACTCAAAAAACATCATGCATCGTGACTTAAAGCCAGAAAACTTGATCTTTAAAACTCAAGATTCAATGGATTTAGCAATAGTCGATTTAGGACTTGCGACAAGAGCGGATATTGACGCGTTTATGTTCGTAAGATGTGGTACTCCTGGGTTTGTCGCTCCGGAGGTTATCAATATCAAGGATCTCAACACGAAATATGATGTGATTTGTGATATCTTCTCACTTGGGCTCATCTTTCATTTACTGTAAAATGTTATTAATGCTGATGTGATATTCTTACAATTTTCTCTTAATTAGTCTGCTAGGAAAGACACCCTTTAATGGAAAGAATTACAATGAAATTCTAGCTCAAAATAGAGCTTCGAATATTAGCTTTGAAGGAACTGATTATCTTAAGCTCCCTTTGCCCGGTAAGCTATGAAATTCATTTCTTTTCTTACTCTTTCTCCCACTAACACAGCATGATTTGAATATGTTTGTTTTTGTTTTTTTTCCTTCAGCATATGACCTGCTCAAGAAGATGCTCGACAATGATCCTAAAACTAGAATTCCAGCTAAGAAAGCACTTTAGCATTAATTCTTCACAATGGCTAAGAAAGACTAATCTGAAATAGAAAGCCCAAAACTCACGGAAGCACAGAAAATGAAGTAGTTCTAAGAAGAGTAACAAAATAAAAAATCAAACTTAATTGCTTTAAAACATTTTATTTTTATGTGATATTTACTTATCTTTTACCACTTCTAATCACTCAAGCCACAAATCGAAAATGGGAATGGGAAAAGATTCTCCTATGCCTTCACCTTAGATTCTCCCAACTAAAGCAGTCAAGAATCTACAAGATGAACATGGAACCTTTAAAATGCCTAATACACCTGTTCTCACAGGAAGAACAGACGCAGTTGCCAGCGATGGATTTGATTCTCCGAGCATTCAGTTTGCAGATAGAACTATTTCATCCATGGCTGATCAGAAAGGAGGTAAAAGTAGCATGTTTAGTCCTCAAGTCAAGCGTTAGAGTCTATTTGGATCACCAAATGGAGGAGCCATCGCTTCTAACTTCAAAAAAGCTGTTGATGCGAACGGCAACTAGATTCCTGAAGAAGAAGCCAAACGTGATGAAGGAAATCGTAAGAACTATCATTTAAAGATAATATTTTTGATTCAATTTCAGTTAATTTTTGAATTTAAATACTTTAACAAAACAAAAAATACAATAAATTCCATTTATCTTTCAACTCAACCAAGTGACAATTGTTTTTCTCTTTAAAAACAGCTAAGAAATCAGATTAGATCAGAAACAACCTCAAGAATCTTGGTGTTTGAGAGATCTTTTTCCGTTGAATCGATTTTTTTAACCAATAATTGCGTCCAAGGAATCAAACTTTTATTCATATTATTGGTATCTTTATGTATTTGGTAAATCATCTAAAAATTACTTTTAAAATCTCAGAAATAACAAAAAAAGAACAACACACGCACTCCATTGTGGGGAAACTAGCATCAATAAGGGAATAATACTTAAAAAATAGTAGTTATTTTTCATATTTAGGCTATTCAGTGATTAAAACCTATTTACAACATTAACAATTATTCCGTTTTTCCAATGAAAAAGAAAATAAATTCTGTTCAAGTTGTTATTTTGAATTGCCTCCTTCTTATCCTCTTATCCTACTCAAGACCTCACAGATCAAGTGTTGAATACTCATGTGCCTTTGCAGCTTTATCTTTCTTCGTGTTGACCATATTGAAATATCTTTTTTCAGCACCATTTCCTCTGTCGACACCATCCCACATATGTCCAGGAGGAATATTAAATCGATTCGTTATCGGTGGGAATCTACATTTAAGTCTACATATTGGTTTATTCGCTAAATTGAGTTAAGCCTGTGCAATCTGCAAATCTTGTTTTTGAATCAAATGCTGCATCGGATCATTAAATCTATCTTGCTTCATTAATTCTAAATCGGCTTGCTTCGAAATGCTGTAATCTCCTTCATATGTTTCCTTTTTCTCCAATGCTGCTTTAGCTTTGGCTTTGTCTTCCTTTTACTTCATACCTTTTCCCCATGTGTCGATTCTCTCTTAGTTTCTCCTGAGCAACTCTTCTACTTGTTCTTTCTTTGATAATTTCTCTTCGATCACCTTGGAAATATCTATTTTCTTGCCAAATTCATCCCTATGAACTGTTTCAACTGCTCCTTAATGTTCATCTTCATTCGCATCTTCTTCACCTTCCATCCCAAGTGCATTTTTCATTTATGTCTTAAACTTCTTAACTTTTTCTTATTCTTTGGCTTCTCTCATGACTTCATCATCAGGTTCACTGTCACTGTCATGTCTTTTTCGTTTTTTCGATGATTTCTTTCTCTTTTTTGAATCTGTGTCACTAGAGCTATCTATTGATTTTCCTCTATCCTATTATTCATTCCTCAAAAGAGCTTGCATTCTTTGCTAAGCACTGAATTTACTGCTCTCAGCATTATCAACAAATACTGGCATATTCTCTGCATCGAGCAAATCTACATCTTCATCGTCGTCTCCATCACTTTACTTCTTATGTAATGACCCATATTCATCGTTGTCAATAACTTTCATGCCATCACGTTTCTTAGGTTTTTTCTTCCTTGTATCGCCTTTGAAAGGTTTAGAATCAGCTAAGAACTACCGTAAATATTCTTCCTTAGTAGTTTATTTGGCTTCCATTCTTCTTTGCTTCTGATTCCTAGGAGACAATCAATCAACTCTTTAATTTTAATAATCTCAAGACAAACTCAATAAATAATAAATTGAATATTCTTTTTATCTTATCACAAAATTCATTAACAATTTCGAGAAATACTCAATGGAAAATTCTTTTAAATGAAAAGATAAAATGAGAAATGTGTCCTTATTTTTCAGCTTCAATTTCCTAAAAATACATTACAAAAAATCAAGAATTTGAATCTTAAATAAGGTTTTAACCTATTTCATTCAATAAATGACTAAATCAATATCAAAAGCTAATAAGAAGTTCACTTTTTTAAGTTTTTTAAATTACAATTATGTGGTTGAAATAGCATAAATCTTTCATGTGATTTTCATCTCTCCATCAGACGGAAGGTAGGATTATTATTTATTATTTTATGAAACATATTTGTTATGAAGACAACAAACAATTAATCTTCACTGAGTTAGCTTAGCTCATTGTAAATAATTAAGGATATTCTCTAGAAATAATGGGAGAGAATTATTTAATAAATCAGGTTATTTCTTTTAATTATTGATGCAAAACAAAAACACTTTAATTTCAATATTTTAGGCTTTGCAAACAATATTTTTCATGGATAACACCAAACACGATGCACCAAAGTAATATCAGTTGAGCTAAAGAAATATCAAACTGACAATATCAACTACAGGAGACATTACAGCACCTACATCTACTCAATCACCTTTAAAACCAGCAATAAAGCATAATCAAACCATGCGTAGACTACATAATTCTGTATCTTCTCAGTAGCTAGTATTTGACGAATTCAATGCGCCTGTGGATTATAAAGATGAGAGGTTGAAAGTATCATAGATATCTAAGAACCTAATCAGCATACAGCCTCTGAACAAGCAACCAGACACTTTCTTCTCAGATTAATCTAATAAACAATCAGGAAATATGATTAAACAAGCTGAAGATATTTCTCGAGAAGATCCTAAACAATTTTCATCTATGAAGGAAAGTAACAACTTAAGGAAGGCCTCAGATAGCTCCAAGACATTAAAACCCTCTTAGAATGTATATTCAACACCTTCAGCTAAAGCTCTTCCAATAAATTAATCTCTCTCGTCTATTAAAAAGCAATCATTTTAACAACAGCATATCCAGCGAAAATCAGCAGCTACATTGTTTACTCAAAGCGATGAGCATGAAACATCAGGCACAACTATAACAAACGAAAAGCAGAATTTCATGGGTTCATAATTTTAATAAGACGATCAATCTCGAATTGAAATACTCAGCCACCCTTAGATACATAGTTATGAGAGCATGCAGGAAATACATCCATTTGGGATAAGCAAAAATAGTGGGAATGCTAATAAAACATAATAGAATATTATTAATCAAAATAACAATAATAATAGCATCAGTGTCAGTAGTAACTTCTACCTTCCAAACACAAGCAAAACACTCAATCAGACGACTATCAATCAGTAAGATCCTTTTGTTGATTGTTCAATCCTTTTTTATTTTAAGATTAAAAACCAATAAGAATGTATGTTGCTAATCCTAAGATTTTCTAGCACTCAATTTGGTTTTTCTTTTCATTCAAAAGGGCATAGAACAACATCAGCTCTGTTTCAGGATGGCTGAAAAAGAATAAATCAAAAGATTCCAGTGATATCTCTCATAGAAATCAGAATTACTCCGACACGCTAGATTACCCTCGTTGCTAAGAGAAGCTCTATGATTCAGTTTTGCTTTCTCCGACGATCATACAGAACACACATAAGCGACGTCTCAATTCAAATAAATTCTGGGTCAAAAGTAAATACAACAAAATTATGATAAGATGTGAAAAGTAATTGTATTTCACAACAATAACAACAATGAAACAGTGGCTGGCGGACAAAGCAGTGTGAAATACGAAGAAGACATAGATAAAATCAAGAATAATTGCTAGCTACCGTATGTCTCTGAGTCTAAGACGGTAGATGCAAGCAAACTCAATGTTATTTTATCAGATCGATCAAAAATCAAAAAAGATTTCCTTTAATTCAATAATAAAAGCTTCAATGATAAACTCGGACTGCTTGAGTAGCAGCATCCTTAAGCTCCTCCTCCTTGGAAGATTAGTTAGAATAGAAGCACGAACACAACAACATTGAATAATCTAAATGACTCTTTATTTATCAAAACAACTGAATAAACTGAAAATAAAATGCATAGAAATCAGCTGAGTTAGCTATTATTGGAAACATCCAATACGCATACTAGCTAGCAAAGCCATTTCTTAGGTGTCTTGGAGTTGAAAGCGAGATAGATATCCTAGCCTATTTTCAAGAACACAACAAGTCGTTCGGATGTGTAAAGTCTGTAAATCTGGCTGGAATCGATGCTGTCTAAAATATATCTCAAACAAGGGTAACATGCTGATGAAATCTTTGAAGAGGCTTAGCTTATTTACTCAGCTTGCTTGAAGGAATTAGTGAGATAGGTAAACTACGAAAATATTGTGATTTTTTTTTTGAAACCATTTTTGATTGTTTGATCTTTTTGCACGAAGGTGAGTCTGCAATGCACTGAGCGTGGTTTGATGATTTAGAATGTATGGGATGCTTATTTGAAATTATTTGAGAATCTCATTGAGTCTAACTCCATCAAGCAACGGCAGCTTGAGAAGGAGTACATTGATAATGTCAGTAGGATTCAAAAATGGTTTAATGCTGAGAATAAGATTTTAAAAGATGACATTGCAGATTTTAAAAGCCAGCTGCATTAGTTGTAAGGGAAATATGATACGTCACTGCAAGTTTAGCATACTTAAAAGGAATATTTAGACAGAAAATCATAGGAGATGTAAGAGAAAAATTTCGAAATTGAGTCACTTAAAATACAGAATAAGCAATTGAGTGCTGATAATGCTAATCTCTTGGGAGTGTTTGAGTAGCTTCGGATAGAAAGGGAGAGATATGCTGTGAATGCGTAAATATTCTCGAAGGAAGCAGATATTATGATGTAAAGAGCATAGGAAAGTGTATTGAATATATAACACAAAAAAGAGTAGAATCAAGAAAAGGAAATGAAAAAATAGCAGGAGAATATAATAGCAGAGGAGAAAAAGGATAACAAGAAGGACAATGATGATGATAAGAATATTGTAAAGGTAATCAATTAAGATCAAGAAACATAGACAGATATTGAAATACAGATTCTAGAAAATGTTACAGAAGATAATGAAAATGTTTTGGGGAAGATTTTTTTTGAGAAAGATGAAAAGGAAACTCAAACTGAGGCAGTTGATAGTAATTTTGACAGCAATTAGGAGTTAATTGTGGAGTAACAATATTTAATAACGAAAATGAATGAGTTATCATATTAAGTTTAGGTTGCTAATGAGGAGAAGAGACAACTTGAAGAGAAAATAGCAGAATAGACATAAATAATATTAGCAACGTAATAATTGCAACAAGGATAAGAATAAGCTGAGGGATAATTGATTGAAGTAATCTAGGGGGATGATCAAAAAGAAGAAGGAACAGAATAATAAGATGATAAAGTTGATTTAATTGATGAAAATAATGGAGAAATAGCACATTCTGAACCTGTTTCTGTGAGTGTTGAAGGGAATAATACCCTTGAAGATAAATTAGCAGCATTAACAAGGGGAGTATCAAGCTAAGTCTAAAGGGAGATTCTGGAATTATTTGAGTAGTAACTTAGGGAAAAAGAACAGGTTTGGAGAGTTGATTTTGAGAATCGTTTAAGAGAACAAGCAAATGCAGCTGCAAAGAAATTTGAATTGGAAATTGAGGAGAAAAAGGATGAGATATCTCAAATGAAACGATAAATCACATAGATTCTAGCTGAGAAAGAGCAGGTAGCATTAATAATTTCTATTATGATCTTTATCGATTGGATTCGATTGTTGAAAATGAACAATCAATTATTATTTTGTTTGTATGTAGCTTCAGGAGGCCTAATAAGATATCGATGGTTATAAAGATAACTTAAATGATTTATCTTAGAAAAATCAAAAGCTAATATTGAAGGTTAAGGAACTCAAGGATGTCATCAAGGAATAGAAACAAAATATCTTTAAAATCTAAGATATTGTCAAGCAAGTTGTTTAAGAAAACAAAAAGCAAATTGCATTACAAGCTGAGCAACAACAGCAACAAAAGCAGTTATTATCTTAATCGTCTTTAGAAGAAAAAGAGTAGATGAAACAATCTATAAGCAAGTAGGAAAACGTTTAGGTGATTGAGTTTGTCCCTCTGGAAGTACCTCCAAGCTTACCTCAGAAGACCATATCAACCAAACCTATTGGTTAGCAAAAGAATCCTTCAATTCGACCTTCAGCTGGCAAATAAAATGTAGCTAAAATGGGTAAGAAACAATAAAGAAGTGCAGATAAATACTGTATTTGGTTTTGTATTTCAACTTTAATGTTGATTTTCTGATACTTTTGGTTAATAGATAAATAAGTAAATAGTTTTCAAAGTAAAACTACAGGAGCTAATCCACCATCAATGGTATTTAATAATGCGGGTACTTATTCTTCTACGTTGATAGCACAACAGAATAACAACAACAATAACGAAACTGCAGTGCAATCATCAGGTAAGAAATCCAAAGTTGATAATATTCTCTCGATAATTGAAGACATGAATATTATTGACACAAATATCAATAACAAAATGCAGAACTCTTACAGCTCCGATTCTGAGGAGTTTGATGAATACCTTTAAGCCAGTGCCCCAGCTTCCAAATCCACTAGGAAACTCTCCCACAATAAATTAACTCAAGCTCAAGGCCCCAGATTAGGTCCATCTTCCAAGAAAGATCGGACAATCAGTGCAAATGCAGATGCTGCTTTGAAATTGCTTTTGAAAACCATCGATAGGATCACAGCCAAGCGGCATTAAATCACTTAATCTAAGAACAATATTATTAAGTTCATCGCTAGTGTCTACGTTGAAAGAGTGAAAACACCTTAGAATATGCAGAATCCATTGTATGTCATTGCATATGATAGTATCGTACAGAAATACGGACTCAAGAGAGTTGCTGAGAATAAACTTGTTTAATTCCTTGAAAGTTCCATGAAATACACTGATAACCCGAGAATCAAGATGTTCATTAGATTCATGAGGATCCAGGATGCGTATTAGAATCAAGATTTTGATTTCTACATTAAATGTCTTAAGCAAATCGATGATGTTGGGGGGAGTCTGCTGCAACTTGTCAGCTAGCCAGGTGAAAGGATCTTTGTTGGTTATGTAAGTGAAATATAATTCATTTTATATTTATTTTTGAAAATTATCATGGTGCTTTGATTACCGAATTCGATGATAAAACAGGATATCTGCAGGGAATGCATAGAGAAAGCTATTGGAGATAATGTTGGAAAAAATGGAGGATTGTAAATGCTTTTTGAATGGGTAAGAAGAATCAATTTAAAAATACAAACCATATTTGAAAAACCAAAAAAGAAGCAAAATAGTTAATATGTTAGTATTAAATGAGGAAATAAATAGCTTTGGAAGATAGCTCATTTTGCTTTTGATTGCTTTAGATGGAGACGAACAAATTTATGGATAACTCAAAGACGGAAGTGCTAGGTATTCAGAAATATTTAACAATTTGATATCTTTAAAAATAATGTCTTTTCTTGGCTAATGTTGTATTTTTTAAATCAACAAAAATCTAAGATTTTGATGAAGTCATGGAACAAGCCCTCTTGCTGTACAACGATATTAAGAGCAATGTCCTCAGTGATGTTGAAGACATCTTCTTTGCAGCTGATGTACATTATAAACATGATGTTTTTTTTTAAAAAGAAAAAGACATTCTTTTGAGTTTTTAAAGAAAGGAAAAACAAAGATGAGGAGGGAGGGAAGCTAATAAGAAAAAGAATAGGGAGCTTTATTTGGGTTTGTTTAAGTTTAAATCAATAGGAAATGATTATCCACCCAGGTATAGGCTTTCTTTAAATTTCGTGATTTCCCATATTTTTAATGAAAAACTACCTTAAATATCCATGTTAAATTTGATTTGCAGCTGGATAAGAATGAGTAGATCGAATTAGATGAATTTCTAACTCTGTATCGCCATGTGGAGAAGAGTCGCTTTGAAAAATAGAAAGTTTCAGAACTCTTCTTCAGAGAGGCAGATTTAATCTCATCAAGTGGTAGAACTATTTGTTTATTTCTGGGGAGAATTCATTTAAAAAACCTATCAGAATATCACAAAAATTTCTGTTTGTCTGTCTCTGTTATTCCTGTTAATTTAGGTGAGAAAGCACTTTCCCTTAATAAGTTCGCAAGCATTGCCATGCAAGATAATCTCTTCTCTAAGGAAAAACAGCTTGCCTTTGCCAATGCCATCTCCCAAGCTGTAAAATTACTTTGTTAATTGTTAGAATAACTATCCCCTATCGTTCCAATCATAAATACAACTTCAGGCTATTTCAAAGTTTGAATATCTTCTGAATAAAATATATGCACCTCCCCACTCATGCTCACCCTTTTTGGTGTCTTATGTTAAAGGACAACGTGAAGAACATAGATAATTTGAGGGCATTTTGGAAGGACATTTGCCAGAAAGTCAAAAAACGATTACTCTTGTGCAACTCATATACTTCTAACTTCAAAGACATTCTCGAATAATTAGAGCGCCTTTTACGTCTAAAAACTGAAAAAGACTCACGTAAAACAAAAGATAACATTAATTCCCTTTGAATAATCTACTTTTACTAGCTTTAATATGTAAATTTATTCTTTTAAACTAGTCTTATGGATATCCTATCGCCTGCTTGACGAAGAATCAAAGAGGAAGTTAATCAAGTAAAAAAAATAATTAATTTGTTATTAATTCAACTTCGATAATATTTATTCCCCTAATATTCTTGCAGTTTCGAAGTTGATGCTCTCATCCCTCTTAAACTCACTTAAATCAATGAAGCATACACAGAAATCGCTTATGGTTGAGAAAAAACAGCTAAAAGCATATTTATTTTCAATGGCGTCTAGAAATTAAATCTTGTTTTTTACCAATAAATTACATTATTCTTTTTGTATTTTAATTATGTTTACTTTTAAATATTTGAATTTATCTTTCCCTTATTTGCTCAAATTTGGTTTATTATGTTTGAATCATCCCATATTATTCAGTCTCTTTTGGAAATCATTCTGATAGAATTAATTGTTATGATATTAAACACAACAATAACAGAAAACACAAAATACATTTAATGATTGCATTTTATTCCCATTTTTCTCCTGTTTTATCTCATAGAATTCTTTTTTCTTCAAGAACTTTTGAGATCATTGACTAAAAAAAAGGTCTTTTCATAAATGAATTTGATAGAAGTAAATAAGAGTGTTCATAAGTTCATAAATCTAGAAGATATTCCCAGTAGTTTCTTCAAAAGAGGCTGTACATATTAACTTGTTTCTTCTTAAAAGTTAGAGCGATACGTTTGATGAATTTTTTTAGAAATTTAGAATTACTACAAAAGAATACCTCGCCAATTTTCTCTAATTTATCAAACATACCACTCGACTAGTAGGATAACTCAAGCTAATAGGAATTAAGGAGAGAAAGAAGTCCAATTTCTCCAATTGAGTTACTTCTTGAAGTGAGAAGGGTGTGCTCAATTTTTTTGATTAACGGAGAGAACTGAGACAGAAGAATTTAAGAATAATCTAAAGGTCTTATTGATTCTAACATTGCCTTTTAATAAAAGCACAGAGAAAGAGGGAAACCTAAAGGATTTAAAAAGATAAGCCCAAATCAATGCTTAGAAGTAGGTGAGTAACTGCGAAAAAACGCTGAGACTCAAGTTAAAAACTAGAATACCCTGAGTTCCCACTCTCTCTTCATCACCTCCATCTTAGACCTTTTTTCTGGGGTGTCTATTACTTTCAAAGCAACAACACCCATTGTTACTCCATCTTTTTATTTGTTTTTTAAAAAAACCCATAAGATCCTCTGAGCTACTAAATAAATGAGATTATTCGTTTCTTGTATTTCCCTCATTTCTAGCAATAGTTAGGTGAAGTCAAGACCTTAATTTGGTTGTTATTAGGGTGTTTATTCTTATATTTTCTGAGCAACGCAAATCATTTTTCCAAATTGCAGGAGTAATTTCTTTAGTTATTTTGGGGGTAAGAAGCAGTTTATATGTAAGTTTCTAACAGTTAAATTTTTGAAGATAATAAGTCAAAAGAGTGTTAATGGATCAAAACACGCGCTTTAAAAATCATTTTTCATATTTCAGCTCGAGAGTATTTGTCAAACCATTTCGAAATCACACAACAATTTAGGGATATCTTGACTTTGTTGGAAATCTAATAAAAAGAGCCTTTTTGGCGTGGTGATTAATGTGCCATTAAACATTGCTAATTAAAAAGAAAAAAAGGAGAGTGTTTTATGAATAAAATATTGAAGATGTGTCTCATCATTTCTTTCATTCAAAAGTTATAAAATGCTGGTAAATGGTAAGATGTAGTTATGAATTGTTGAGATATTTCAAAGGAATTCCTTTTTAAAATAGTAATAGTTGTAGTAAGTACATGTATAAAATTCGAATACATTAGTGTTCTACCAAGATTAAAACAGCTAGTTATTTTTTGGGATATCATTGCTTGTTTCAAGGATAAGACCTTCTCTGAATAGTTGCATTTCAAAGACCTCTTCTGTTGATAATGTGTTAGGTTTTGATTTAGCTTAATTTTGAATTTAAAACATGCTTCGATTTTGGAATAGTTGATGATTATTCTTTAGTTTAAAATTGTTTTTCATTTGCCATCTGATGAAGAAATAAATCAATCAAATCGCCCCAGGATTGCAAGCTCTTATGACATCCCAAGTTATTTCGTCTCTCATTGACTCCTTTAAATTCGAGTTCAGCAATGCAAATGCTTATAAGTACTATATCTTACGGAACTTGATCAATTTATTCAATATTTGAATCTCCTTTTCGTTCTAAAAAACAAGATGATTACTAAGATGATTTCTAAAATTAGAGGAAGCTAAAAGAAACATCAAAACCCACCCAACTATCCTAGTGATTAGTTTACCTTTCCGACTTCAATGTGGCATTCCCGCAGTAAGGGCAATGAAAGCAATGCTTCGGAGATGTGCTTATAGTTGTTCAAGTGAGTCCACAAGTCGAAATTGAGGTAAATTGATTTTAAATGGATTAAATCTTTCAAGAATATCCGCAAGTCCTGCAGTCCGTTCTCGCAGATAAATTTGTTTTGATAGCCCCATCTAATGGTAAAATATCAAAGAAATAGCTTTAAATCAATTTAGAAATGTTTATTTTTCCATTAAAAAAGCGAGAATAATAAAATGATAATCAATTACTTTGTGAGATTGATCTTGAGATGAGTGAGCCATGTGAGTTATCCAGCACTTTGAAATATTTCCATCACACTCTAGTTCGTTATGTTTAAGTTATCATATCCCCAACTAAGACAAACAACAAATGTAAGTAAATTCCTAAGCATTCCTCTTGGTTGAGAGTTTAGTTTAGCTTACCTTCTTAGATTTATGCTGAGAGCACGAAGGTTTGTTAGTTGACGAATCATTGCACCGAATAGGAAAACAGTTTCATCGTTGTAGATCTTGAGATTTTCATATTTCTCGCAGCCCCAACGACCGAAATCAAGTTTCAAGATTTTTAAAGTTGGAGCTAAACGAGATACAGCTGAACAGAAGTTTCTGATTGCATTGTTTGAAATGTTCTTGTTGTAGTAACCCCATCTGTGTTAAACCAAATAGGGAAAGAGTTAGAGAAGTAGTAAAGAAAAAGGATTTTTCTCAGAGAAATAAGAGAAAGAGAAATTTTAATTTAAAAAGATAAAAATTAAGATAATCAATAATAATAAACCCATTGGGGAGGGGAGAGATAACAGATAGCCAGTAGAAGTAGAATAGAAAGTAGTATTAGCAAAAAACTAATCAAACGAAGAATATTTAAAAAAGAAGAGGAAAATTAGTCATAAAAATCCAGTAATTTAAAAACTTCAAGTGCTCTAAAGAGTTTAAAAATTTTGTACTAAAGCTGAAAGACAACCAACCTTCTCCCCCCCCCCCCCCCCTTTCTTTCAGAAGCTATTTAAATAAACTTTTTGCTTGCTATGATCACCCAAAACTTTTGTGAATAAAACCATTCTTATTTTTTTACTGGAAGAGATTAAGTGAGAGGGATTGCAGTGAATGTAGCGATCCTAACATTTTGGCTATGCATGCTAGGGTATTGTCGTTGATGACATTATTCTGAGTATCGTTGGTGATAGTGGCACAAGGTAAATCAAGTCTGAGGACTTTTAATCCGCTAAATCGATGTGAAATTACACTGCATAGGGAATGGAGGGTTTTTTCATTGAAAAATACTGAATCTTATTTTTCTTTGCTGATTGTATTGTTCGAATTTTCGCTATTCGTTTTTATGTTGATTTCTGCGCTAAATCGGAATTCCTCAACGTTGCTGTGGGTATTGTTGGCTGTTTCATCAGTGTCTATATTCTTCAAGAAATCGTTAAACACTTTTAAAGAAAGAGGCTCACTTTCATTCTTAGGGCTTGATATTTCCAAACAAACAAAAAATCAAATGTTAAATCAGAATAGACAAGTTAAATCCTGTGTTACATCAAGACAATTTTCCTTTGAGAAGTGTCAGCTTCAAAGATGAAATTGGGATACTAATTATTAGACATCACATTTGCTGATGATGATGATTGTGAATTCTGAGAAGAAGAGTTATTTTAGCCTATTTAAGGAATTGTATTGCTTGCAGTTGATGAAGAACTGCCAGGAATTTTATTCTTTGGTGAAGTATTCACGATATTACCCATCAGATAAAATTATTTATATCCCAAAAAGAAACAGAAACAGATATATTTTGATATTAGGTCTTGTGTGTATGTAGAACTATTAGGAAACAGAAGATTATTTTTATCTGCAGATGATTGCTTGAAGATACCTGTGTCTGATTCAGGAATATGACTATTATTTCAATATTTTTTTACAGAAAATTTGTTGAAATTGCTAATTTTTGTAATTTTATTATTATTGTCCTACCTTTAGGTTCTCCCTTTTGAAAGAGTTTATTTGAATTTTCAAGGATTGTCTGTTGTCCTGAATTAACTCTAAAAATTTAAATAATACTGCACACTCAGAGAAATTAAGAAAAGACAGAGAAATAGAGTGTGATTGTTTCTCTCCCCTCTTCTTGATTTTGAATTGTTTTTTCCTCTTTGATCTGGAAAATTCTGATTAATTCCTTATCATAGTTATTTTATTAATTATTTACATTCAAGCTTTAATTTGTAAAAACTCAACGATTTCTTAGGAAATTTCCTGTTTTTTTATTATTTAAATAAATATCAAGGCAGTGAATTTGTTAAGGAGTTTTCCCCTTCGCTAATGCAAGTCTTGTGCTGTTTGATCATAAGGTTTCTGCTCAAATAATTTGATGCCATTGGTAATAGAAAGCAGTGAAAAAATTTAAATAATAAAGAAGATTAATTAAACTAAATGGTAGAATAAGTAGGTAATTTTAAGATAATTAGTAATTTCTTAATAATAAGATTAAAAAAAGAAATGAAATGAAATTGTTTCTTTTTAGCATAAATTCAGTGAAATTTTACAAATAAACAACAACTTAAATGGATTAAATTTTGTTTTGTTTATTTCTGAGACATAATTTTATCTTCCTAATGCATGCAGTTGGTTTAATCCCTATTCTCCTTTCATTTCGTTGAAACAACTGAATACAGAAGAGTTTGAATTTGTGAAGCATTTTTTATTAGCTAAGCTTTAGTGTTCATGACTTTGCTCTTTTTATCAGCGATTTTTTCCTCAATCTCAGCGATCTAATCCATAATTGGTTGCAGCATCTCATCAGAGATTTTTAGTTCAGCTTAGAGTTTTTCCTTGTGCTAAGCGTATTGCTTCGTCCAAGAATCAAGCTCATGGTTCATGCTCTCGATATCGTCAGTAATGAATTCTAAGGATTTACCAAGGGGATTTGCATTCTTGGCAATTTCTTGAACAAGTGCAGTTAATCCAGCTACGTCTGTTGCAGCAGATACTCCAGTTTCTCCTTTGTTGTCTTAACCTGATGATTAAGATGGCTAACCTGAACTCGTGAGTTTCTTCCCCTTGCCTCGAAGACTCATTTTAATTCCACCTCCTGTTGCAGGGTTAGCAGAATTATTGTCATCTTCTTTAGCAGCTTAGGGTACAATTCCATCGTCTTTCATAGCTTCAGCAGTGAATTTACTTCTGCCTGCACCGCTTGCTGCAGTCTCTGAAACTTTAGTAGCATTACTACTAGTCTTGCTGTTTACATTGCTGTTGTCATCATTGTCATCGTTTGCATCTCCTTTGTCGACAATAACACCAGCAGTTCCACGTCCTTTTCCAGCTGCTGGGTTGTCTTGAACTTTCACAACTGTGTTCTACTGCTTGGGAGGTGCCTTCACTGCACTAGAAGGTCTTACGACTTTCTGAACTGGAACAGGTTCGTCTCCTTTGGAAACAGTTGCAGCTGGTTTTTTAGAAGGAGCAGGTTAAGGATTATCATCAGGCTTAACAGAAGTTTTTCTTGGAGCTTCAGCAGGTTTTTCTACAGGTTTTTCAGCAGCTTATGGTGCTAACTACTATTCACCACCTCCATTCTTCGCTTCTTCTTCATATTTCGCTAAAAGTTTCTTGACAATTTTTGGTCCTTTCTTATTCAAATCAGGTGTCACAGCAGATCTACATAACTCCTGTAAGAATTCATTTGTATTCTCTGGTTCTAATCCGGCAACGATTTTGTTTGGTTTCGCATTTAGACCTTTACCAATCGCATGTTAGGTCAAATCTATGGCTTTTTTAAGGAATTGTATCTTCAAATCTCGATTATCATAAAAAGCTGCATCTTTCTCTAATTCATTGTACAGACCATCTCCAAATTTAGTAGCGTCGATCGTTGCAAAAACAATATCAAACAAGTACTTGAAAGGTGGTTTCTACAAGAGTTTATCACTCATCTTCGGTTTCTAAAACACCGCACTGAACCCTTTAATTGTCGCTTCCCAATAATTTGATTCTGCCATTTTTCAATCCTCTTTTTTTATGTATTGTTTTAATTATTTCTCTTTGCTTTGCCTTGTAATTTCAATGTTTTTTTTCAAATTTTCCTCCTTTTATTTCCCAATCTTAATTATTCAAACTATTCCCAGCAATAATTATAAAACTCCCCATTGATTTTTCTATATTCCATTTTTGTTTCTGGTAGTTTTAAAAAAACCCAAATGATTAAAAAATTACCTTTTTTTATTGATTTTATGTAAGAAAACTTCAATTCTCCTACTCTCATTTCATTGTTCTGCTTGTAATCTGACTCAAAAAAGAAATAAATTATAATATGGAATAGATATTTAGTTTAGAATAATCATCTCATTTGGAAATTTTTTTAGTAAAATAATTAAAGGAAAACAATTCTTTTTGTTTTGTTTGTGTATGGGGTTGGGGTTGGGGTTGGGGTTGGGGTTGGGGTTGGGGTTGGGGTTGGGGTTGGGGTTGGGGTTGGGGTTGGGGTTGGGGTTGGGGTTGGGGTTGGGGTTG
>Ga0302271_10000502_pt1 | contig 38475 bp, 18 predicted proteins | sample III_Bog_N1_1_FD_198767 | JGI IMG/M metagenome (GOLD analysis project Ga0302271, IMG submission 198767) | Peat permafrost microbial communities from Stordalen Mire near Abisko, Sweden - III_Bog_N1_1 | ecosystem: Environmental > Terrestrial > Soil > Wetlands > Peat | place: Sweden: Abisko... | reverse complement strand
CCAACCCCAACCCCAACCCCAGCTCAAGGGTAATTATTTCTATCACAACTTGATCAACATTAGCTTTGAATCTAATGTCAAATAATACTTAAATATCATTAATCTTTCACAAAGAAAAAAAATAAATCATTATTTTGTTCTTTTTTAGTGACACATAAAGATACTCTTAAAATGTATAAACATCAAACATCTTTCCTTTATTTTTTCCCTTTTAAAACTCTACTTTATGGTAGAGATTCTTCTAAATACTCTGATGGATGTATCCAAGGTCCCATAGCACTAATTGATGGTTTTTCTCTTTGCTTTTCATCTGAAAAATCTTTATTTTTCGTTAATCTATCCATCGTGTTGCTGGGTAGTTTTTCTTCATATTTAAAATGATAATAAGTAACTAGCTAACCAAGCTCAGGAGAGTCTCTTTTATTATGATCTGTGCCATTATTTATTTCATTCTCTGAATTCATTGAACTCTCTTAAGGATGTACTTAATGCAACTGAAGATTAGGAGCTGTCGAGCAATTTCGTTTGATAAAATTATTTCCATTATTTAAACCGTTTTCAACAAAGAAACTTGGCTGTAAATGAGAGCGTATTAGCTGTTGATTCGAAGGAGAAAATATTATGACTTTTGATTTCTTAGGCTTTTACATTTTATTGGATTATTTATTCGTCGGAGTTGCTAGTTTCGAAGCATTTTACTGTTTAATTTCAGTTTTACTAGGAAATGATACAAACAAGCATGGATTATACTATTTCTAAGGACTAAATGCTGCTTAAAATGGTTATTACACTTATTCAGTTTGAGAAAACGACTGTGATAATGATAGTGATCTGTTATTGTAAGGAATCAAGGAGGTATTTTATTACCCAGATGAATCAATTCGCTAATGGAAACAAAATGAATTACTACTATTCAATTTCTTGCCATTTCTTTCATTAACTGTGTATTATCGTTTAGGCATTTAGTAGCCCTTTCCTTAAGGAGATTCAATTGATTTAGATACCATCAAAGATTTATTCATTTTCAATTAAATATCTTTACATTCTTCTGTTAATCTCTTTCCATCATGTTGTCCTTATTCCATCTAATTATCTTTTGATTCTTTGAATGCTTTGAGTTTCTATTAAACCTTCCTTAAGCGACTTGAATTAATAACTTTTTTCTCTTTTTATGGTTATTATTTTTACACATTCTAGATTCCAATATTTCTTGAGTTAACCTCTATATCAAGATTGTCATTTTTACTTTAATCAGTTGCTATTCTAACTCCTATTAACTCAATATCTTTGATGTCTTCTTCGTCAGGTTATTTCTTTCCTTTGAGATTCCATCCTGTTGAAGTTAAACTAGCATGTAAGCTGTCACAATCTGGTAAAGATTTTGCTGTAGATGGACGGGTATGAAGAACTGAAACTGATTTGTGCTTTGTGGTTACTAGTCTGTGCTGTGGCGTTGAATGTCGACAACTAATCAGAGAAGGTTGATATGTTGAATTCTCAGGTGATATCGATAAGGAAAGATTTGATGGAATATAATAGCTTCCAGTTTGAGAAAAGGAATTCTAAGTAAAACTGTTGTTATTGTTGTTATGAATTGCATGGGAATGTTCTTTTTCATTGTTTTTCCTTTGCTGAGTGAGACGTAAGACAGTACGAGAAAATGCAAGATTGCTAAAACTACCTTAAGATCTTTTTTTTGAAGGGAAATTATTTTGAATTTTGTCTGGTTGCTGTTTATGGAAGGTGCTGTTTTGAATAAGCCTCTTGGTACCTTTGAGTAACGTTTGATATGGCTGCTACTGCTGCTGTACCTTGGCAATATGAAATAACTTCAAAATAATTATCGAAAATTGAAAAAAATCTAAAGTAACCACTCACAGAAAGAGAAAGGTTCAGATTTTAGGCTGGAGATAAGTTTATTTGATAGAACAAACCTGCTGAGGGAGTATTTATGGAGTAGCTCAATTGGTTTAGATGACTGTTATTTGCTTTGCTATCGTTTGTTTTGGAGAAGTGCTAGATCATGAAAGGTGTCACAGACTTTTCTTAGTTTTTATCTTATTACTTGATATATCGAATCTGCAAATCAGATGAATTATTAAGTTATGGGTAATAATATTAACCATAAATAGTGAAAAGAATGGATAATTATCCAATCTAATCCTTGCTTACAACTTCTATAATACAACAATTATCTTTTTTACAAAAAATCTGATGGTAATATTAAGACCACAAATAAACAAATTAGTAATTATATTATAATTATCTCTTGGATTAGTTTTAATAGATTAAAAATACTTCCGATTATGAGTTGTTTTTATCCTTCATTGTAAACTCAATGAGAAATTGATTTGGGATATTAGTTTTGAAAAAAAAGATAATTTTTTAGATTTAAAGATTGATTTATTCAATGTTCTTTTCTTTTTCTACACAAAAGTATATTTTATTTTCATAAAAATCCAATTAATTTATCTCCATCAGTCGCTATCTTGTTGTGCATCATTGCGATTATCAGGCTAGGACAAGCTATTCAGAGCTGCATTTCCAATCAAGATGAAAGGAATTATTCCTATCGAAATATACGTGACTGTTTGGAGAAGATTGATTTTTACCCAAAATGCAACCAAGAGACCGAATGACGCTATCAACGAAACTGCAAAGAGACTAACGTAGAGACATTAAACTCCCTTGAGATTCTTAATTCTCAAGGTGTTCAGCTAGATTCTGTGGATTAACACCAAGTATGCTAGCAATGAAACTGCCATCATGAAGATAAATGCAAAAACAAATGGCAAAGGTGGACTTTGAATTGTTTCGACTACGACATGATCAATTGGCTTTGGAATGATGAAATCTGCATCATTTGGTGGTGTTTTTCCATTTCTTGCTGTTTTGAAAGTTGCATCGAATTGAGCAAATGTCTTCTAGATTTAGTTTGCTAATCTCTAATCAGCTACGATAAGCTCCACGTCATATGTTGCGGAGTATGGTAAAATAGTCAACGGATCACCGAAATCAACGATTGCAAGGTAGACATTCTAAATATCATCGTATTCAGCTTCTACAAGATGAGTAACCCCTGTGAAGGTAGGATGACGAAGTCTCACAGCAACTTGAGAAGGAGTAAATGCAAGTGACTGCTTGGCGAACTCAAGGGAGAATTGCACGTACAAGAAGGAATTCTAATTTCCTATGATTTTTTCGACTTAAGAGGAGTTGCTGTTGAGTTGCTTGGAAGTTAGAGAATGAGTGTATTTCTTAGGAATCTTTCCCTTACCTTAGGTGGCTTCAAATTCAACTTGTTTTAAGCTCACAGTTGTTGTGAAGAGAACCCTCTCATCGAGAACTTCTTCCCCTTCAATACTGATTCGCAAAGAGTGGAAACCTGGCTTGGTAATTGCTGCTGAGGAGATGTCCAAAGCAAAAGGGAATTTCTCGTCAGTGCTTGGTTTCAAGATCAGAGATTCCACGATTTTCTAGGTTCTCAAGAACAACGAGGCAGTGATGTTTTTCTCAATTTTGATATGCTCTCCGAGTAAGTTTTCGAATCTTAAGAGGACAACGTTAGTCTTAGCTTTGAGATTGTATGCACGCTTGCTTACCACGATCACCCCTGCACTTAAGTCAGCCTTTAAGGTAAACAAAATCAAAAATAGTTACAATTTAGCCTTATTTGCATTATATTTGCATATTTTCTTCTTCATTCTTTTTTACTTGTTGTAGCGCAACAATTTCGAATTTTTCATTTGTTGAGAGAAGACTTGAGTTAGCTTCGTTTTTGAGGAACCCAAGCAAAGTATTCTTATAGGTGCTTTCAAATGAGGCAAATGCTGCTAAAGATTTGTTAGGGAAAGCTGTGAATAGCTAAGTGATCTTTGCAGTTAATTCTAAAGTTTGCATGTTATGCATGACAGCTCTTTTCTTAGGCTCAATCAGCACAGAATTCAAGAGAATACTTTCCAGGGCAATATCTAGTTGTTTCTTGAGTGTCTCAAAAGATAGAATCTACGTTTGGATGCAAATCTGAATTGCATCGACGATTTAACCAGCTGAAAAATAGTTCGCGGAGTTTGGATCAGCAATTTATGCCCTTGCAGTACCATCAGATTGAAGATAACTTGGAGCAACACCGCAAGAAGTTCTTAGAATGCTTGTTTAGTTGAGTTCTGCAGCGAGGGCTACAACTTAGAAGACTTGTTCAGCAGTTTCAATGGATTCTGATTCTCTTAGTAATGTGTTGTTTATAGTTTTCTGTTGAGAAGAAAGAAGACAAGATGAAGAGAGGATGTTTCTAAATTTCTCAAGATACAGAGCTGAACGTAAAGAAGTAACTTCAGGGTTTGATAACTACAGCAAAGCGCATAGAGGCTATGATATCGATTCCAGCTTTTATCCATCTAGTGACTTTAGGATAAATGCTTCTTTATACATAACCTCCAAATCCTCAATTTGTTTTCTTTCAAGAGTTCCACGAAGAACACCTTCACTTTGCTTAACATAAGATAAAGTTACTTATGCTCCAACAAGTCCAAAGGTAGCGACAAGCAAAGCAATAATGATGCTGAGAGAAGATTTTCTCATTTTGTGTGTTTTTAGACAATAGATTTAAGAAAATTAAAAATATTTGTTTTGTTCTAAAGAAGTGAAGATATATTATCACACACACGCGTAAAAATATAAAAGATCTTCTTGATTTGACAGGGAATATGTAAATAGATAAAAATTAAAATAAAAAAGGCAAGTTTCACGTGGAATAATGATATGGGATAAAGGGAAGCATTTGAATGAAATTTCAAAAAACAAATAATTAGGATACAAAAGTGAAATGTTAAAAAGAAAGGGAAAACAAAGATTGACTACAAATACTGTTATTGGTAATTAGGATTCAATTTATCGTGCTTGTTTTAATTTTCTTAAAGTGAGATTGTTGCTGATTTATTGAAGAATGGTGATATTCATTTAAATGATCATTGAAAATAATTCTTCTCATTTTTGTATTTCTTTTGGCAAGTTCTCTTTTTGTTCTTAGTGATTTCTTTCGTTTTCCTTAATAATTTCTAACTTATTTACATCTTTTTCTTCCTCACTCACAAGAAGATTACAGCATCTAATAGCTTAATCCAATTTAATCACATGAATTTTCTATTTCCATGATGATATTTCAGAAATTGATTAGGCATGTGCTTTTTGCGAAGAAGCTGCAATGCAATCTTCAACAAAACAAACATCGAAACCTAAGTGATATCCATCTACAGAAGTAGCCCTACAACAATAATTAGTAGCCACCCCACATACTACAATTCCTTTAACATTATTCTCATTCAAGATATTTAATAAGTTTGTCATTCTGAATGCAGAATAATGCTGTTTTAGGATAATTTTATCATATTCTTAATTCTACATGCTGATTACTTCAGGATAGAACTCTTGCCCTAAAGTTTTATCTGCACAGCAAGGATTAGAATTATCTTATTTATGACTACGACTAAGTGTCTCACTGTTAAGAGGGACATCTTTTATAAATTTTTGGTCAGCGTTGAAGTAGTTTTGTTCAAGATAAAACTCCTTTTCAGTTAGTTTCCCGTAAATAGAATGGATCCATATTACCATTTAGTTATTCTATCTAAATTGTTAGCAGAGAGTTGAGATATTTGGTAGAATCGATCTCATGAAATTCACATCAGCTCCACGTTTATGAGAGAACCATCCCTCAGCTAAGAAATCGTTTTAGAGATCTATAACAATTAATGCAGTTTTAGGAGTTGTATCCATCAATATAAATGTGATATTCTTAGCGCAATTAATAGTATTATTAGTTTTCACAAGATACTAATGCAGTTGAGTACACAAACAGAAAGATTTTTTGTGGGGGGGAAAGAAAAAACAAATAAAATACATGTTTTGTTTTGTTTGATCATATTTTTAAGAGATTAACTTTCTCAAGAATCAGAAGATCTTCACGTTTGAGCAGCTTAAAATGAAGACTTGTGAGTTCAGTGTCGAGATCGGTATTCAGAATCAATTAAAGCTTCGCCTTATCCATGAGGATGCATTTCTCGATTTCCAACAATCTTTAATTGAAAAAGAAAAGAAAACGTTAGCAAATAGAGATTCTCTTTCCATTTTTTTTTTACTTATCCTTGGCAGAATCGAAGAGAGGTGGAAACACATCATCTAAGGACAATTGTAGCTTCTCTAATATCGTTGCTAGCACTTCATGAATGAGAAACTCAATCCCAAATAGCGAAAACTTCTGGTAGCTCTTAAGAATTTATTGGATAACAAATTCATTTAGTTCTTTGAGGAATCTTCGCAGCATAAATTTAAAGGACTTTGTGTTGATTTGCTTTTTCAAATTATACAATGGACCTGCAGCTGTGTCAACAACTATTTACTTGAGTTCTTCTAAATCGACATCTGTTTCTTCGACTACCTTTGAGTGCGTGAAGAATTTGAAAATCTACAGATTTATGAGTTTCTTGATTTCTTTCAAGGAATTCTTTGCAATAGGTTCGACGATCTTGCATAAAGCTGCTTTGATATGCTAGTGTTTGAATTCCTTGAGGAGCTTGATATCTTCGTCACTACCTCCTAAAGGATTCTTCTCTTAGAATGAAACTAGCACTGTGTATACTTTCCTGAAATAATCAACTGAAAAGAAAAACATAAAAAAATATGTATTATTGTTGAGCACAGTTGATGAATAGTAGTTATTTGCTTTATTTGTTACTTAATTTAAGAGTGACTTCTTGTGAGTTATCATAAATTTAAGCGAACACTGTGCTCAGAGAGGTAATAAATGATCCAAAGAATTATTTGTGGAATATCTCCTGTAGCTTCTTTCTGAGAACTGGGTCTCTGATTTATCCGTATTTTTTGACAATTTTGGCAAATAAGAGAGTGTAATCTTCAACAACTGAAAATACCTCGAAATTCTTCAGAAAATGAGAAAAATAGAGTAATTAATCAACATTTTCTTTGATAATTCAGTTCCTTTGAATAAAGAAATATGCTCTGTTTGTGTGTCCTAATTATTACATAAATTTACCTTTTCAGTGCAATCTTTGAGTTTCATTTCACGAATATCGACTTTCAGAACTTCCTCGATTATCTTCCTCTCAAAGACACTTCTTTCTTTCTCAATTAAAGCAGTCAAAATCGATTCTTCATTGTTCAAGAAGATCTTTTCCAAGATATAAGGCAGCACTCTTTCATCAGGCTGACAAAATCAGTTGAAACATCATATTAATTAAGCTCAAAAGCAGCCATGAATGTTTCCAAAAACCAATAAAATATCATAAAATTACATCATTATTATCTGCAAATGCGAGACTAAATTTTTCAAGGCAAGACTCAAAGATCTCCAAGTCCTGCACGAAGTTCAGTAACAAATCTGTGTCAGCTTGGAAAATCTCTTTGTCTTGTTTGAATCGCACGAGGACAGTATTCAAGCATATCTTTGTGAAAAACAATTAGCTGAATAAAATAACGGATTCTTCTCTTTTTCCTCTTTTGAAAAGTGCTGCATAAGTTGCAACGTTGTTCTCGTAGATTTCTTGCAGATATTAGAATAACCATTTTGGCTTAGAAGGCTCATTTGTCTCTTTTTCACCAAGAAAATGATAGTTAATGGAGCTGATTATGCTCTCACTTACTTCCCTTATGAAATATGTTTTCTCTCCAATAAGTGCGCTCATAGCAGAGTCTATCTAAACAAGTTTTCGAATGTAATTTGGGATGATCTCTTAGTATTCCTTTGGAATCTCGATATTGTTTCTGTCTTCTTCACCAAAGCCATTTTCGTTTCGCCTTCAAATGAACAAACAATCCATATTTTCACTTAAAAATTTGTTTTTAGGCAGTTTTTTAAATTATAATGTATCCTTATTTTCATTTAAAAATTGTTCTTTTTTTGTTTTTTAAACTACCTTTTTGTTGGAAGTTAGATCATTTAAAGGACTGATGCAAGTACAGTATTGTTAGGTGCTTCGAAATTATGGTAAGTTGTTTCCAGTAGATTGTTCATGTAAAGTTGAAAAGCTGATTTCCCTGTTTGCAGAAAGAGAAGATCAATGTTTGCCAATTTTTCCCATGCAGTTCGAGCATTGCTGAGTACAACAAACGTATCTTCATTGAATTCTTACAGTTTTTTTATTCGTTTCAGATCAATTTGAGAAGCGAAGAACTCTTTATGCTTTCGATTGTAGTTGAGAATCTCCTTTTAGATCTCACTGCAACTGGAAGCTAGCACCAATAGCAATTCATAATCTTTACTTTCTTTTAAGATTTTATCATATGGAACGAGCAAATCAGGTGTTGCATTCCGTTCGTACCTTGTTTTTATCAGCTTAAATTCCTTCAAAGTTTCTTCATCTTTCTTGATCTACTCTTCGTAGTTGGTCATTAAACCTTTGAGTGCCTCGCTTGAGGTCTTAAAGTTAAACAATTGCTTTAGATCTAAGTTCATCGAAGGAAATTGCAGAGTCTATTTTTTTAAAAAAAAGGATAGAAATTATTAAAATCCTAAAAAGAGAGTCTTAAAGTTGAATCTTCAATGCATATTTTAATTACAAAATAAGTTTTGCACTTCCATTTGGTTTTAAATAAAAAAAACATTCAAACAAAAAGTGAAATGAAAAATTTAACATTTGTTTGTTTTGTTATTAAAAAGAAAAAGATTTTGTTTTGATTGTAAAAATTAGGAAAAAGTGAATTATTAATTAACTTGCTATTCCATTTTGCTAAGTAGAACAAAGAAAAGAAAGTAAGGATATTTAAAAGCAAGCAAAAAAAGAAGAAAAAATATCAATAAATAATCTTAAAATAAGTATTTTTACAAAATACATTTGTTAGTAATAAGATCGATCATTGATTTACTCAAAACTCCAAGATAAGAGATGATCAAGCTAAGGAGTATTTTCAATCAAGTTGCTTATTAGAAACGAATAAAAAATTATCATAATCTGTTCGAGCATTGTAAAATGCCTTGAATTTATTAATCTCGTGTAGCTTTGAGATAAAGATAATCGACGAAAGAATGAAAAATTAGAAATTGTTTGTTCCAAAGCAAGAAAAGAGTTGAGTTCAACACACACACAAAAACACAATTATTATTTCATTCTTTGCGTAAAAGTCAAAAGTTTGGGGAAAACAAATCATTATTTTCTAAAGCAAAAAGCAATTTGTTGTATTGTAGGTATCATCACCTTCAAGATAATTGTTCGGGAAGTGTTGTTTGTTGTTCAGTAAAAGTAAACACAATCACAAAAATATCGATTTTTTGTTTATCTTTTTGCTTCAACGAAAAATGTCTACTGAAAATAGTGGAGGTATTCAATATGAACTGAAGGATCTTGAAAAGATGAAAAGACCTTGCTTATGTAATCTAGTCTTGAGGATGCAAGATGAAATGCAGTAGCTTCTTTTAGAGAAAGAACTTAGCGCAGTGCAAAATGATTTTTAGAAATAGCAAATAGTTTAATTGGTGAATGAAGAAGATAATCTTAAAACGCAGATCGCTTCTCTGTCAGCGGAATTGTAGCAGCTAAAGTCTTAGAGTGTTTGCTAGTTAAATAAATAATAATAATAATCTAATACTGAACGCCCTCGTCTTCCTTTGTTGACTTTATAACATCCAATAATAGAATCTGATGAAGAAGCAATAACTGATTCGCCACCTCTCAAACCAGTTTTTATAAAAATCTACAGTGGTAAAGATAGTCTTGAAAAAAGTGAAATTGTCGATACAGAAAGAATCGAGGCTTAAACATCTCTAGAAGAAGAAACCAAGACACCTGACAATTTCTCAGAAACCCCTAAATAACATTCAGGATCACAATTCTAATAGAATTATCAATAAAAACATGAAAAACCTACAACTTTAAGGTTAAAAACAAATCATTATGGAACTATGAGCAAAATTGAAATCGACAAGAGCTATCAGCGACGATGCATTGTCTCGAAAGGACCAATTCAATCTTCTAAGCTACTACCGAACAAGTAAATCGATCCTAAATAATTAGAAATGCTGTTGAAATCCGTACATTAAGGAAGGTACGCTCTCAATCATGATCCAGCATTATCTTGTGGATATTCTTCATAATAAATCCTCTCTAATGGATTATTCTTCCCAAGCAAAGAAAAACCAAATAATCCATCGTTCTTTAACTCCATAATAGTTGATCATAACAAATCTCCAAACTCACTTACTCCTGAATCTGCAAAAGACAAAACTCCACCTCAATTTGACAGGAAATTACTTCTTAAACCACTTACTCCATATTCCAAAAATTAAAAACATCCCTTGCAAAAAGCAATAATAAATTCAAATTTTAAAGATGTATTTCTGAACCAACAGGTCAATAACAACAATAATGACAACTCTGCGAATAATGAGAATTAAGAACCAGAAGTTCTGAGATAAGGAGATACCTAAGGGGCGTAACCAAAACAATAACCAGAACCTATTTCAATTCCTGTTGGATCTCGATCTTTTTAAGGTTTCTTCATTTTAGGCCCTTCTTTGAGTGAAATGAGTGAATTAGTTTCCAAATAAGAATTCAATGGTAGTGGAGTTGTCCCTCCAGATACTTATTTAACGTTTCCAAGCTAACAACCTGAAGGTGAAGAAGCTTAACGGTGTTCGTTAGCTAAACATTGTTTTCCTTATAACATAACTTTTACTCGACATTATGTGCCATTGTTAAAAAGTGGTGAAGTTGATGATATTTTAAATCTACAGATATTCAAGCATCACACAGTCTAGCATGGTCATCACTCTTTCGTCATACGGATGTTAGGGGATCAAAATGGCACAAGAGATTTAAATTCAGGTGAACATCAAAATAAAACTCTAACTCAACTAAATAAATCCCTCGCACTTTACTCCATTTGCTACACAGTCAATAATTATTTTATCCTACCTGAAGATTAGAATTATGACTCCTCTAAATCAACTCCAAATGTGATCTACATAGCGCCTACGACGTTTTGCTTCATGACTTACTATCCGTTTATTGATTTTTTTCTGGAAATTTTTCAAGAAATTGCAGATTCGTTTAAGGTGTCACGAAAATAATAATATCTCTCCATCTATGCTGCAGCAGCAAGAGCAATCAACTCGTGTACATTCTGTTCGGAGTTGCAAGTTAAACAGCAATCTTAGTCTGCTCTTCTTGAATCTACAAATAGCCATCGAAATAGTAATATTTCCGATAAAAAATCGCCAAGAAAATCATCTTATGAAGCGAATAAAACAGGGTGTTCCGAATGTGTTGGGAAAGAACTTCTGAAGATGCTAGAACTAGGGGCTTTAAACGATGTTAAAAACTTCTTCTCTGAGGAGATGCAACCGATAAGAGCTGCTCTTGAGAAGTTACAATTAATGACTCCAATTGCTGAGAATAAGTTAGAATTTTCATTGCAATTCTCCAAAAGAGAAATTCGCAAAGTTTTTACGATTCCTAGCCTTGCAAGATTGTCCTACATTGAAGCTGAATGGGGCGCATATTTAACATTTTCATGTCTATCATTAGAAGATTTTCTGTTCGTGCTTACAGCTGTGAGTCTAGAGTAAAAAGTAATCTTTTTTTCTAGCAATTCAGCGCTACTTACATCTGCACTTCTAACGTTCCTAGCGCTACTTAAACCTATTGACTATCCTTTCTCCACTGTGTTTACATTACCTGAGGATATTTAAGATTTACTCGATAGTTTCATTCCAAATCTTCTTGGAATTAACAAGAACATATCATATCTTCAAGTGTTAGAAGAAGTTGAAGGTTATGATTTCTCCGATAAGGTAGTCATTGATTTAGATACTGGTACGACATTCTGCTCCAATGAAATTTCAATTTATCTTAAGAAGAATATGCTACTTTTTAAAAGTTCCTAGTCTGAATTAGCTACGAATTACTTTTTGATTAACAACGCACCATCATCGTAGCACACACATTTCAATAATATTCGTAAAAAAAATCTTACTAAATCATCCCCCGCACCGCTATGCTCGAGTTCGCCTAAGCTCAGGATACAGTTTGAACCAACGTCTGAGTAAAATAAAGCCATGAAGACAATAGTTGGAATAATTCGCATGACTTTTGAGAAATATTTTCTTTCGACGCTACCTAAGAGCGATAAAGTATTAAATGATTCCTTAGATCTAGATAAAATAAGGAGAACGGTAGTTAAAAAGAGTCAAACAGATAAAAATTTTATTGAAGAATTTGTTTAGACATAATCGTTTACGAGCTTCTCAGAGGAATACTATTGCAATCAAGATATGTGAAGAATAATCAATTCTGTGTGTGTTTATATTAGTAGTTTATTAGTTTTCAAAGTAGATTTAAGTACTAAAATGATAAATTATAAGTCGAAAGTTGTTCATTTAAAACGAAATTTATCGAAAATATAAAAAAGATATCACAAAATGTGCATGGATTCTATTCATTTTTTATTTTTTCAGCTGCGTTTTTGAGAACCCTTAGAGGATTGCGTCTTAGTATCTGCAGGAATTGGTTTATTATTGTTCTCATTATTCGTGTATTTCTCCTTGGACACAGTGGGTAATTCATTGTCAGCTCTTGCATGAATTACTTCTTCTGGCATTTACCAAATGAAAATAGCTCCTTCAGATCCTACTGATACTATTGTTCTCTAGTCGGGACTGATTTATAACTGCAACAACAGCACAAACACAAACAAAATGAGTAAGAAAATGGAAATAACAGAAATTCTCAGAATTTCAAAGCAAAAAAACAGGATATTAATTTACTCTAGTGATAGTTCCTGAATGTCCGCTGCCTTAGAAATAGTTGATGCCTTCATCATACCCCCAAAGCTTTACAATCTTGTCTTCTCCTCCAGACACAAAATGCTCTCCTTCCCTGTTATGATAATTTGTTCACAAGAAAACTCTCATTTTATTGTTAAAAAATTGATTTTAAGGGAATTACTTTGTGATGGAGAGTGCATTGACTTCTCCTTCTTCAGACCCATCAAGCATGCGGATAGCTTGTCCATCGAAGGTCTCCCAATACGTGATTTTTCGATCTGAACCAGTTGTCAACAGTTATGATTCATCTGGATGATAAAGGACTTGCTTGAATAGTGTAGATTCAAACAAGCACATCACTCTTGTGAAACTCTTTAAATCCCAGATAATACAGGAACCATCAGCACTTGCACTCACTGCTTAATCATTGTTGTGCTTCACTTGAATCGACCATACACGACCTCTATGCTCTTTCATAGATGCCTTCATAACTTGAGTTTGCTTTCCAATAACCCAAACACGTACTTCACCTTCACTGCCACCAGAGATAATCCTATTGAATTTGAATTAGAAAAAAGGTAAATATATTTTAGTTTTGTTTTTGTTTTTTGAAATTTGGAGGAAATTCTTTTTGTTGTTGGGCTTACCGATTGCAATCACTTGTTGTGGAGAGTGCTGTAACACCATGGATATGTGCATCCGAAATCACATACAATAGTTTTCCAGATTATGGCAGGAAGGCTCTGATTTTTCCATCGTTCCATCTATTGTTGTCAAATTTACACAGGTTTTCTTAAAATGTAATAGAAATAAATCATAAAAATACCCAGAAATGATTGATTTGCCATCTCCCATGAAGGAAACACAATAGCATTCAAGATTAGGGACTTGAATTCGTAGCAGTTCCTAACGGTTTCTTGCATTCCAAATACGAATATCAGTTTAAGAACATGTAGCGAACACCTCTGAGTAATTGCTGTAGAAATGAGATTCACATAATAAAAATAGTTAAAAATGATATTATTTTCCATAAGGAATTTCTTAATTGTTTTTTGTTTATCATACTTTGGGAAAGCCACATCATTAATGCGCTCATAATGACAGGTATTTCGAAGTTCTGGACTCAATTACTCAGTATCAACCCAGTAAATATTGGACTTTAAAGCAATAACAACAACAAAATAAGTTAAAACAACAAAATTCTTAAGCTAAACGATATTTCAATTTATTATCTCTGCAAATTTGCAATTTTGTTTACTTGTGAAGTGCCACAAAAGAAGTGCGTGTAATCTCCAGTGAATGCAATAGAAGTTACTGCTCCAAGAACTTCTTGCTTGGAAATGATTGTCATATCTTAAATACTCAACTTAGCAATAGTGCCATCTCCCGATCCAACTATGATGTCTCCATTAGGTAGTAGCCCAATTGTGCCAATTCCAAGAGAGAATAATTTACTCACTGGTCCTAATCTTTTAAAGATTGCTCTCTCTATGTTGATCTAAAGAAAAGAAAGAATATAATTAGCTCCTTATTTCTTTGTCTTAAAGATGTTTTAAATCACTCATATAAAATGTAATAATAACTTACCTCGAAGACATCACCTGACTTGGCACCGCAGTAACAGAAGGTATCACTAGGATCGATGGCTACACATGTAAATTATCTCTTGATATTTCCGAAATTCACAGGAAGTGACTTAATCTGCATTTAATAATAAAAACGAAATCAAAGCAAGTCTGCTTTTTTGATTGCTGAAAATCAAAAACAAGGCCATCATTGATCATACCTTTTTATTCGCTTTGTCGACTGTAAAAATCTAAACACCATTATCAAGAACAGCGATGATTTTATCTTCTGAATTATTGAAGAATTTTATCTAATTCACAGGATCTCTGTTTGGAGCACCATACAATGCTTTACCACTTTCAACATCCCAGACTATCATCATATTCTTATCTTCTTATCCACCCAAGGATGCCATGTATTGCTCGTTGCAGCAAAATGACAGACTTTGAATTAAAACTTCCAAAAAAAACATATTGCAATTTTAATTGTTTTTTCATATATTTTGCCTTATGATTTTTATATTTGTACCTTTGTGCAGCTTAAGGCGATGTTTGAGAGCGCGTTCTTCAAAGTCCCAGATGATTATATCAGCTTAGAAACCCATGAATGTTTTTTGACCGGAAGCTATGTACTTTCCAGATTTAGAAACGGTAATGACCGAGATTTAGTTATCATGACCACGAAGGAATGTCTGTGAGCGAGAGATTATGTGTCTCACGACTATTGTTGATCCTAAGGGATAGATGAGATGCTCATTATCGGGATGTAAAATCAATCCTTCTTGCACCTTTCCTGGTAAAATAAATGGTAAATTGTAGATTTTTCAAAAGAAATCCTTCCCAAAAGTAGTATGCTAAAGGTTTGATGGATGATTTACCAGTAAACCCAATGACTGCTTGAATTTGAAGATCTTTCTCCATATTGTCCAGATGTTCTCTAATTCTTGATTTTTTGAAGCAGTTATCAATGAAACTTTCAAAAATTTTCTTTTTATTTTATTTTATTGTTTTGCTCTTTTTGACTCTATCAATCAAATCAAATCATAAAAACAGCGGTTGTCCTTTACCTCCCCCTTCCCCCAGTTATACTTTTTTGTTTTCATAAATGATTAATTCATTCTGATGTTTTGTTTTTGAATTGTTTTGTCTTTTTGAATTTTTCTTATTAGGAGTACATTCAATAAATAATTTCAAGATGCTAATAAGAATAAAAAGAAGAAAAACACCTTGTATTTTTGTGTTTTTTCTTCTTAAAATCATGAAAAATCAAGAAAAGTTTCTTCAAATAGTGATGAATTGTTTCAACAACAACAACAACAAAATTTTAATTCAATAATAGAAATATCTTGAATATTTTTGAATGTATTTAGAATAGGCATTGTTGTGTTGAAAGATATTGTTGGATTATTAATCTAAACACACCAAGTGTTCTGTCTGAATCCAAGAATACTGATAATTTGAGTCTTATTGTGTTTTTTTTTCTTTTTTTCAGAATTTAGATCTTTGAGTTTTTATCAAGAAATTAAACAAATAAAATATGGAAACTTTGACAAGCACATACACTGAAGCATCTGCTGATGATTTAGTGAGACTTGACTTAAATGACCCAGATTTCGAGTAGTTCCTTTTGAATGTCAATCAAAGCGAAACTGAGATTGCAAGGTTAAATAATACAAATGAAGATTCTGCAGTAAATACTCAGGCTGTCTCCAAAGAGAGTGTAAATGAAAATCTATAACAAGTATTTATCCACAGTTGTGAGGAGTTTCTTCGTGAATACAGCCCACTTTATGATAGCGTAATGCAAGTTGAAGCTTATGCTGCTGAACTCTCTTAGAGCCTCGCAAAAATCGATGATCTCAGCTCTGCGCTAAGATTTTAAAATAAATCCCATCTTTTTAAGCTTGAAAAGCTGCAAACTAAAGAAGAAGATTTACAGAACAAGACAATCCTTCTTGGTTAGCTGCATTCACAAGCGCACATCGATCCTGATTTGATCTAGCATCTACTTCACGGAGAAACAATCGATGAGAAATTTTTCAAGGCATTCTAAGCAGTCCAATCTCTTAAATCTCTTCATGACCAACTGGCATTAGGTACATTAGACTACATAAGAATATATTAATAGCTTATTTCGCTTGCCAGAATCAATCAATAATACCTATCTTTATTCTCATTTTCTTTTCTTTGAAAGTTGAAGAAGGTCCTGAGCAGGGTCTCCGCAATAGTCTACTCAAAAACTTCTTGGATATTAGAAGCATTGGTGTGAGTAAAATGCTCAAAGCTCTGAATGTAAGTGTGTAAAAATCCTCAGCAGCGCATCTTCGCTTGTTTCGTTAGTCGTTGGAGGATAACGAAGAGGGTTATGCTAAATTCTTAGATTGTTTATTCAAACAGAGAAAACAAATAATCAAGGAGAAGTTAGTGCCTTTGAAGAATAAGATTAATTACTCCATGACATCTAAAATGAATATATTCCTGAATGAGCTGTTTTTATCATTCTTTGAGATCATTAGGACGGAGAAATCGTTTATGAAAGGTAACTTGCTTTAATTGATTTTTTCGAAAAAAACTTTTACAATTTTTTCTTGGCGAAAATAACATGATTTAATTCTCTCAAAACAGATGTCTTCGATGAGGGATAAGCTTAGAAGAGAGCATTATAAGTAGCCGATGAACTTTTCGCAGAAATTCTTCAAAGAGTGGAGAGATCACTTGTTATTGAGAAAGACTTTTTCGAGAGTAATCATCTGAAAGAGATTTTAAAAATACAACTTTTTTGATTATTCTTTCCAAAAATATCTCAAACTACTACAATATGAGCTTCAAATAATTGTTTTAAGTGTTTAAGATTCGAGAGTGCCTAGAAAGAAATCGAGATAAATTCATGTCTAGCATGAACATCACTGAGGAGGAGATCAAAAAAACAGAACAAAAATTAGATCCAAAAGAAGATATCTCCGATGAAAAGAAAATGAGCAGCATAGTGTTAGTCAATAAGTTAATCACTGAAGCAAATGAACTCATCAAGCATAATCTCAACAATGAAGCAGATATTCTCCTTCAAACAAAATTTAACATTCAGAGAATTGCTGCATATCAATGCATTGTTGATTTAGTGGAGAAAATAGCTTCATCTTATTAGACAATTTTCGAAGAACCTGAAAGATATCATGATTTATCGGTATTGCAATTCCTAAAACCGCTTGAGAGTCTCCTCGAATCAAAATTAATGAAAAAGACACCTGCAACGTGTATTTTCTGTGTGAATGTGTAGACTTATCTGCTATCAGAATTATCGAAGTTCTCCGGTAATTCTAAAGAGTTAGCCCTGCGATTGAAGGAATATGAGACTCAAGTTGAAGATCACTTGGAGTTTCTGACAGAAACAAATGTTACGGAATTGCTTAAATTTGGGAAGACTGATAATTTCGAGTTAAATGTGTAGGAAAGGTAGTAAAAGAAAGATCCTGAAGAATCTCTCAGGTAATTGACAATAAATGCAAAGCGGGCATTTGTGTTTCTTCTCAATCTGCAATCAACATTATCGAAAAGTAAAAAAATATATATTTTAATTCTCACTCAATTTTATTGTAAGAAGTGTAATTTCCGAGTTGTTTTTTTCAACTTATTTATTGCTTTCTTTCATAAAATCTTAGAACTTATGTTCAGAGATGTGTTCTTGATTCAAGATGAGCTTCAAAGGCAAATTTTGAAATAAAAAATAATTACAAGTATTGGTAAAAAGTATGAAATCTTCTACAATGAGCTGAATGAGTTCTCATCGAGAGGAGGAGAAGGTGAAGGACTTGAAAAAATAAGTGCAAAAGTATTAGGTAAAAAATTCGGACTTGATGTAGCAGATTATATTGAAGTAAGCGCGTAAATTGAAGCAATTAAAATCTTCACTTTTACAGAATACTGTGAGAGTCTTCGTTCTGAGGAGTAGTGGGAATTGAGTTGATTATATTTGAGAACAGATGTAATTGAGGGGAGATCGATCTTTTGTTGAATAAAAATATAAATTATAACTAAATGATTCAAAAATTTGTATTATCTCAGTTCAAACAATAAGGAAAAAGAAGTAAAGAGATTATTTTTATTATTACAAACTAAGCAAAAATCAAAACTATTTTTGGATAGTTGGGAAAATGGGAGGTGGGGAGATTAATGAAAGAAAAAATTAAAAGAATTTGTCTTACGATTATTAATGGATCTGAGGGATTATGAAAAAAACAACAGCATTTATACTATGCTTTTGTTGTTAAAGGTAAGAGAAGAAAAAGACAATTAGAAAGAATAAAGATCAAAAGGAAAAAAGAAAAATAACAAAAAAAATACAATTTAAGATAAGCATGAGTGATCTCAATTACAATAGTGGAGACGATACAGGAGTTATTAAGTAACTAAATACACTTGATGTTGTTATATTTGTTGGTTTATTCACAACATTCCTTTTAATAAACTAAATCCAAACAGCTCTGAGAATTATCCGAAGATGGATCTAAAAACATTAGGTGGTGGTGGTGTCAAATAAACGAATGGAAAGCACAGCCATCACTCTAGTTTCAGTAATAGCGAAGCTGTTAAGGAAGAGGACATTTTAGAAGAAAAGGAAGTTGATGAAATGCATGTAAATCGATTTAAAGCAACGAAATGGTTTTTGAATTCCAGTTAAAACTAATTTTTGAATTTATTTTGTTTTCTCTCTCTTTTTTTTGCTGTAAAAAGGCATCAAAAAAGTTCAAGCATGTGAATATCATCACAGATAGCGATGAATTCAGCTATCACTCCTAAAAAAATTCATAAAACAACGGCTAATAAACTCCAAATGAAGATAGAAATACAAGACCTAGATCAGCAAGTGGAGATTAATCATGTGGTTCAAGTAGAGTTGACAACTAAGAATCTATTCAAGAAGGTGGAAGAGAAGAAGAAGATGAAGCAAAAGAATATGTTTCTAAGCTAAGTGCGTCTACTTAGTTAATAGAGGAATCTCTGAGACTTGATAAAGGTGAATTTGATTGCAGTACTCCAAAAACAAGAAAGCAGTAGCCTCTCAAGAAAAATAATCAAAGTGGATCATACTAGCATTGCAGCAATACCGAAGAGTCCATTGAAGAGGATCCTAAAGAAGGAGATGTTGTTCCTGAAAATACTGTTCTTTCAAAGATTAATTCCTATAAGGATAGTAAGATCATTGTTGATGAGGTTGGAAACTAGGAGAAAACGAGAAGCAGTTATATGGAAACATCTGTGCCTATTGAAGAAGAACCGAGAGAAGAAGAAGGTGTTGAAGAAAATAAGGAAGTCAAAGCTGGTAGGGATTTTAGATTCAAGTTAAGAATAATTGACACTAATTGATTTGAAATTTTTTACAGCAAAACAAGAGAGAGATAATGAGAAAAACTACATCAAGAAGATAGCAAGGTTGAGAGATAAATTTTAATTATTCTTTTATTTTTTTGGGGTTATTTTTTTTAATTTTGTTGTTGTTGAAAATAAAAAAGAGGTGATCGAGTAACAGGAGCAGAAATCCTGAGAGATTTAGGTGAAGAATTACCTTAAAATGCGTTAATCCTATCTGGATCTCAGCGAATCAGTGAAGATGTTGGAGATGATGGAAATTATGAGGATGAAGATGATGAAGAAGAGGATGAGGAAGATAGAAAGGGTAAAAGATGAAGATTTCAGAGATAATTGGAAGAAATCACAAAATTTTTGGAAAAAATGTGAAGAAAAGAAAAAAAAACAAATAATAAAAATGGAAAAATATAAATATGACAAATTAACAATGTGGAATTTTAAATATTTGTAATGTTTTTTTTTAAGTAAAAATGTATTTGAACTTAGATGGAAAATGAGAGGAGTGGAGGGAGGGGAATTTAAGATATAAGCAGATTTGTTTATCCCTCCAAAAAAAAGCAACAAAACAAGGATTCAAAAGATAGTTAAAAATGACTTTACTTTCTCAAACTTTAATTAAATTCTTTTCCTAACAAAATTATGATGTGATTGAGCACATAGCGAGTAAAGAAAGATTTTTTTCTGGTGGAATTATAAACTAATTTATTTTTGTTTGAGAACTGATCTTGTTGTGGACAAAATCAAGAAAAAAAAGACAATTAGTTACTAGCGTAATATTGTACAAAACAGAATTCCAGATTTTCGGATTTTCTAAAAGATTTTTAAGAAAAAGAGTCAACTTAAAATGTCCTCTAAGAGACATTCTTCTAATCCACCTAGGCAACAGTTTTCATCTGTTGGATCACTTGGGGCTATTGCTGCTGTATCGGCTAGCAATAGCATTTTGTCAGCTATGAGTTTACTTGATCACATTGATGTAGCAACTGATTAAAAGATAAAATACCACTCCCATTTCCCTCAAACATCCCTTCTTTCGAGTATAGAATACCCTTAGTAATCTATATCTGATGTGAACAATGTGAATTAATACAAAAAAGGATCGGAATAGTAGTATTCTTCTTAAAGCGAATCTTTAACTAATTATTTGCAACGAGTTCCACCGTTAATATTAGATGAACTCAATAATCCACACAGAAATGCCAGTAATAGTAAAAACTAAGGATAAAATCGAAGGAAAACAGCAGAAGAACTATCAATCCTTCACTAGCCTTCTCAATCTAATCTTTCTATTATCAACAGTAACAATAATAATTATCCAAGCAATATTGAAACTAACAATAATCAGAGCAATAGTAGTTTCTATGGAAAGCTATTCCAGCAGCCTTCATTTTTTTAGAAAACAAATTCATTTCACATGATGAGTACAGCTAGTCCCTCGAATTCTAAGGTACTTTTATCATAAAGATCGCATATGAATTCGAAAGAAATCTTAGGTTGCGTGCCTTCTAGGAGAGATAGTCTAAACTAGCACAAACATAAGTCAGCACTTTCGAATGGATCATCGAGAAATTATCTGCTACCGTTATAGCCTTCGAATGCCGTATCTCCAACTAAGAAAATCTATAATGAGATTGAAAAACAAGTTGTCAAGCAGAAATTGAATCAATTTAAAATGAATGAGAAGAATAATGGTAATAATAGTAGCAGTAGTAGATTATTAGCTCCTGTTCCTAAGTTATTCATTTCGAATCAGAAACTGTTCAATTAAGATACGAACGCCGCGAATGCACTTGATAAGAAGTTGAATACTGCTCTGAAAAGGGAATAATTTTCAGATAGACAATTTCCAGATCTGTTATCGGAAACTGCTAAGCCTTTTGTGAAAAATCAAGTGAAACAAACTGCTAAAGTAGAGAATAATACTGTACATCCACCTGAGTAAAATGAAAAAATATCTAAATTGTCCATTATTTGTTAATAATTTTTATTGAAAGAATCTAAGATCTGATGGATCGCTACAGGAGAGAAGCTCGAAACGAAGAAGCAATGCAAGTATCAGATTTACGAAAGATTGTCGAGAAAATGCAGCATGAATTTAGTTTTGTGAAGACTGCTTAGAACAAAAGCCTAAAAAAGTAATCTGGTGAACGATAAGAAGCTGTTTCATTAGCGATATGGGCTGACGCAACTACCATGGAGTTTCTCCAAAAAAAAGATTGCTCGTTAGAAGAATTTATCAGTGAATTTGAGAGAACATACAGATAATGTGTTTTAGAAGTCAGCAGATAGGTAAGTAATGACTGTTTCGAGAGGGGATAACTACTAGAGCGATTGTGGGAAACAGTATTCTTAATAATGAAGGAGTTTGTGAAAAAGGGGAGTTGGAAATAACGTATTGCAGAGACAGCTCATTTATCAGAATTGAATAGGCTACATGGGTTTTATAATGAAAAGTTAGCTTCTATGATAGAATAAAGTAGGAATTTGTAGTAATTAGTTGATAACAAGGATGCGCTGTTGAGAAATCTATACTAGTAAAAAGAAGCAACGAAGAAGAAGGCAAAACAAAGTGAACTTGTGCATTAGATTTTACTTAATGATTATGATTTCTTGGAGAGACATCTAGAATCTATTATGTAGTAGAATTTGCAACTAAGATTTAAAGTAGCAAGTCATGAATCGATGGAGAGGGTTTTTCTTAAAGATACTGATCCTAAGTAGCTAATTAAACAAGAAATGAATGTTATTTCGCAGGCACTTTAGGAAGCATTTGTTTACTAGTTTTAAGAAGAAAAATCGACGTTACAAGATATATATGAAATCAGGAAAGAATCGAGATTAAGAGCACAAGCTGCAGAAAAAACACTAGATCTTGCAGTAAAAATAAATAATCTAACACAAAAAAGGAAATGAATTAAGAGGGAGGGAGAGATCGCCATTTTATTTAATAAAATATGGTTTGATTTTATCTACTGAAGGAGTTTTTTCATTTTGGGAGGTTTTGTTTTTGAAACTTGTACTCATATGGTTATTGTTAGTTTAGAACTGGGATGCTAGAAAAGAAGACAGGAATCGTTGATGTTAACAACTCAAATAAGTAGCTAAATGTCGATGAATAATATGGAACGATTGAAGTCTTCGAGGAAGGAACTGATACAGATGATTTATTTAAATTTACTGAAGAAACAACTGATACCAATGATTTAGTTATGCTTGCAACTTCAGAAACCATGACATATATTGATTGCTAAGAAAAAGAAATCCAAGCCACTGCTTAACTTAAAGAAGTTGGAACACAAGCTGACATAAAGCGCTTACTTTCTAATTAAAACGGTGAGCGTATTGAGTAAATCAGTGTAGCCGAAACAATGAAAAAGTTAAATCAAACGAGATTTCCTATGTAATAGATCTCTGAGGAGAATAATTTTTAAGTTGAAAACATCACTGAAGAATAATTTATTCTTTGGAAGGAGAGAAACAAGGAATTATGTTGGATATTAGAGAATAAAGATGAGTACGGTGCTGGAGATTTCGAATGTGTTAGAAATGAATTGCAAACTGGAGTTGATAAAGCTAAAGAGTTTATATAAATGTTGATAACTTTATTGAATAAAGAACAAGATAAAAGTAGAGCTGCAAGGATATAAGTGTTTGAGACTAAACTTGATAACGAAATTGTCCATGAGAGATAGGCTTTTGCGACATAGACTTTAAAGAGAATTATTCCGAAGTATAATTAACTAAAAAAGGAAAATAGTGTTCTAAATTAAAATTTATCTGGTCTGCTATTTGCTAGATAGAATAACTTCGATGGTAGCAATCCAATGGCTAATTCCAATCCGTTGGCTAATTCTAACTCTAGGAGAAGACCGCAACCGTTAAACAGCAACAGTAGAGATCCTAAAGGTTTAAGATCCTCAGCGGTGAATTTTGCTACTACAAATTTCACAACAACTTCTACACCTAAGGCTTCTTAGTATTCTAAACTCGATGGGTAGACTCCTAAAGTCAATGGGACAGTGTCTCCATCGAGTTTTAAAAGAAGTGAGAGTTCCTTGAAACTTTAGGAGAAGATGAATAGTGTGTTGAGAAATATTCAGAAAAATAAAAATAATAGGAAAAGTGAAGGTGAAGTGACATTATCATCGTAATTCAACAAAAATGCAGAAGATAATTCATAGATAAACAAGAGAGCATCAGCAGTTTAACTTATACCTACAAATGAAGTGCCTCAACAAGAAGAGGAGCCAAATGCTTACAATGCAGACAGCAGTTTAATATTAGGATAAAGCAGCAGAAATTCATCACTTGCAAGGATTTCTCCTTGTCCATCTCCTACACCTTCAGCAGTATTACTTCATTACATTTTGACAGTTTGTACTTATGGGATTGTTATTATGATTTAACTAACTTTTATTTTTTTCAGGGAAACTCTCCTATCAATGAAGGATGGTAATCACCTGAGAATAACACAAGAAATTCACCAAATCCAGCATCGAAGAAAAGTCTAATAAAACTAAATTCCATGCAATTTAGTTAACCTGATGTTCCTTCAACAAATCAGTTGTCAAGTGTCGCTGAGTTGTCGGAAAACTAACTTCCTAGGCCAATAAATCCTAGACGATCGAACGAATAAATCGATAAACTTTCAAGAGAGGATTCCCAGGTATCAAGTGAAAGTGAATTAGAGAATAAGATTAACAACATCAAAGGTCTAAAGCACGTCAATACGATGGCAATAGATGAGGAGATTTCAATTGAAGATTAGATTTATGATAAAAAATATTTAGATGAAAATGCTAAACTCAAGTAACCCGAAGATGAAACAAATGAATTCGAGAATGCACTTAAGAATCTTGATAACGCTGTGAGTAACATATTACCTACTCTGAACATTAATTCGAGGATGCGGACATCTTTATCTTCAAGCAAGTTCACTGAGAGTGCAACGGAATATCTCTAGAAATCGATTAAAGATCTTTCAAAGAAAAAACTTAATCTACTGTATTTGAAACTCACATAAATTCTAAGAACAATCTTTAATGTACTTGCTGATATTGTGAAGCTTAAAGAAGAACCTAAACAGCCTTAAGGTAGTCCAACGAACAAAAAGAGCATAACCAAGACTTTCACGATAAATCATTTTCACATACATCTTTATGAATATCTCATGAATTCTTATGGTAAAAAATACCTCATTTTTTCTTTCAAAAATATTGAAAATACCCAAATTAAATTCATAATTAATTACCTTTTTCATCAATAATATCCCACTAATATCTATTTACAACACTTTCTAGGTAGCGGACAGATGATGTACAAGCAATATTTTCGTACGATAAATGGAGTTTTCAAATATCGAAAGCATCTTCGTGTGAATATTGTCTCAAAGTTTCTCACTGGAGAATATGATCTAGGTGATTTTTAGTTTTTCTTTTCGATATACACAGTCTTGTATCCTGAACTCTAATCCACAGAAGAACGGATAATAATATCGCAGCAACGTGTTCAAGATGGAATAAATAGATTCTTTTAGTAGAGACTAGAATAAAAATAACTTGATAGTCTTGAAAAAGCACTTAGCAAAATTAGGATTAAAGGTAAATTAAAAGCAAAAGGATTATTTTGCAAGAGAGCCTGTTATTTTCAAGCCCTAAAACTCACTGATTTTTCATATTTTGTCATGTTCTTTTTCGCAAAGGCAAGAACTCATGGGCGTATGACTTAGATTAAATAGCAGAATTGTTTATCGAGACTAACATTCAAGAGTTGAAATCTAAAATAGCAGACGATTACAGAGATTTATATTACAGCTAAGACACGGATAAACGCAATTACATGAATCTCGAAAGTTTTGAGACGGTATTTGAATGCATCGAAGGAGGAAATAGTAATGATAATATAGATATACATGCGATATTTTAAAGTGAAAGTGATAAAATCATGAATGGAGAAAGTTTAATGAGTTTAGAGCGGTTCTCTGGTGTCTGTAGAGGATTGGGGATATTATCTAAAGAAGCATAGCTTCGATACTTAAGTGTAGAATCGGATACTTTTCTAAAGTCTATGAGTGAAAAATGGAAAGAAGAACAAAATGAAATAAAGCTGAGATTAATGAAAGTTGGTAAATATGATATGGTACGTAGGAAGATGTTAGTAGAGATTAATTCTTACATGAATGATCTTGGGAATGGGAAATCACATCATTCTGCGATTTCGATACATTTTATGGTTTCTATTTTGATCTAGTTTTCGAAGGAACTCATTTTGGATCAAGCACTTCGATAATATTTACCTTTGCAGTTTATTCTAATTGATAAAATAGCTAAAAAAGTTAAATCTACTGAAATTACGAAGAAGTTTAATAATACTTCAGACTAAATACCTATTGCTTCACTGTATTGAATAGGATTAATTTTAATTATTTTTATGAAACTAAGCTGAGTTTAACCAATAATTGGTTTTCTGTTTGTATGTTATTATTGATTTTGGAGATATTCCATTGAGGTTTTGTGTTGAATAGCTCTATCTACTTGATCTTTTGATTTAATTTAATATCTTAGTAGAAGTTTAAGAAATAGAGATTGAGGAATTAATTTTTTCAAAAAGAAATTGGTAACAACAAAAAAATGAGCAATGAAGAAACAAATCATTGTTTTGAGGAGTAATAGTAGTTCAAGATAACAACGCAAGAGTAGTTATTCAAGAGGAAATGTTTGAGATAAACTGAGGTTAATAAGAAACCTTCGATTTTTGAGCGATTTACAGATATTGAAGAAATTGTAAGAAATAACATTAGATTGTAGAAGGAGAAGAATAAGAATTTGGTGTTAAGACAAACGGCTAGAGACAGTTTAAGTGATAGAGGTAATATTTTCAGTCGATAAGCTTTAAAGATATTGAAACTACCATTAAAAGATGAAAAGTTGTTTTCAAGATACGAAGGGAATTAGATTAATAGAATAAACTAAACTAATCTATCTTTTTATCATTCTCACAAAACCAATCATTCAACATCGAATGGCTTAGTTAAATCTGAATTCACCACTCCTATTGGAACATCTTAGTTAACAACTAGAAGTAGTAGTCTCAAAAATCAAAATAGTAATATGATAATTACAACGAATAGAAGTAATTTCTTGGATTCTCATTAACAAAATTACATCAATCACATTCATATTCGTAGTTTAAACAACTCTATTTCGCATAGATCAGTCTCTTCAGTTGGTTAGAATGTCAATAACCAAGAAATAAACATGAGGAAGTCATAGCAAAGAGACTTGTAATTCTAATCTGAGATATTATCTTCTCTTGATCGCTAAAATTCTTCAAAAACTCTCAAGAACTCATCCTAAAATAGCCCAGAAAATAAACCTTCTTTTCAATATCAGTAGACAACCTCTTCAGCTAAAAGTGAATTAACTAGTCTAAAATCAACTTTGATTAGTGAAATCGACGCAGATAAAATCATTTTACTTCGTAATGGAGGATATTCAAAGAGTATTCATCTAAACAATTTCTATTTGCAGATGATTTCAAACGAAAAAGTAACTTCACCAGAATATCCTTGCTGTCTAAACGAACTCATTTCAAAGGAAGAAGAATGCATCGATGGATAGGGTTAGTAACATCAAAGATAATAAGAATTCAAACGCAATAAGACTCTAGAAAAGAAATGCTAGCCAAGAGAAGAATTTATGAAAATGGAGGATGGTTCAATTTTGAAAATACAAAAAGTGCGTTCAGCTAGTGAGAGTATCAGCTAATAAAAACGTCTTGAACTGCATAACTCGCAGAATATGAATTTTAAAAAATCTAATAAGAGAAAGGATATCATGTTGCTGAGTGAATGGTTAGATAAAATGGTCAAGGAAGTATATGAATCTTGTTAGAATATCAAATAATTTTCGGTGTTTTATGGGAAACTAGAGAGAGTTTTTGATGGAGCGATAAGGGAGTTAGCAAGGTAAATATAGTTGGATTGCTCAGAAAGAGCGTAATTTCTCATAAAAGTGTGGAGTCTCTATTGCTCGTTAGTTGAAGAAGTGATTCAAAGAAGTTAAGAAACGAATCTAAAAATAGAAAAAGTTAACAAAGAGAAATTAAATTCACTACATTCTAATTACCTTTGTGATCTTGCTGATGCTGAAATGAACTTGAAAGTGGCTGAAGAAAAGCTTGAGATGAATGAAAATTATATGAATAAACTGAGATCAGAAAATAGGTAAATTAAGGTTTGGAATTAATGAGATATTTTGAGATGCTGCATTTTGGATAAAATCTAGGTATTTAAGGAAGAAATGGAGGAAATTAGAATAAAGTAATGAAATGATTAAGCAAGATTTCGAACAGATACTAGCCGAAAGAGAAGAGCTTGTCAAGGAAAATTAGGTAAAAAAGGGTGATGAATCAATAGAGTTTTAATGAAAAAAAGATTTGCGGACATTAACAATTAATTATTTTGATAAAACTGCCTGTTTTTTGCAAAATTTTTAGAAATAAATATCTTTTTATTGTTTTTGTTGTCTGTATTCAGATTTAGAAGATGAACATCGAAGGTATTCTGCTGTCAATTCAACAATAGCAGATTGAGACCTAGTTCAACAGGGACGAATCTACAGATAAGTTTAGAGATGAAGTAGAAAAGATTCGAAATGAACAACTTCAACATTTCTCCTAGCTGTTCAATGAACAAAAAGCTAAACTCGATGAAGCATACACAATTCGAGATTTACACAAACAAAGAGAGCAACTTCTAGTTTAAAAAATAGAAGAAGAGGTAAAAAACAGATAAACTGAACTAAATATCCATGTGTGTGTGTGTTCGCTGTGGTAACATAAAAATGAGTTTGCTTATTGTTTTTAAAATAGGATCAAGATTTTGAAAAAACTCGATTAAACGTGCCTCATGTAGATTCAGATGCTTTTGATAATATTGTGTTAGACAACAAGAGTGTGGATACTCATGATTTGTTTTTAACTTAATCGATTGGAGTTGATACAAGTAGTTTAAAGTCATATGAGAGTGTTGAGATTTAAGCAACACCGATAACTGTGTAGACTACTTCTAAATTTGTTTAAGTATCTAAAAAAACTCACAATAACGAGACTTAAGCAGATTTTAAGTTGAATGTGTTCTAGTAAGGTTCTGCTGAAATTAGAGGGAAATTAAATCTGATAGACAATCATTTTCAGGACTTTGTTGGCTAGTAATATTTGATTGATTTAAGTAGATTTATGTAAATCGATGAGTAGGTTCTCTCGAAGGAAGCAACATTGTTTTTATCTGGATTATCTGCAGTGATGAATGGATTATTGATCAAATAAGAATTCAGCTAAAAAGATACATAAGAAATACTTAAATATGTTGAATTGAATGTCTCAGCTGTGCAGTTTGGACTCTGTGAGGTTTATTCTTAAATTGAGAAAGGAAAGATAGGAAGAAAATAATTGTAGATGGCTTTGAGATAAAATGAAATGGAAATGACAAGATTAAAGATTCAAGCTAGATTGAATCATATGTACACTAGAGAGTTGCTTAAATCTTAGCAAAATAATTATGAAGTAATGAGTTTATGGTTGTTTTTTTTTGAAATTTTGAAGTTATTGTATTGATGAAGTTGATTTATTTAAAACTAGGGAAAGGGTAAGATTGCAGATAATTGTAGAATTCAGAAGAATCAATAGTGTGAGTTCATTCTAAATAATGTATCTAATTGTCGTTAAGTGTTAATAGAATCCAGTGAATAACCGTAAAGCTCTCCAAGCAGAGGAAAAAGTTAAGTTAATTCTAAGATTGACTTGGAATGCAACAATGAATATGTTTCAAACCAACAGATAGTAGATATGTTCAGTTACAGAGATTTGATGAAATGTCCATCTAAAAAAGGTAACAGTAATCATAGCTTGAATGATAATTAAGATAATTTTTTATTTGAGAGCATGCTTTTTATTCTTATTTTGTTTCCTGCATTTTTCAGAATCACAAGAATTTCCATTTGAATAATAAGGACATCACCAAATATCTACAAACACCTAATTACCTGGACATTTACTTTCAAGCAAAGAAAAGAGCTTAAATAATCTGTAAAACTAACCAGATATTTGTAATGAAGAGAGTGACAGCGAAAGTGATGATTATTTGAGTGAAATAATCAATGAAACGACAAATACTGCAAAGGAATAAAAGATCATTTCCAAGGAAGAATCTAAGAGATCTTCAATTGAATTAGATCATTTGAAGAAGGGTATTAATGATACTAGTGATATTCCTGTTATTAGAGTCCAAAGTAACAGTAAATAAGCATAGGTACATAATAAAATCAAATATTTCTTTAAGAATCTAAAATTGTTGGTTTTGTTTCTTTCCATTTAGAAACAATCTGCAGAGGTTTCAGCTATTCCATCACTGACTTTTCTTTGTTTACCTAATAAAGAAGAACAAAAAAACCGGGTAAACATTACTCAATCGTAACCTTTATTTGATAGTTTTAAATTTATCAGAGCCGTAGTCGATCTAGTGTAATGACTCAGATTGCTGAGAGTATTAAAGCAGAGAACTAATGTTCTCCAAGCAACATGATATCTAGACCTTCATGGAGATAAAAGAGTGTATCTGTTATGACACCTTGTGGATAAGGAAACGAAATGATTGCATCTAGATTATTGAGAGATTTAGGGATAATTAAATAAGTTGATAATATTTTTAATAGACTAAGAGTGTCAAGAAAAGCAGGGAAAACAACGAAATAAGCAACTCTAATTATTGAGAGATTAATAAGAGAATAACAGTAACAGGAATTAATGAGTAAAGATTTAGGAAAAGGAGGAGGAGGAGTTGAGGAGACAAGAAGAATACTTTATCTACGAGAAAAGAAGATTCCTGGATTGCTTAAAATATTTAGCTAAATATTAACTGAACTTTTTAAATTCATCCAAAAGAATAAAACTCTTAGGATCCCTCATTTCCATGTATTTACCTTTGAATACTTCCTCAAAATATATGGTAAAATAGTCTTTTTTTATTTGAAGTAGATAACTGAAGATATTAGGTTTATTTAGAAAACAATTTTACTTTTGGAAGAAAAAAAAATCAAATAATTTCTCGTATTTTTGTTGTTGTTCTAATCATTAGGATAAAATGAAGCAACAGAGAAACGCTATTGGAAGATACTGAAAGCCTGCTAGGAAACAAGATTAATCGATAAACGAATCAGATTGTACTGGTAGCTATTAATTGGAGAAATAGACTACATTGACTATAAATTTTTACTGGAATTATTGGAGAAAATTGATGATACAGATTAATTTAGAGTTGGTGTCAGCAAGATATTAAGTGAAATTAGTCACTGCTACATCAGTTGGTAGAAGGTGTATGAATTATTTGTAGGTTATTTTGGGTAAACCGTCGAAGGTAGCTAACTTTATGAATATGAAAAAGAATTATGTTCGAAGAAAATCAAATTAAGTTAAGGATCTAGAGTATGTATTGATTTAATTGACACTATTGAGTTACTAATGAGGATATACAAAACGCATATCAAGATTAGATCGACAGGTTCGTTTGCTGAGTTGTATTAAGCTGTTGATTGTTATGGATTTAATTTTGTAACTTTTGAATAGTTCCAGAATGTAGTCAATGTGTTTGGGAATTCAGGAGATTCCTTACTCACGAATTAGGAGTTATTGAGTGTGTTTTTTGATGAAGCTGATCTGGTTTTAGATAGAAATAGAGGGGAAATACTTGTGCCTGAGTTATTTCAGGAATTTTCGGACTTTGTACCTCTGAGAAATCCTTCTAAGCTTGGTAAGGAATCATCTTCAGCTGTGCCTGCTAATACAACTGGTAAATTACATCCTCGAACATCAGCAGACAGCTTTAATTTGTTCATACCTTAAGAGTACAAAACACAAAAAATCATGATCAAATAGCATCTAGCAATGCTGAAAATAGATGAACATGCAATTTATGGAATTTCTCTGCTAAGATTTTCATAGATTTGTATTGATAACAATATTCTCTCATCTAGCAAGTAAATTGAATTCTTAGCAGAATTCCCTGAAAATTAGCATAGCTTGAGTTCAAGAGAATTAGCTGAAAATCAAATTGAAGATATTTAACAAAGACTCATGAAAGCTTAACATTACAATCTTCAAACTCACCTTTAGATTAGACTTATACAAAAATATTTTCAATAGTTAAACCAAGATGAGAAAACTCATCAAACCGAAGAACTCTTTTTCCAGGGAGGACAGATTAAATCATAAAAATAAGCAGAATTCGCTCTTAGAATTCTTGAAATTACTTCGAAGTCAATTTATCTTTAAGCTCTCATAGAAATAGATCTTCTCCCTTCTGCTTTCAGGGATTTGCAGGGAAAGTTTACTGAATGCATTCGATTAAGAAATATCCTAAAGAATAAGTGATATGATAGTATAGAAAAGAATGAATCAAGGAGAGATTCAATAAACTTTCAAAAGAGTATGTATTTTTCATAATATTTCACTTTCAATTATTTTTTACCCAGGTCTTAAAAAATTCCTTAAGAAATTAAAGGCAAAAAAGTGTTGTTGCACATCAACAAATATTTTAAAAATAGAATATTATTACTCTGAAACTAATTGCACTGTATCAGATTATCTTTTTGGTATTTTTCTTTGGGGAATTAATTAAAAAGCAACAAAAAAAAAGACTATTTGCTGGGGGGAATAAGAAACCACAAATTTGAAGGCGAATTCCAAGCAAAATCTCTTCACTTTCAAAAACAAATAAGGATTAAATATTATATAACTTTCCCGCTGTAATAATTATTTTGAAGTTCTATTATGATAATAATTATCAAAGAAATACATTCATGTACAAATTTATCAATTAAAATAGGATAGAGATAATAAACGCAGTGAATGTCTGAAAGGTGTTTTTAAGATGGCAAATTTCCCGTTAAAAGAGCAGAAGGTTTAGCATTTACCTTCTGTTTCTTCGCAAGCATCCACAACCCCCGAACTCCGCGGATAAATACTTTCAAATCTCCCCATAACCTCCCGGTTCAACACATTCCATGCATTAATTCCTCTATCCTCCTGCTTTAAAAAAAGCAAACCAAATGTTTTCAAAAGATTCTTTGCTTTAAATCGATCAACAAAACAATTCATATTAAAAAGATAATTTGTATGTATCCATCAATGAAAGAACATCTATAAAACATATAAATAACAAAACAAAACAAAATTCAAATTCAAAATAAAAAAATTCAAATTCAAAATAAAAAACCAAAAGTATCCATTGGAGGGGATACAATGTATTTCGATGAAGTGTCGACTTACCTTTTTTTTCTTTTTGTTTTGAAAAAAAGAAGGAAAAAAAAAGAAAAAGATCAATTCATTTTTCAGATCGATTATATGTAATTTCTTTAAGTTTCATGTTATTAATTAATTAACTTTTTGTAAATTTTTTACAGCTAGAAAGCTAAAAAAAACTTAAACCCTTAATAGTTGAGTTAAAATATGTTTACATGTAAAAAGCATTGTAATTTTAAGATAAATTCAATAGAAAACGCAAAGGTACTGCTATTAATAAACACAACAACCTCCATATTTTTATTAATCCATTTATCGTTTTATCATTAGTTTGCTAAATTCCCTCAGAGAGTAGCGCTCTTGGTGAAGAGCTTAACAGTGCTCTTTCTGGATTTTTATGCATATTTTCCAGAAATTGTCTCTAGATCGATGATATTACCCTTTTCGAATTGATGAGCCTTCACTTCCTTTCTGTCGAAGAGGTCCATTAAATTGATCTCACAAGTGTTATCGCTGTATTAAATAAACATGAAAATGTCAAAAACAAACCTGAAAGATACATACGATAAAAATATCAATGAAATATCAGCACATAAGAGTTTCTTAGTTGAAAAAATAGCATGTTTATTTTCTCATTTTGCTTAAAAGCAGCTTTCTCTCATCTATTAATCTAACTCTAGTCGATTTCTGTTGATGAAAAACCTTCTAAACACCTAATAATATCCTTACGCATGGACAATAATCCAGCCACCAGTGTGTAAGAAATCACCAGAATTATCCTTGACATCTTAAGTGAACTTGATTTTAAGTGGTCCAGGAGGAAGAACGAAAAGAGAAGCAGGGCTTTTATTCTAGATCACTAGAGCAGCTTCACTAGTCTTAGCAGTGATTCTGTTGAATCCATCGAAGTTCACAAAGTACTCCTTGTATGGGGTTCGTAGAGTAAGTTCCATTTTCTGTTTCTTCACGAGAGCAGAAAAAAGTGCTTTTTGAGTTTGAGTCAATATGGAAATCTTTGAAGGGAAGTTTAAGAACATTTCTCGTTAGTTTGCTTGGTAAGAATACTTGGAAGATTCACAATTTTTATTTGCTTATTTATATTCCCTTAATCTAAGGCATTTATTTAGCTTATCTTTTTCGATGAGAAACACAAAAACAGATTCACACATATTAAGTTAAAATTTTACTTGCTATGTGCAAGATTTCTCCAAAATAGAAAACAAATATGCCTAAAACTTTGAATAAATGGAACAAAATTGTTATTAAAAATACTCTTTATTAACGTAATTCTTTCAATCTAAAGAGAGAGAGAATTTTAATATTCAAGAAAATAATGAACAAATACTTGTTTTTCTCCACATAATAAAATCAAATAAATTAAGTCAAATAGTTCACAAATTTAAAAAAATAGACTTTGCTTTTGTAATAGCTACAAATGTTGTTAATAGATTGATATTTATAATAGAAAGGGAACATAAGTTAATTATTTTTCTATTTGCGATTGTTTGAAATCATATCAATAGGGGATGAGAAATTGAAAATTATTGATTTCATCTGGTAATCAGTATTTGAAGAAGAAAAAATTAAATTTTTCCTCTTCATTTCTTTGAATAATAGTCCAAATCACTCTCTTCTCTTCTTTGATTTTCTTTTTTCTTTTAATTAAAAAAAATCTTGTTTCTTATTCTCTCTCTAAGAACTTTGTATTTAACTTTTTTTACCTAAGATAAGCATTTGAAAAAAGCAAACAAACAAGTAAAATGGGCAACAAACAAAATAAAGGAGCTTCTAAAAAAACCAATAAAAAGAACGAAGACCCAAAGCGCAGCAAAAGCGCTGAGCCATTCAATGAGTCTTCATCTCATAACAACATTGGTGTTGACAATAAACCATCAATTCACAGTCATAAAAGTAGCATAAATAATTTGAATAGATCTGCAGTTACTCCACCTCCAAGGCCTAGGGACTATTCAGATTCCAAGAAATAAGGGAAATAAGGAAGTAGAAATTTAAGTAATGAATTCTAGCATAGTAGTATTCTCGAAAGAGCGAATATCAGTAAATCTTAAATTAAGGTACTTCAATAGCCTAATCATAGATCACAGTTATCTAGTCATGTCTAAGAATAAAGAAGCTTAAGTCCAAATAGGCTACTTCCCCCGAAATAAGAAATGTCGAGTATTCTCTTCTCACTTCAGAAAAGGGTAAAATAAAATAATTAAAAAAATGTATTATTTTTAACTAAAATTCAAAATTTTAAATAAACAAAATCTCCAGGATATCCTAAAGAGAAAGGAAAAGGACTTCTTGATAAAGAGGAAAATTGATTTCGCTTAGACGATTGACTTTATTGAGCAATTCGCTTCAGTGGCTCATTTTCATGAGGTAATTACAATGAATAAAAATCTACAATACTCCAAAAAAAAACAAAATTATTTTTTTGTTTCTTGTGATTAACTCTACATAGGTTGAATCCCTTTTACCCAGTTAGAGCAACTTGACACTGAATGTAGGTGTTTATGAGACTTTAGTTCAAGTACGTTCTGAATCATAGCTTGAAATTCAAAAACTAAAAACATCATAATTAGGAGAAAATTCAAATAGTAGTACAAATATCATCTCTGAGAATATTTTCAAGCAATAACAGCTGTTCGATCGCTCATCAAGAATAGTAGCAATTATTGATAAAGTCAAGGGTACTGAACTGCTTGCTGCAAGTAACTTCATTGATATTGAGAATATCAACAAATCAAAGGAAAATAGTTCTCAAAGACAATAATAATTCTAGGCAGGATAGAATATTTAGAATTCCAATGGACCAAGGGAAACGGGATCGTTTCTGATTTAGGAACAGAAAATGTCATTGAGAAATACTTCAAATATCGGTAATCCTATGTTATCTGTTTTATCATCGAAACAATCAGGATAATCTTAGCCTAAAATAGTAATTCAAAATGAATTCTAAAATGGTAGCAGTTAACCAAATCAGTAACATTCTTAATTTAGCTAGCAGTAATCAGAAGAACATAGAGAATTCGCTAAAAGTGCAAATAATCAGCTGGAAATGATGAATCAAGGTAATTAGAGTAAAATCTAAAGTAATAGGTAAATTAATGAAGTGAAAGGAAATCAAGAAGACATAAGAGGAAGAATGAATCCGATGATGGCAGGGATGTAAAATGGATAAGATTAATTGAATAATAAGGGAAATGTTGCATAGGATTCGTAGATCTAAAGTTAATTGAAAAATACCCAATAATTGTAAGTGAAGAATGTAGTTTAGGATGACTAAACCAACAACAGAACGACGAATGCACAAAGCAATCTTGAAAAAAATATGTAATCTTCTTCTCTGCAGAATTTAAATCAAGGTTACTAGACTTAATAGCAGCAATAGTAGTAGTAATAGGTTATCTAGCAATAAATCTAGCAGTAGTAGCAACAGTAGCAGTAACAGTAGTAGTAATAGCAGTAATAGCAATAGCAGTAGCAGTAATATTTTTATACTACTAATAAACCTGGAATAGTTCACAGTGCTAGTTCTCATTAGTTCCCATAAAAGAACGAAGTATTTAGTGGTACTCCTGAAGGCATTACTCCTGATGTAGAAACTCGCCAACAGCAGCCTTTTTCTAGTTCTTCAGTGAGAAATTTGAATGTTCATAATCAGCCTACAAGTAACTAGCAACAAAATATATAATTTTTGTAACCTTCGCAGTAATAATTCGATAGACAACAGCAGTAGTAATAGTAGCAATAGCAATAAATAGAGTAGATTTAACCAAAAACATAAGTGCTCCCCTATGAGGAAGCTTAAAAAGGTAGAAATATTAGATAAGAAATAGAAGCTGCATTAGCCGAGAAGAATAGAATCGAAATGAAAGCTTCTCAACAGTATTCTGAAACCTAAACAGCAAGGTAATTTGGATATCAGTAAAATTCACCATAGCAATGGAATCAGCAGTAACAACAATAATAGCATAACACACAGATCTACGGTCAAATCAAGGAATCTCAACTCATATCTGCAAACGAAACATATGTATCTTAAAACAACGTAAATGTCACTATGGATAGGGAGAAGCTAATCATGAAAGGTAACGATGTTGTTCTGTTGAAGAATGTCAAGCTATCGAAGCATAAGTAGTATCTTCCAGCTGATAACACCAAGAAATAATCCAAAATAATCTAATTGAATTCGAAAAATAGCAATAACGTTTTTGTGGGATCTTAGTTGAAATAAACATACAAGCCATTAAACCAATATGACTAAAGCAACTTGCAGGATAATTTCAATAATGTTTCAGCGATTATCCCTCCAACGAGTAATAACTACAATATCTACCCACCTTAGAATGAAAGTAGCTTTTTTAGCAATGGGAGTATCGGTAATCTAAACGATGATACTTCATTCCTGAAAGAACAAGTTGTTCTTCCAACTGCGAAATTGCATGTCTGCGATGCAAACAACCATAATCATTTGGAAAACAAATTCAAAGTACCGAAATAATATGAAGATGTTTAATCGTTTTACAGCCCTTCAAATCTACCACATTATTTGAATAAGCAATGCAGATCATTTTCGAATAACTCCAAATGGGTTTAAAACAAGTTAGATGTGAATAAGACGAATGATGCTGGTAGGCGGACGTTCTGGCCAAAGAAACCAGACACGGAAGTTAGATCGAAGACTAAGGATATGTAGATATCTCAAAAACTAACACATTAAGATAAAAATCTTGAAACTAATCTTTAAGATATGAAAAAATCACTCGCATTGTACAAAGCACCGTTTGCATAACTATCTAAATCCACTGTGAATCTCAATACCTAGAATAATAATGGCAATACTAATTAAATTTCATATCCACAAACAAGTTAAGGATTCAACTCGAATAGTAACGCTTAAAATGGAGGATCTGTTAGTGTAGCAAATCCGTAAACAGATAAGAGACTGGCTTTAAAATTTGATCTTAAAGATAATAAAAATGATAAAAATTAGAAGAATCCTGAAGAAGAGAATAAGATCAATCCAATATTCACTAAGATGTTAGCTCAAAAAGGAGCTTAACTTATTGATGGTGATCAGAGATAGACTTCGAATGCTTCTTCGTTTCATAGAGCGAAATCTTCGAATAATTTCTCAATACCTGATGATTCTCAATAGAAAGTTCCATATATTGGGCTTGGGATTCCTCCTGCTTCTGCTTCAGATGCAACCATACCATTTTATCAGCCGAATTGGATTTAGATTAATGTAAGAAAAATTGGTGGGAAATATTTAGAATTTTGAGTGGGAAATATTGATGTTTTTTCCTCCATTGGGTGGGAAATTATGTAATACTCTTTTTCTTCTTTTCATTTTTTTGAATTCCTTATTTTATTTTGTTTGATTGTTTTTGGCCAAAAATATTCTAAGAATTCCTCAAGTCCAAGGAGAAGAATCGATGATATTTCATCTGTCACAATGAGTCC